>UMAU01054929.1_pt1 | contig 30144 bp, 31 predicted proteins | sample 1963791 | NCBI WGS metagenome assembly UMAU01 (sample SAMEA4835924, study PRJEB28245) | human gut metagenome | biome: gut microbiome; material: fecal sample | place: Denmark | collected 2008
TAAAACTATAGGCAGAAAAGAACTTTTTTATAAAAGTGTAACATATGATTGATTTCTCTAGAATATATTTATCATTTTTTAGATAATTATATTGTAAAAATATTTAATTTATGTTACTATTTATATGTATGATAAAGAGAGGAGAGCCTTCTTATGAAAGTATTAAATATAGTTAACTACAAGTTAATTAAGAGGGGTTACAAATCTAACCTAAGTATAATAAATAATAATATAGATAAAGACTATGAAATAACTAATAGAAATATTAGTGATTTTTCATAGTCTTTTTATTGGAAAGGAGTTTTATATGGAAAAGAATAAGAAATTAATAGTACTAGGAGTACTAGCCTTGATACTAATTATATCAGGAATAACATATGCTATACTTACATGGACAAGTAGCAAAATAAATATAGGATTAACAAGTAATTGTTTTACTATAGATTATACTAAAGGTAATGATATAGCAAATGCTAGTATAAAAGCATTAAATGAAAGTGATTTAATAAGTGATAATAAATTTACTATTAAAGAAGGAATAGCATTAACATATGCTAATATAGGAATAAAGTCTACATGTACAATAGAAGGATATGGATCATTATATTTAAATGTAACAACATTATCAAGTGCTTTTTCAACAGGTAATAGTAAAGGAGCACTTAAATATGCAGTACTAGATAATACTAGTACAACAAGTACCGTAACAGTAGCATCTCTACTTAATCAACAATTTAATATAGTAAGTAAAGGAAGTATAACAAATACAGGTAAAATAACATTACTAACTAAACAATTATCAAATACAAAATTAAATAAATATCTAATAGTAATCTATGCAGATGTATCAAAAATAGTTAATGATGCTATGGATGCATCATTTAATGGAACAGTAAGTGCTGATGCAAATCAAGGAAATATAGCTAAGATAACATTGACATCTTTAAATTTATCACCATCTAGAGGAACACCTAACTTTACTAAAACAAGTATAGATGATAAGACAAATGGTATATATAGCGCTAAAGATGATTTAGGTACTAGTTACTATTTTAGAGGAAATGTAACAAATAACTATGTAAAATTTGCTAATAAATACTGGAGAATAATAAGAATAAATGGAGACGGAACAATTAGAATGATATATGCCGGAACTAGTGCTCATGCAAATGGTTATAATGATTCTAGTGCAAATGATATGAGTATTGGTACATCAGCATTTAATTCAAGTCGTGACGATAATACTTATGTAGGATATATGTATGGAACTAAAGGTGCATCTACATATGCAAACACACATAGTAATACAACAAATAGTACTATAAAAACAAAATTAGATTCATGGTATGATACAAATATAGTAAATACAGGAAATGAAAAGTATATAGCTGACGCAATATACTGTAATGATAGAAGTGTATCATCAGGTACAGGAATAGGAACAACAAATACAACTTATGCAGCACAAACAAGAGGAAATAATGGACAACCCACATTAAAGTGCGCTAATAATAATGATAAATTTACCAAGAGTACAACAATAGGAAATGGAAAACTAACTAAAATGATAGGACTAATTACAAGTGATGAAGTAATATATGCAGGTGGAAAATCTGGAACATATAATCAAGAATATTATTTATATTCAGGTACATCTTACTGGACTATGGCACCATATTCGTACGCGTCCGATCGTGCTCGTGTCTATATTGTGAATTACCGTGGCAATCTGAGTGACAATAGTGTCAGTAATGCTATCGCCGTTCGCCCGGTAGTTTCTCTTAAATCTGATGCTATATCAGGAGGAAGTGGAACAGCAGCAAGTCCATTCCTTGTTGGATAGAAATGAAGACTAGAATCTGAAATCTAAAGAGCCTAGTGAAACCCTTTTCACTAGGCAGCAGAAATCAGGCCTATATACAATGATAGTGAAATAAGGAGCCCAAGTAGGGTGATTCGCCGTAAGGCGAAAAATTAAATAGAGAAAATGAGGTAAATATATGAAAAATAATAAAGGATTAATAATAGGAATAATAGGGTTAATTATTGTTATGATAGGTGGTACTTATGCTTATTATAGATGGAATAGTACTTCTAATATTAATGTTAGTGTTAAAATATCTGGTAATACTGTTACTTTTGTAGGTGGAAGTAATGTTACTGGCACTTTAACACCAGTAGATAGTAAAGAAGAAGGTATTAAGAAAGATATTACTGTTAAAGCAAGTGAATCTGGTAGTACTATGAGTTTATATATGGAATTAACTACTATGCCTAATGAATTAAAAGAAGAATCATTTGTATATGAATTATATTATAATGATAGTACTTTAGTAAAGAAAGGTAATTTTAAAGCTTATAATGCTAGCAGTAATGCTAGCGGCATTACTTATGCTAGTAGTGGAGTAACTACATTAACATTATTTACTGATAGAAATGTTAATACTACTACGGATAAATATACTTTATATTTATGGTTTAATGGTAAAGACTTTACTAATCCAAATACTATGCAGAATAAGACATTATCATTTGATTTATATGCTACTGGTAAGAATGCTACATTAAATGGTTAAGAAGATACTAAGTTATCTTCTTTTTAATTGGTATATTCTTAGTTAGAAAGTACTTCACCCTCGAATATAATATCTAATAATTATTCATTACTAGACTACAGGCTAGTAATGACATGAAAATACCTTGGATTTTCATGAAAGGTAATAAATATATTTATTTTTTTATAATTTTATGATATATTATTATCATAGAGGAGAATAGATATGAATAAACCAGTTAGAATTGATAGTAGTAATAAGATTGATTATAATATTGAGATGTATATTAAACCTGAGTTTGTTTATGTACCACTTGAAAATAAGAATGGTACTACATATAAGTATTTAGTTAAAGAAGGAGATTATGTATATAAAGGAATGATTGTTGCTATTAATAAGGATAATAATTTTCCTGTACATAGTTCAGTATCCGGTTATGCCATTTGTGGTACTAATAAAATGATTAGTAATGGTAAGAAAATAAAATGTATTGTTGTCGAAAATGATTTCAAAGAAAAATATGAGAAAAGTAAATTAAAAAGTAAAGATATCAATAGTTATACAAAAGAAACATTTATTAATGATTTAAGAGATAATGGTATATCAGGACTTGGAGGAGCTGATTATCCTACTTTTTTAAAGTATAGTATGGATAATATTAGATGTTTAATTGTTAATGGTGTAGAATGTGAACCATTTGTTTCTTGTGATAAAGCAGTTATGGCTAATTATGCTGATTCTATATTAGAGGCTATTGATAATATATTAGAAATAGTAAAGATACCTAGAGCTATTATAGCTGTTAAAAGTAATGATATTAAATCAATTAGAATGTTTAATAAATATATTAAGACTTATCCTAATATTAGTTTAAGATTAGTAGAGGATGCTTTTCCTAATGGTTGGGAAAGACTAGTAGTTAGAAATACTCTTGGTATAGAATATGATAAATATCCTAGTGAAAAAGGTATTATTATTAATAATGTTTCTACTATATATGCTATATTTGAAATGTTTAAATATAATAGACCTCTTACTGAGAGAGTTATTACTATAACTGGTCCTGGTATTAAGAAAAAGAAAAATGTTAAAGTTAAAATAGGAGCTTTAGCTAGTGATATTATTAGTAATTTAGATGGATATAAAAATATAAAGAATCCTCTCTTTATTGTTGGAGGACCAATGATGGGTAAGAGTATGCCTTGTGATGATGTTGTTATTACTAAAGATGTTACTTCTATTATTGTAATGGAAGATCATTTTGAAAAGAATTTACCTTGTATTAAATGTGGTAAATGTACGATGGTATGTCCTGCTAATATTATGCCAGTACTTATTATGGAAAATATTGATAATATAGATAATTTAAAGAAACTTAAATGTAACAAATGTATAGGATGCTCATTATGTAGTTATATTTGTCCTTCTAAAATAGAAGTTAGAGAATTTGTTAATATTGCTAAAGAGAAGGTGAATCATAAATGAAAGAATTTAAAGTAAGAAGTGGTAACTTTCTAAAGAGTAGTAATAGTACTTCTAATATGATGTATACTATATTAGTTGTTTTAATTCCATTTATTATATTTTCTACATATAAGAATGGTATTTATCCAATTATTAAAGGTTATGGTAATTTATATTTAGTATTTAAACCACTTATATTTGCTTCAGTAGCTAGTTTATTTTGTATTGTTACTGAATATTTATATTATTATATTAGGAAAGATAAAAGAAGTTTTTATAAATTATTTAGTGAAAGTTATGCTATTATACCAGGAGTGTTTTTATCACTTATTATTCCTATTAATACTCCTATATGGTTAGTAATAATAGGAAGTATTATAGCTAGTTTATCTAAAGTATTAATGGGAGGTTTAGGTAAAAATAAATTAAATCCTGCTTTAGTAGGTAGTTTATTTATTACAGTTATCTTTTCATCACTAACTGGTGGTTATCTTAATCCTTATGAAGTAGATGTAGTAAGTAGTGCTACTCCTCTTACTAATATGACCGCTAGTGGATATTTAGTTACTTATGATAATTTAGTTAAACCATATGGTAGTTTATTTAACTTTTTATTTGGTAATATACCTGGTGCTATTGGAGAGACTTGTAGTTTACTTTGTATTATTGCTTTTATATATTTGACTTATAAAAAAATAATTAAATGGAGAATACCTACTAGTTATATTGGTAGTGTAACTATTATTAGTATTATTATTTGTTTAACTAAAGGTATAGGTATATGGTTTATTCTATTTAATATACTTAGTGGTGGCTTACTTTTTGGAGCAGTATTTATGGCTACTGATCCAGTAACTACTCCTATTACAAAAAGAGGACAAATAATAAGTGGTATACTTATGGGTATTATTACTATGGGTATTAGATATTTAACACCATTACCAGAAGGAGTACTTATATCAATACTTATAGTTAATATTATTACTATATTTATTAATAAATTAAGTGTTAAATTATATGATAAAAAGAATATAAGTAATATTATATTAATTGGTATTATTATTCTATGTATTATATCTTCTTTTGTAATAGGTAAGAATATTATTACTAAGCCATTAGATGATACTTATGAAATATTATCTAAGGTTAAGGATGGGACTACTACTACATATGAAGTTAAAGGTATGGGATATGCTGGTAAAGGTAGTATAAAATTAAAGATTATCTTTACTAATAATAATATTTCTAATATTGAAGTAATTAGTAGTCATGAAACTTATACTAATATGATATATAGTAATGATTATTTAAATAAAATTATTAATAATCAAAATAATCTAGATAATCTAGATGCTATTAGTGGTTGTACTTATACTAGTAAATATTTAAAAGAAATTGTAGAGAAGACTAAAGAAGACTATAATAAATAGTTTTCTTTTTAGTATAATGATTAAAAAAACAACCATAAGGTTGCTCTTCTAAGCGGGGCCTAGCCCCAACACGGGTCGAGTCCTAACCATCTTATACATATGGCAGACTCGTAACAAAAAAATACTTTTGAATTCTTTATAATTATACTATAAATATTAGATACTGTCTATATTTTAGTATATTTTTTTAAATTTAGCATATAATATAACAAGTGTTGACACTTGTCACAAAAAGTGATATAATTTATTAGAAAGGAGGAATGATGACAGTCGTTAAAAAAGTGATAAAGGCACTCGAAAATGATGGTTGGGTTCTGGTTAGTCAAAAAGGTTCACACATGAAGTTTAAAAAGGTTAACAAGGTTTGCATAGTTCCTAATCACAAAGGAGATATTCCTAAAGGTACTTTATCACAAATAGTTAGAAGTACAGGGATTAAGCTTTAGTTTCTGCCTTCGAAACTATTATTTACGATTGTTGTTTGATAATTATGAAAAAATATTTTTATCCTGCAATATTTTCTAAGGAAGGAGATGCCTATAATGTAAAATTTATTGATTTTGATAATATATTTACTTATGGTATTGGTTTTAATGATGCATATTATATGGCACAAGATGCTTTATATGCTATGTTACCAGAATATAAAGATAATCTTCCAGAACCAACTTATGATTATATGAAAATAAAAGTAAAAGATAATGAATTTATTACTATGGTTGAATTAGATCCAATTGAACATGAAAAGAGAATTTCTTCAAAAACAGTTAATACAACTGTAACAATGCCAGAATGGTTAAAAAATCTAGCAGATACTAAAGGTATTAATTTTTCTAAGTTATTGCAGGATAGTATAAAAAAAGAATTAAATTTAATATAGTTAACAGACTGCTATTATTCCTAAAAAGAGCTAAAAGCTCTTTTTATATTGTTATTTAATAGTTAGAAAGTACTTCACCCCAAATATGATAGTTTATTATGAATAGACTACAGGCTATTCATAACCATTAAAGACTATTATATATAGGCTTTAATGGCAATAATAAAAAATAAAAATAACTATAAAACATTTACTTTTATATCTAGAAATGTTATAATTAATACGAGTAGAGGATTGATAAGATGGCTAAGAAAAAAAAGAAAAAAGATGATGAAAAGAAGAAATTTGAATATAGTAATGAAGTAATAGGTATTATATTAATATTAGCTTCAATTATAGGTATTGGAGCATATGGACCTGCGGGTAATTTTATTAGAGCATTTGCTATCTTTTTGGTAGGAAATATTTATATATTTTTATTAATGAGTTTATTATTACTTGGAGGATATCTAATATTAAAAAGAAAGATGCCTAATTTTAGTAGTTTAAGATGGATAGGTTTTTATATAATAGTTATTTCATTCTTAGTATTATTACATGTAAAATATATAACATTAAATAGTCAAGAAGGAATAAAAATTATTACAGATACTTTTGATAATTTATTAAAAGCATTTGATGCTTCTTCAAATAAAGGTTTAGTAGATAGTTTTAGTTATTATATCTCTAATAGTGGTGGAGGTATGATAGGAGCTTTATTTACTTATTTATTCTATAGTTTATTTAGAGATGGTACTAAGATAGTAGTTATTACTTTAATAGTTATTGGTACAATATTATTATTTAATACTAGTATTATAGATTTAATTAAGAAAATTAAAGTACCTAAGATTAAACATGAAAAGAAAGAAAAAGAACATAGTGAAGAAGAAGATAAAAGAATTATATTGTCTTCTAAAGACATAGATAAAGTTAGTGATAAAGAAGTAGTTAGTGAACCAGATATTCCAATAAAATCCGCTACTGAAATGACTAGTAGTAATGAAGGTAATAATGTAATGGAAAAACCGGAAATTAATTTAAATTATAAACTTCCACCTCTTAGTTTACTTAAAGTAGCTAAAGCTGGTAATGACAAAGAAAATATTGAAGCAGTTAAACAAAATATTGCAACTTTAGAAAAAGTATTAGCAGATTTTGATATTCCAGGAAAGATTAAAGAATGTCATATTGGACCATCAGTTACACAATATGAACTTGAATTAAAAGCTGGTACTAAAGTTAATAAACTTCTTTCTATTCAGAAAGAAATAGCTCTTAATTTGGCCGCTAAAGACGTTAGAATACAGGCTCCTATTCCAGGAAAAAGTACTATTGGTATAGAACTTCCTAATAAAGTAAACTCTGCTGTTTCATTTAGAGAAATATTATCTAAATTACCTGCTCCTAGTGATAAGACTATTCTTGCGGTTGGACTTGGAAAAGATATCATGGGTACAGTTAAATGGGCTGAAATTAATGCTACACCACACCTTTTAATAGCAGGTGCTACTGGTAGTGGTAAATCAGTATGTATTAACTGCGTTATAGCTTCTATTCTTATGAGAGCTAGACCAGATGAAGTAAAATTAGTAATGGTTGACCCTAAAAAGGTAGAGTTATCAATGTATAATGGAGTTCCACACTTACTTACACCAGTTGTTACTGATCCTAAGAAAGCTTCTATTGCTTTAAAAAATATTGTTGTAGAAATGGAAAGAAGATACCAAGTATTTGAAGATACTAAGTGTAAAAACATTACAGCATATAATAAAATGTGTGAAACTAATACAGATTATGTTAAGATGCCATATATAGTATTTATTATTGATGAGTTAGCAGATCTTATGTTAGTAGCCGCTAAAGATGTTGAAGATTCAATTATGAGAATTACGCAAATGGCTAGAGCAGCTGGTATTCACTTAATCGTAGCAACACAAAGACCTTCTACTGATGTTATTACTGGTGTTGTTAAGGCTAATATTCCATCTAGAATATCATTTGCTGTATCATCATCAATAGATTCTAGAACAATACTAGATCAAACTGGAGCAGAAAAACTACTTGGTAAAGGTGATATGTTATTTAAACCAATGGGTGAGAATGTTCCTATTAGAATACAAGGTGCTTTTGTAAGTGATGAAGAACTTCAAAAAATAGTAGATTATACAATATCACAACAAAAAGCTAATTATGATCACTCACTTACAGAAGATAAGAGTGGTAGTGAGAATGGTGATAATACTAAGTATGATGATGGTTATGAATCAAAAGAAGAATATGACGATCCACTATATAATGATATTGTAGATTTTGCTATGGAATTTGGTAAAATATCCGCTTCTCTTATTCAAAGAAAATATCGTATTGGATATAATAGAGCTGCTAGAATAGTAGATTTACTAGAAGAAAGAGGTATTATTGGTCCACAAAACGGTTCTAAACCAAGAGAAGTATTAATAAAGAAAGAAGTAAGTAATGATAGTGATGAATAATTACTATCTTTCTTTTAGAGGGGTAAAATGATAGATATAAAGAAACACTATTATAATATGGGTAATGAAGATATAAATATGATGTTATTTGGAGACTTACATTATTCAGATAAATTTAATGATAAAAAGCTAGACTTAATATATAACAAATTAAAAAATAGTGAGTATATCTTTATAGCAGGAGATCTATTAGATAGTACTGATGTAGTAAATAATATAGATAAGAGAGATAAATTAATAAAATTCTTAGAAAAGGTAAGTAAAAAAAGTAAAGTATTTATAACTCTAGGTAATCATGATTTAGCTATTAGAAATAAACATAAAAAAATAAAAGATGATAATAATGAATTTTGGTTAGAAGTATCAAAAATAGATGGAATATATTTATCTAGATATAATAATTATTATGAAGATGATAAAATTATAGTATATTTATTAGAACAAGATTATGATTATTACTATAAGAATAAACATGAATCTAGAGAATTATTATTAGATAGAATTAAAGAAGATAAAATATTATTTAATAGTATTGATAGTAATAAAATAAAGATTGTACTTTGTCATTCTCCTATTAACATAAGTAATAAAGATGTTAGTAATGAACTTGAAAATTTTAATTTTATCTTTTGCGGTCATATGCATAATGGAATGATGCCATATTATCTTGATAAAATTATTAAAGGAAATAGAGGACTAATGTCTCCGGATAATAGATTATTTGCAGATAATACTAGAGGAGTAAAAGATATAAATAATACACATTTAATTATAAGTGGAGGTATTACTAAACTATCTAAAACATCAGGAATATTTAGATATTTTAACTTTGTTTATCCCATGAGTATAGATAATATCGTTATAAAAAAAGGAAAAATCAAGAAAAAGGTTGATATTTTGTAAAAAATATTATATAATTATTAGGCAGGTGAAATTTTATGGTAATTGAATTATTTAATCTTGTTGTTAATAATAAAAAGATTATTATTGATAATGATGTTGTTATTAATGACGAACTATTAAAAACTAGTACAATTAGAAGATTAAATAATGTCCATTTTAATGGATATCTAGATAGGTTAATAGATGATACTTATGAATTATCTGGTACTCTTAGTGGTACAATGATATTACCTGATGATATAACATTAGAGGACTATGAATATAATTTTACTAGTAGTATTGATGAAAAAATAGATGAAACAAGAATAAATTTTCAAAAAACTATTGATATTACGGAAGATTTATGGCAAAATATTCTTGTGGAAATTCCTCTTAAGTGTGTTAATGATAAAAATAAAGATTTAACACTTGAGGGTGATGGTTGGAGACTAATTAGTGAAGATGATGTTAAATTAGAGAATAATCCACTAAGTAGTTTAAAAGATCTATTATAGGGAAGGAGTGAAGAAGATGGCAGTTCCATTTAGAAAAGTAAGTAAAACTAGAAGAGATATGAGAAGAACTCATTATAAAATTACCGCTAACGGACTAGTAGAATGTACTAACTGTGGTGCTAAAATTAGACCTCACAGAGCATGTCCAAAATGTGGATTTTATAAAGGAGCAGATACTTCTAAAAAAGTAGTAGAAACTAAAGTAACTGAGGAAAAAGCTCCTAAAAAAGCAAAAGCTTCTAAAAAAACTGAAGAATAATAATTAAGGATAACATAGTGTTATTCTTTTTTGTTGTAAAAAATTTTCTTTTGTGGTAAAATAAAGACACTTTGTGAAAGGGTACTTTTAAATAGAAAGAGGGTTTTTGTATGAAAGAAATGACTACAGAAGAATTATTAAAAGAAATAGAAGAAAATCATAATAATTCTTTATTTGAAGAAATATTTAAAAGAAGGGATAAAGAACTATATAGAACAGCATTATTTTATAAAGGAACTAAAATAAATTATTTAACATTAAAATATAATGTTATTAAATATGCTAAAGCTCTTAAGGCTTATGGTATTAAAAAGGGAGATGAAATACCTATATGTATGGCTAATACTCCTGAATTTATTTATTTACTTGGAGGTATTAGTTTAATAGGGGCTAAGGCTAATATATTTGGAGAAGGCTTTGATAAAGAATATATTACGGAAATAATAAATGGATGTAATAGTGATATTTTATTTGCTACTGATGACAAATATAGTGTTATAGATGATTCTGTTAAAAAATCTAAGAATAAAAGGGTAGTATTAATATCTTTAACCGAATCTTTACTTAATGGTAAAAATCCATATATAAATTTAGAAAAGAAATGGTATGATTTTAAAGATAGAAGAAATGAAATTAAAGATAATAGTAGTAGATTTATGTTTAGTTCTGAATTTTTAAATCTTGGAAAAGAATATAAAGGTAACTATATTGAAAAAGTTAATTTAGATGATGAATTTACAATTACTTATTCAAGTGGTTCTACTAATTCTAGCAGACCTAAAGCTATAGTCCATGATGTTAAAAGTTATATTGTAATGGGTATTTATCATGATCCTAAAATATCTAAAGTTCCATCAATGAAAAATCTTAGAATGCTTGCTCATATTCCAACACATTCTAATACTAATATTATGTCATGTATTACTGATCCATTAATGCAAGGATCAGAAATTGCAGTAGAACCTATATATACTCCTGATCATTTTGTATATAGTCTACTTATAAATAAACCAAGTTTTGTTACCGCTACTAGAAGTTTCTTTGTAAGGTGTGCTAATGATATTTTAAATAATAAGAAGTTTAAAAATGTTAAGATGCCATTTTTATTAGTACCAATGATAGTAGGAGAGCCAAACTCTATTGGTGAAGAAAAGTTTTGTAATAAATTTTTAAGAAAAGTAAATGCTGGTAGTAAATTTACTCATTCACCATTATCTCCGGTTGTGATGTCAATGGCTGGAGGAGACTGCGAACATGGTGGTTTATTCTTTGTATTATTTAAAGAATGGCAAAGAAAAAAATTAAATTATTTATTAAAGAAAGAAGATAAAGGACTTAGAACATATAATATGGTCCATGTTGATGTTCTTGATAAATTTGGTAACTCTTGTAAACCTGGAGAAATAGGTAGAGTAGTAGCTAATTCACCTTGTACTATGCTTTATTATAAAAATAATCCTGAAGCTACTGATAAATTCTTTATTAAAGATAGTTTAGGTAAAGTATGGGGAGACTGCTGTGTATATGGTTATAAAGATGGATATGGTGAAATTCATATGAAAGGTAGAATTAATTCTGAAGATAAGATACAACCATTTCAAATAGCGGATACTGTTTTAAAAGATACAAAAAATATTTTATCTTGTGAAGTTATAAAAATAGAAGATAAATATGTAATTCACTTTGTTGCTATGCCTGATGCTAAAATCAAAGATACTAATAAATTAATTATGAGTATTTATAAAAGATGCTTAAAAATATTTGGAAAAGAAATTACTTCACAATTTGTCTTTAATAAGAGAAATGAATTTCCTCTTAGTGGATGCGGAAAGAGAAATAATATTGCACTTACCGAGGAAGGTATACCTAATAATTCACTTATAGTTGTTTCTGAATTAGGAATAGAAAATTATATAGTAGAAAATAATAAAAAGAAGATAAAAAAGTTATAAAAGTACTATAACTTTTTTTCTTTTTGTGGTACAATTGTTATAAGGTAGGTGGCTAGTATGAATGTAAATGTTAATTTAGCATTCTTAAGTTTAAGTATATTATATATTGCATTTTTAAATGTTATATTTTTAAAGAAAGGTCATATTAAAACTTTTGAATTAGATACATTTGGAAAGTTAATTACATTAAATCTTATTGGTATTTTATTAGAGTTTGGTTGTATATTTACAATAAAATATTCTTCAAGTGAAATATTAATTCAAATTGTTAATAGATTATTTTTATTATATTTAGTAACTTTTGTATTTTTATTTAGTTTGTATGTTTTTTCTATATCATTTGATAAAGCAAATAAAAAGAATAATACTTTGAGAATGATTATAATGTTGATGTATTTATTTTCAGTATTTTTAGTATTCTATCTTAAATTAGATATTTATAATAAAAATAACATTATATATTCATATGGACCTAGTACTAATGTAGTTTATATTATTTCTACTATATGTGTTATATTATGCTTTGTTTCGATGATTAAAAATTATAAAGAATTAAAATCTAAGAAATATTTACCATTATTCGTATTTATAATAGGTGGTTCTGTAGTAGCATTGATTCAAAAAATAAATCCTGCTCTTACTTTGGCTACTTCGATGGAAGCATATTTGCTTATGATTATGTATCATACAATTGAAAATCCTGATATGAAAATTCTAGAAGAAGTACATAGAGCAAAAGAAATTAGTGATAATGCTAATGAAGAGAAGACTATGTTCTTATATAATATGACTAATGAAATAAGAAATATTACTAAAGATATTGATTATTCTGCTGATGATATATTAGATGAAACGAGTAATAAAAAGATTGATGTTGAAGTTATTAATGATGCTGCTAGAGAGATAAAGGGTAGTACTGCTAAGTTTACTACAATGACTAATGAAATACTTGATATAAATAGTATTGATAGTGCTAGTATTAAGGTGTATAATGATAAGTATAATGTTAAATTAATTATTAAAGAATTAGTTACTGTATATAGTAAAAAATGTAATGTTAAAAATATTGCTTTTCGTCCTAGTATAGCCAGTGATATACCTGAATATTTATATGGTGATAGTGTTGGTCTTAAACAAGTGTTAGATATTATTTTAGATAATAGTGTTAAATACACTAGTAGTGGTTATATTGAATTTAATGTTAATGCTATCATTAAAAATAATATAGCAAGACTTATTATTACTGTTGAAGATTCTGGTACTGGTATGAAAGCAGAAGATATAATTAAAGTATTTAATAAAAAGAATGATCGTAATGAAGATTCTCTTAATTTAAATAATAATTTATACAATGCTAAAGCTTTAATTACTTTAATGGGTGGTACTATTATTCCTAGTAGTATATATGGAACTGGTACTACGATGAAAATAGTACTTGATCAAAAAGTAGCAAAAGAATCCGATGAAAAATTAGATAAATATGAAGAAGTATATGATAAAAAGAAAATCTTACTAGTAGATGATAATATATCTACCGAAAAAATCATTAGTAAACTTATTAAAGGTACTAATATTAAACTAGATTATGTTAGTTTAGGTAAGGAAGCATTAGATAAAATTAGAGGTAAAGAAAAATATGATTTAATATTACTTGATGAAGTTATGGATCCATTAGATGGTGTAACAGTAATGAAGAAATTTAAAGATATTAGAAACTTTAAAACAAATGTTATCTTACTTACCAGAAACAACGAATACGAATATAATGAAGAATATTTAACTTATGGCTTCAGCGGCTATTTACTTAAACCAATTAGTAAAGATAAATTATTTGAAATAATAGATAAGTACTTAAAATAGTACTTATTTTTATATAACCCTTTATGATAGTGACTATTATATAGGCTCTATCATACCCTGAAAGACTACAGGCTGTAAGGGCAAAAGATAAATCAAAATTTGCATTTTATCAAATTTTATGCTACAATACTAATCACTTAAAGGGGGGATAATAATGAATTTCATAAATAGAGAACATTTTAATATATTTTTAAAAAACTTAAAACCATTAGGAATAGGATCCCAAGGAATGTGCTTCTTAGATGAAAAACATAAAATAGTATATAAAGTCTTTCATGAATATTTCGATTACGAAAAAAGCAATTATAAAGAAGAAGAAATACTAAGATTTAGTCATATCGATAATAAAACATTTATATGGCCTAAAGATGTATTAATAGTAAAAAATGAAATAGTAGGATACACCATGCCATATGTCAAATCCAAAAACTTATATGAAAGAAATCCACTATTAATTAATTTAGATAGTTTAGAAACAGCAATTCAAGAAAGTACTAAAGATATAAAATTACTTACAGACAATAAAGTAGCCATGTATGATGTCATGTATAATATTCTATATAGAAATGGTAAAATAGCCATAATAGATACAATGGAATATGGAACTAGTGAAGAAATATCATTAGATAAAAATATGCTACCTTTTAATTATGAATTAAAACTATTTCTAGTAGATAACTATTTCAATAACTTCATTACTAGTAGTAGATTACTAAATGAAATGTATACCTCTAATGCTAATTGCCTAGAATTTTTAAAACAATTTAGAACTAGTCTTAGTAATTATTTAGAAGAACCAATTACAACTCTAAACCAAGCCAAAATGTTAATAAGAAAAAACCCAAAACCCAAATACATCAGAAGTATAAACAATAAAGATAATTATTAAAAATAAAAATATTTAGTATAAAAACAACATCTAGAAAAGTAGAAGAACCAGGAATACTTAAAGACAATATTCTCTTCATTTATTTAGAAGCCTTTTGTACTGATACCCATTTTCAAAAGTATTATCCAGAGTTTCAAAACTTAGAATCCTTAAAAAAAGCCTATCAAAAAGGTGGAATAGGAGATGTTACCATAAAAAAATTCCTAACTGAAGTAATAAACGATGAATTAACTCCTATCAGAGAAAGAAGAAAAAAATATGCTAATAACATTGAAGAAGTATATAATATTTTAAAAGAAGGTACCACCAAGGCATCTAATAAAGCCAATAAAACATTAGAAGAAGTAAAAGAAGCAATGAAACTAAACTACTTTTCTGATAATGAATATTTAAATGAATTACTACAAAATAAGTAAAGTAATAATATCTTTTTGTTATCCTTCTAAGCCTAGGTCTTAGAGGGTTATTTGCAGCCTAAGGTCTGCAAATAATACCATCATTTATCATATATAAGTAGGAAAACTATAGTAAAATATTTACTTAACTAATATATTATGATAAAATAAATTACCAGGAGGTAGCAATGGACATTAAAGAAGAATTAATAAGAAGATATAGTTATTTATACGAAAATAAAGAATTAATACTTGCCATGTGTATTAATATAGTGGAGGATAAACCAAATGAAAGAAAACAAGAGTTAGAAAAAATAAAAAGAAAATACGAAAAGTCACCATATGATAAAACAAAAACAAATAAACAAATAGTAGATAGTCTTGAAAATGTTATTAAAAACATGAATGAAAGTACATATAAATATTATTTATTTAAAGATGTTAATCCAGAAATAGTAGAATTATATGAAGACTTTATACTAGGAGATCTTCCTTTGGAGGAGACAGACCTATATAGACATATTGAAGCCGTAAAGAATAATCAAGTCTACCTAGAAGCATTTAATAATATAATAAATGCTTTAGAGTATCAAAGACAAAAGAATATGCATTTAAAGAAAATGCCAACTTTTACAGTATGGAAAATATTATCTTATGTAAGAAGAAAACATATTAATAATGATACTATACTAAAAGTACTAGATAAATATTATAATCTAGATAGATATATGCTTACTAATTATAATTATCAAAGTGGTTATTATATTACCGAAGAAGAACTAAATGAAGATTATACCTTTCCTGATCCTGAAGTATATACTGGTAACATAATATTTAAATATATAGGAAATGAATATGAAGAAGAAGATAATTATTATATAGAAAAAAGTCTATATAGAACATTTAAAGAAAACTATGCTACATCTGCTTTTGTAGTTTTAGTAAAAGATGCTCCAATGATTGATTTAGATAGTAAGAAAGAATTATATCAAAAATATAATTATAATAAAGATAAAAAAATAATAAAGAAAAAGAACTAATTACGAATTATTTAACAGGAATAAGAAATAATAATTGACTAAATAAATAATTTATTATAAAATAATATTGTAAGAAAGGAAGAGATACTATGAATAGACTTACTACTAATAAAATGTGTTGTCAAGATCTATTAAATGATAGGTCTATTTCCTTATGCTTACAAGATAAATAAAGTATACGAAGAGGACTTATCATAATAGATAAGTTCTTTTATATAATAAATAAAAATATAATAATTAGGAGGATTAAAATGAAATTATATAACACATTAACAAGACAAAAAGAAGAATTTATACCATATGAAGGTAATAAAGTAGGCTTCTATACATGTGGTCCAACAGTATATCATTATGCTCATATAGGTAATATGCGTAATTATATAGGTCATGATATTTTAGATAAGACCTTAAGATATTTAGGCTATGATGTAAAAAGAGTAATGAATATTACTGATGTTGGACATTTAAAGAGTGACTCTGACTCCGGTGAAGATAAAATGGTAGCTAGTGCTAAGAAAGAACATAAATCAGTTATGGATATAGCCAAGTTTTATACTGATGCTTTCTTTAAAGATTTTGATATGTTAAATTGTCGTAGACCAGATGTAGTAAGTCCTGCTACCGATAATATTGATGAATATATTAAAATAATATCCAAGTTACTAGAGGATGGTTATGCTTATGAAGCCGGAGGTAATGTTTACTTTGATGTAAGTAAATTAGAAGATTACTATAAATTAACTAACCATAAAGAAGATGATATGGTCGTAGGAGTTCGTGAAGGAGTAGACTTTGATGATAATAAGAGAAATCAAGCGGACTTTGCCTTATGGTTTACTAAGAGTAAGTTTGAAGATCAAGATTTAAAATGGGATTCACCATTTGGAGTAGGTTATCCCGGTTGGCATATAGAATGTACCGGAATTAGTTTAAAATATCTTGGTGAACATCTTGATATTCATGGTGGAGGAGTAGATAATATCTTCCCACATCATACTAATGAAATAGCTCAAAGTGAAGCATATCTAGGACATAAATGGTGTAATTATTGGTTCCATAACGAACATCTTATGGATGAATCAGGTAAAATGAGTAAGAGTAAAGGAGCAGTCTTATCAGTAAGTGTTTTAAAAGAAAATGGTTATAATCCATTAGCCTTTAGATTTATGTGTTTATTAAGTCATTATCGTAAACAATTAGTCTTCTCATATTCTGTTTTAGAACAAGTACAAAATCAATATAATAAATTAATAAATAAGATATCTTTAATTAAAGAAGAAGGTAGTCTCCAAGAAGATAAAGTAAAAGAATATCAAGATAGATTTAAAGAAGAATTATCTAATGACTTAAATACCGCTAATAGTATAACAATACTATATGATTTAATAAAAGATAATACCGTAAATGGTACTACAAAAAGATATTTAATTGAAGACTTTGATAAAATATTAAGCCTTGACTTAATTAAAGAAGATAATAATATAGATTCAGAACTAGAAAAATATATTCAAGATAAAATAGAAGAAAGAAAAATAGCTAAACAAAATAAAGATTATGCTTTATCAGATGCTATTAGAGATGAACTATTAACTAAAGGTATAGAATTAATTGATACAAGAGAAGGAACTACTTATAAAATTAATAAATAAGAGTTCTTTCTTTTTTGCCTATGAAGCCTTATAACATAAGTCTTCATTAGGAATCATAGAGCCTAAGTATAGTCTCTATGATTAAAACTATGTAAAAAATATCAAAAGTATGATATACTATAAGAGTAGTGTAGGTGATAAGAATGGAATTATTAAGGGTAGTAGATAAACTAGGAAATGATACTAATGAAATAATAGAAAGAGAAGAATTACATAATAGAGGTAAATTACATAATGAAGTAACTATATATATCATAAATGATAAAGGAGAAGTATTACTTCAAAGAAGAAGTAAGAATCGAAGATTTTGTCCCAATAAATTAGGAGTAATAGCAGGTCATCAATCATATCGTGAAGATATATTAACATGTGCTGTAAGAGAAACTAAAGAAGAAATAGGATTAAAAATAAAAAAAGAAGATCTTCATCCACTTTGTGATAAGTATTTAGTCGAGGAAAAATATAACAATCATTATATGTATCCATATTATGTAATATGTAATCAAAAGGCTGAAGACTTTACAATTCAAAAGGAAGAATTAAGTTTTGTAAGATGGTATAAAATAGAAGAAGTAATAAGATTAATTGAAGTAGGTTCTAAAGAAATAGTCTTTAAAAAGGATGAAATAAGATTATTTAAAAAATTACTAGAAGTAACAAAGAAAGACGAAAAAGAATCATTCTTCTTAAAAATAAAAAAATTACTCGAAGTCAATTAAATAGTTTACATAAAAACCCATAACTAAAGGAGAAAATAACATTTCTTCTTTTATTTTCCACTAAATTATGATAGAATTAAATTATGAGGTAGGTAGAAATATGAAACTAAATGAAAAAAGAATTGTAAATGATATAAGATTATTAGCATTGGATATGATAAATGCAGCAGGTTCTGGTCATCCAGGAATAGCTCTAGATGCTGCTCCCACACTATATACACTATTTGCATATCACCTAAAATTTGATTTAGAAAGAAAAGCATGGTGTAATAGAGATAGATTTGTATTAAGTGCAGGTCATGGTTCAGCTTTATTATATAGTACATTATATTATTTATTAGATGAATTTAATCTAGAAGAATTAAAAAACTTTCGTAAAATAAATTCTCAGTGTACTGGTCATCCTGAATATAATTTAAACAATCGTATTGAAGTAACAACAGGTCCATTAGGAGAAGGCTTTGCAACATCAGTAGGATTAGCTATTGGTGAAAAATATTTAGAAAGCACCTTTAATAAAAAGAAAAACATTGTCTTTGACTATAAGATATATACCTTAGTATCTGATGGTGACCTAATGGAAGGAATATCTTATGAAGCAGCTTCCCTAGCGGGCAATCTAGGATTAGATAATTTAATTGTTCTATATGACTCCAATGGAGTAACTGCTGATGGTGATTTAGATAAAGCCATGTATGAAAATATTCCTGATAGATTTGCTTCAATGAACTGGGAAGTAATTAAAGTAAAAGATGGCGAAAATATTGGTGAAATATCTAATGCTATCGAAAAAGCCAAAAAGAGTAAGAAACCAGTATTAATAGAAATAAAAACAACCCTAGGTATATATTCTAAGTATGAAGGAACTAATCGTATTCATTCTAATTTAGAAAAAGAAGACTTAGAAGAAATAAGAACAAAATTAAAAGGAGGACCAGCCTTTACCTATAGTGAAAATGACAGAAATAATGCTATGAAGTTTATTAAAGATGGAACTGAAGATTATTATCGCAATTGGTATTCTGAATATGAAATGTATATAGCTAATGCTACTGATAGTGAAAGAGATAAAATAAATTTAGTAATAGAAAATGAAAAAATATCTCTTGATATAGCAGCAGTTATTGATACTAGTAAGATATTTGAAGATAAAGCAATGCGTGATATAAATTATCAAATAATGAATGTTATTAGTACCTTTATACCAAACTTTATGGGAGGTTCAGCTGATTTATTCTGTAGTACTAAGACATATCTAAAAGGAAAGAATGAGTTTTCAGTAGATGATTATTCTGGTCGTAATATTAACTTTGGTGTTAGAGAGAATCTTATGGGAGCGGTCTTAAATGGTTTAGCCTTAACTAATATTCGTAGTTATGGAAGTACATTCTTAGCCTTTTCTGATTATATGAAACCATCTATTAGAATGAGTGCCATGATGAACTTACCAGTAACCTATATCTTTACTCATGATAGTGTTAGAGTAGGAGAGGATGGACCAACTCACGAGCCAGTAGAACAACTAGGAGCCTTAAGAAGTATACCTAATTTATCAGTATATAGACCTGCTGATTATAAAGAACTAATGGGTTCTTGGACAAATATTCTAAGAGAAGGTAAACCATCAGCCTTAATATTACCTCGTGGTCATAACAACACAATGAAATACACTAATCCAAACAAAGTAGCACGTGGAGGTTACGTAATTAGCGAAGTAAGAACAAGATTAGATTTAGTAATAATAGCAACAGGTAGTGAAGTAGAATTAGCGGTTAATATAAAAGAAGAATTACTAAAGAATTATATTGAAGCCAGAGTAGTATCAATGCCTAATATGAATTTATTCCTAAAACAAGACAAAGATTATCAGGAGCAGGTTTTACCGACAGGATATCGTCGTATGGTCATCGAATTATCTAATGACGCCAATTGGTATCGCTTTATCTCATCTGATGAAGATTTTGTTAACATACCAACCTTTGGTAAGAGTGGTAGTGAAAAAGAAGTATTAAATTTCTTTGAATTAGATATGACTGATTTAGTAATAAAAATAAAGAATAATTTATAATTCGACAAAATAAATAAATATAGTATGATATTTTATTTATGGTGATATAAATGAGAACATACTATATTTTTAATGTTAATAAATATTATAGTTATATGTATAAAGATAAACCTTTTAAGATGTATAAAATATTTGAAGAAATATATTATTCTAGAGATTATAATAGTATTAAAGCCTATCATGTATTAGAAGAAATAGCAAATCCTTTTAATAAGATAATGTTAAATGAATATATTTATAATGAATATAAATATAAATATGGATATAAGAGAAAAGATAATATTCATTATTTAAATACAACTGATAAGAGTATTTTAAGAATAAATAATTATAATATTAAGATAGAAACAGAAAATAACTATAGTATTTTCTTTAATGATATAAATAATTATAATAATAATTTATTTGTCTGTGATTTTAAAAATATGGATTATTTTTGGCTATCTAAATTAAATTCTTTACAAAATAATAATTTAATAGTACAATAACTATAGAGAGGAGAGAATAATATGCTTTGGGATATATTATATATAGTAATAGGTTTAGTAGTAGGATTAGTTATTGGTTTTCTAGTAGCTAGAAAATTAATGAAAAAAGAATTAAAAAAGAATCCTCCTATTAATGAGCAAATGATTAAGACTATGATGAGTCAGATGGGAAGGACACCATCTCAAAAACAAGTAAATCAAATGATGAAACAAATGAATAAGTTTATGTAAATTTATTCTTTTTTTGCCACTTCAACCATAAACAAGTTTATGTTTTACGCGGTGTGATAGAGCCTATATAATAGTCTCTATCATAAAAAAATTATATAAAATATTACCAAGATATTCTAACTATAAAGATACTAGTTATCTTTCTTTTTATTTGGAATTATCTAAGTTAGAAAGTATTTCACCATGAATATAATATCTTATAGTTATTCATTACTAGACTATAGAATAGGCTAGTAATGACATGAAATGACTTAGGCATTTCATGAAAGGTATAAAAATTTAAATTAAACATATAAAAATACTTGAAAAACTACTAATAATTTGGTATTATTATAATAGTAAGGAATGGTAAATATGAAAGAAAATAATAGTAATAAGATAAATAAGTTTTTATTAGTAACAACCGTTCTAAGTATGATAATTCTTTTAATAGGAGGAACACTTTCTTATTTCACATTATCTACTATGAGTAAAATAGATGCCTTAGCAGTCAAATCAGGAAAAGTCGTACTAGGATTAGGAGTTTCACCATTATATACTGGACATGAATTAATTCCATTAAAAGACGAATACATAACTAGAGCTTATAATCAACGTTGTAAAGATGACCTAGGTAGTGGAGCTTGCCTTGCATATGGATTAGAAGTATTCAACTATGAAGAAAAAACAGAAGTAGAAGGCACAATAGATTTCAATTTGGGAACCATCGAAAACTTAAGTTATATGGTATTAGATGAAGATGGAAATACATATGTAGATACAACCCATATAGATAAAGATAAACCATCAGGATTAACATTAGGAAATAAATTTTCTTTAGCAAAAGCAACAGATGGTATTTATCCATCAAAAAAATTCATATTATTAATATGGCTTACAGACAACAATAAAGAACAAGATGAAACAGATGCAGGAGAAGTATTTACTGCTGATGTAACATATAGAACTTCTGAAGGTGGAAGACTTACAGCTAGTGTTGATGGAAAAAAATCAGCATCAGATAGTAATTCATCCATTGGCGTATAGGAGGTCAAAAAATGAAAAACAAAATATATATATCAGTAATGGCCGTCTTAATAATTAGTGCTCTAACATTCGGAGCAACATATGCCTATTATGTATCTCAAGATACCAAAACATTCACTGGAGAAATAGAAAAAGGTATAGTATCAACATTAAATTTAACTACTACAAAGTCTTCAACTAACTTAGTACCATTACAAGATAGTAAAATAAAAACAGCCATAACCAAAAGTAGTAATAAATGTATAGATAAAAATAATTATGAAGTATGTTCCCTATATACAATAACATTAACAAATACCAATGCTTCAGAAAATCTATATGGTTATGTCAAAACAAATACCACTACTTATACTACAACTAATTTAAAGTATCAAATATTTGATTCAAGTTATAATGCTATAACAGATGTCATGACCATATCAAAGACTGCTAATGATTTAGTATATTTCAAAAAAGGAACTACCCAAGTATCTATAACAAGTACAGGAACAAAAACATACTATTTAGCAATATGGCTATCTGATACTAATAGTGATCAGTCGTCAGACTATTCCAAAACATTTAATGGAGCTATAGGTTTTGAATTAGTAGGATCGCCATCAGATAAACTACAAGCAACATTATCATAAATATATAAAATAAACATATACTGTAACAAAAAACAGTTGACAGTATATTTTTTTTGTGATAAAATACATAAAGAAAGCGAGGGATAAATATGGCAGTTAAAATTAGATTAAAAAGAATGGGAGCAAAGAAAGCACCTTTCTACCGTGTAATAGTAGCAGACTCTAGAAGTCCAAGAGATGGAAGATTTATCGATACAATCGGTACTTATAATCCATTAACAACACCAGCAGAAATTAAATTAAATGAAGAATCTGCAATTAAATGGCTTAACAATGGTGCAATACCTACTGATACAGTTAAAAATTTATTTAGTAAAGCAGGAATTATGGAAAAATACCATAATTTAAAGCAAGGTAAATAATGAATAATTTAGTAGAACTTACAGAGTTAATAATAAAAAAACTAGTAAAAGATTCCGAATCAGTATCAGTAAAAGAATTTGAGTCCGATGAAGATAACACCATTCTAATTGAAGTAATGGTATCATCAGAAGATATGCCAAAAGTAATAGGTCATGGTGGCAAGACAATAAATTCCATCAGAACTATAGTACAAGCAGCTTCATTCAATATGGACAATAAATTAGTTAAAATAAATGTTGACTCATACTAATAGAACCAAAGTGTTCTATTTTTTCTTTTACCTTGATTTTTTCTCTATAATATTTTATAATTAATATGGAGGCTAAATATGAGTAAAATAAAAAATATATATGCAAGAGAAATATTAGATTCCAGAGGCAATCCTACCGTAGAAGTAGAATTAACCCTAGAATCAGGAATAAAAGCAGTAGCATCAGTACCAAGTGGAGCATCTACTGGTAAGAATGAAGCATTAGAACTAAGGGATAATGATAAAAATAGATATCATGGTAAAGGTGTATTAAAAGCCATAAACAATGTTAATAATATTATAAAACCATTATTAATAGGAAAAGATTCATTAAATCAAGAAGAAATAGATAGAATCATGTTAGAAAAAGATGGAACTGAAAATAAAGAAGTACTAGGAGCTAATGCCATATTAGGAGTTTCACTAGCTAATCTAAAAGCTGCTGCTAAATATAAAGGTTTAGAATTATATGAATACTTAGGAAAAGAATACAGTATGCCAAAATGTATGATGAATATCTTAAATGGCGGAGTTCATGCTAGTAATAATCTAGACTTCCAAGAATTTATGATAGTACCAAATAAAGAAGAATACCATGAAAACCTAAGAATGGGTTCGGAAGTATTTAATACTTTAAAAAATGTCCTAAAAGAAAGAAATTTATTATGTGGAGTAGGAGACGAAGGCGGTTTCGCCCCTCAAATAAATGATGCCAAAGAAGTCTTAGAGTTAATAGAAGAAGCCATAACAAAAAGCGGTTATGAATTAGGGAAAGATATAAATATTGCTCTCGATGTAGCAGCATCAGAATTCTATAATGAAGAAGAAGATATCTATTTACTAGAAGGAGTAAAATATACCAAAGAAGAATTAGTATCCTACTATCAGTCACTAGTAGATAAATATCATATCATCTCTATTGAAGATGGAATGGCTGAAGAAGATTATGAAGGATGGAAACTATTAACAAGTAAATTATCTAATATCCAATTAGTCGGAGATGATTTATTTGTAACCAATAAAAAACTACTTCAAAAAGGAATAGATATGCATATAGCTAATGCCATCTTAATAAAACTAAATCAAATAGGAACTGTAACAGAAACCCTAGAAACCATAAAACTCGCTAGAGATAACAATTATAAAACAATAATATCTCATCGTAGCGGTGAAACAGAAGATAATTATATATCTGACTTTGCTGTAGGCCTAAACTTAGGTCAAATAAAAACAGGTTCAATGTCCCGTGGTGAAAGATTATCCAAATATAATAGATTACTTAGAATAGAGGAGCAAATCAAATGAAAAAATTAGTAGTATTAATAATACCAATCTTATTATTAACAGCTTGTACAAGTAATGAAGAAGATAAAATATCCTATCTAGAATATAAAAATGAATTAGAAAAACAAGAAAAATTTAGTCCAGAAGATGAATTAGATTTTAATGTCTATTTCAATATCTCTAAAGAAGGAGAAGAAATAACTAACTATAGTATATTAATAAATAATCCCAAAGTAAATATGCATAAAGTAAAAGCATTATTAATACATAATTATATCATAGATGAAGCCTATCCATCTATAGGTATAATGGATGAACCAGTAGAATTATTAAAAGATAACAATAATAAAATAGAATTAAAAGGAAAAATTCAAACAAGTGAAGATATAAGTAATGTAAAATATAAATTATATATCGAATATACTACTGATGATGGAAAAGAAAATAAAATCTATTATGATGTAAAAAGAGGATAAATTATGACAAAAAGTATATAAAGAATATTATATACTTTTTTTGGTGATTAAAATGAAAGTTAAAGTAATAGATGAAGAACATGAAAAAGATCTAGAAAATAGTATAAACACCTTTATCAAAGAAAATACTATTGATATCATTGATATCAAACTATCAAGTTCATGTAGTATCTATGGTGAAGAACAAATATATTGCTTTACAGCCCTAATAATGTATACCGAAGTCAAAGAAGAATAACTTCTATATAATAAATATGGTTGATATCTTAACTTAAGACCTAAGGCTTAGAGTGACCCAAAAGAAATGTCAAATATTAAATATTTTACTTTATATAAAATAATATTTGTGATATTATATATATAGGGTGTAAATATGAGAACAAAAAAAATATTTTTAAACATGATATGTGATATATTACCATATCTCTTAATCGGAGTAGTAGGAATTATCAAAATGGATGTATTAATAAAATACATCGGAGATGTCGGTAATGGCTACTATCAAACAATAAATCAAATAATATCTTATGTCTTTTTAGCACAAGCAGGCTTTTCTGATGCCGTAATATATAGTTTATATAAACCATTTGCTGAAAAAAATAAAGATGACATAAATGCCATTTATGGCGGAGCCAGAAAAGTATTTAAAATAATAGGCTTTATCATACTAGGAATAATCTTCTTAGTAACATTAGGACTACACTTATTCTATAACTTTGAAGAAGGTTATAAAGTATCAGCTTTAATATGTTTCTTTATCATATCAACATCATATCTAATATCATACTTTGGTAAAGGACAAACATATATGGCCGTATTAAGTGCAGCTCAAGAAAAATATGTATATTCTCTAATATTTAATGGAGTAAAATTACTTTGTGATATCCTAATAGTAGTAGTAACTATCAAATTTAAAACACTAGAATCAATAGCAATAGTAATATTAGCTATGAAAATACTAGAAGAAATAATAAATAGAATAGTAGTCAAAAAGAAATATCCAGAACTACATGAAATAGCACGAAAAGATACCTCAATGGTAAAAATGACCAAAGACTTAGCATGGACCCAATTAGGATATCTAATACTAAATAATGTTGACGCCTTATTACTAATGGGCTTCAATGGCCCTGTAATGGTTAGTATCTATACAACCTATAATTATATATTAAGATTCCTAACCGAAATAGCATCTCGTGTCGAACTATCTAGTGTCTATTCCTTTGGCAATGTCTTTGCCAAAAAAGAAGAAAAAAGAGTATACCCTTTATTTAAAGAATATATGATGATGTTTATACTAATAGCCTTTAGTATGTGCTTAACATTCATGATTGGAATAAGAGGCTTCGTATCCGTATGGGTAGGTAAAGAAAACTATATCTTAGACTATATAACTGTAGTATTATTTACTAGTACATCATTTTTAAATATCTTATATTTCCCATTAGTAGCTCTAATAAATGCTGATGGCTTATTCAAAGATAACAAAAAACATATCTTTATCTGTGCCTCAGTAAATCTAATATTATCCATAATATTAATAAATTACTTAGGCATAAATGGAATATTACTAGGTACAGGAGTAGCCTTCTTAGTAAATATAGCCTTAAAATCAAATCTAATATCTAAGAAGATAACTAAAGAAATAAAACTATCAAATATCTTAAAATATTATATAATAACAATCATACTATTCATAGTACTATCAGTAGCCTTAAAACCAATAGAAAATTACTTCCTACTAACAGCAGGTGGTTTCATAACAACAATACTAAAACTAGGAATAATATTTATCATCATAACATTATTAACATCCCTTATCTTATATGTAGTTAGTAACGATGCCAAAAATCTATTCAGAAGATTACTAAATCTAATAAAAAGAAAACTAAAAAAATAGAGAATTACTTTTTCTCTATTTTTTCTTTTCTATATTCTTCTAGTATCTTAATAATATTAATCTTATATTTAGGATATGCTTTAAATATTCTTCTATTAAGAAATTTACTCTCAATCTTTTCTTTAATTTTTTCTTTAATCTCTTCCGTACTATCCTTATCTATCTTTGATAAACTATTCTTAAGTTTAAATGAAGCATACATCGAAATAATAAAGTCAATAGTAAAGATAATCAACAAAATCAAACTAATAATATTTAAAGTATTAGTATTAATCTTAAGTAATAAACCTTCAAAGAAAGGATTAGCAAAATAAACTAAGAAAGTACCAAGTACTCCAAAGAAGAAAGCATTATTAAGACAAACTCTTCCATTAATGTTAAACTTTCTATTAGAATAATCCCACCATCTAGCCTTAAATATCTTTTCCATAAAATAACTAACCATATATTCAATAAAAGAACATACTATTACCGCTAGTAAAAAGACTGTCAAAGGATTATCTTTATAATGATTTAAATAAAGAATCATTATAATACTAGAATATCCATATATAGGACAATAAGGCCCTAACATAAATCCTCTATTAACAAATTTCTTATACTTAGGAAAAGTAACACATACCTCTATAGCCCATCCAATAAAAGAATATATTAAAAATAATATAAAATAAAAATAAAACTTATCCATATCTACCTCACTTAACAAGTATATCAAAAAAAGAACTTTATGTAAATACCTTGAAAAAAATAACATATTATTATATAATGAATGAGAAGAAGGTGTAATAATGAAAAGAATATTAACAGGTTTGCAACCAAGTGGCGAATTAACATTAGGTAGTTTAATAGGTAGTATATCACAAATGGTAAAATACCAAGATGAATACGAATCATTTATGTTTGTTCCTGATATGCATGCCATAACAGTAAAACAAGATCCTAAATTATTAAAAGAAAGAATAATAAAAAATGTAGCGTTATATATAGCTTGTGGTCTAGATCCTAAAAAGAATACCATTTATATACAATCAGAAAATCTATATCACACTAATTTATCATGGGTATTAGAATGCCATACTTATATAGGAGAAGCATCTCGTATGACCCAGTTCAAAGACAAATCAAAAAAACAAGAAAACGTAACTGTAGGTTTATTTACATATCCCATTCTAATGGCTTCAGATATCTTATTATATGACGCTGATTATGTACCGGTAGGTATTGATCAAAAACAACATGTAGAACTTGCCCGTAACATAGCTGAAAGATTCAATAAAACATATGGAGATACTTTCAAAATACCATCACCATTAATACCAGAAGTAGGAGCCAAAATAATGGACTTATCTGATCCTACTAAAAAAATGAGTAAGAGTGATATCTCCGGAAAAGGAGTAATCTATTTATTAGATGATGAAAAAGTATTACGTAAAAAAATAATGTCCGCTGTTACAGATAGTGAAAACAAAGTATACTATGATCCAGAAAACAAACCTGGAATATCTAACTTACTTACTATCTATTCTTCATTAAAGAAAATATCAATTGAAGAAACATCTGAACACTTCAAAGACTATAACTATGGTAATCTAAAAAAAGAAGTCGCCGATGTAGTTGTAGAATCATTAACAGAAATTCAAAATAAATATCATGAAATAATGAATAGTAATCAAATAAATGAAATATTAGATAGTGGTAGAGATAAAACAATGCAAATAGCCAAAGAAAAAACATACGAAGTATTTAAAAAAGTAGGCTTTGGAAGATACTAAAAGAATAGGAAATCCTATTCTTTTTCAATATATATATCTTTATTAATCTTAATATTATAATTACCCAATTTATCAAGAACATCACTAGTAACAAGAACATTATAAATAATATTATCTTCAAAAACTTTACTAATAATATGACTATCTCTAAGTATATAATCAATATCCTTAATATCACTATAACCAAAAGTAATCATAATATCATACCCCTTAACCAAAGTAATAATATTATTATCTCTAATAACTTCTCTAGCAACTTTACCATAAGCCCTAGTAAGAGGACCAACACCTAACTTAACACCACCAAAATACCTAACTACAATAATTAAAGTATAATTTAAATTATTCCCAGTAATCTGATTAAGAATAGGAGCTCCTGCTGTCCTAGAAGGTTCTCCATCATCCGAAGACTTAATATCATTATCAATAACATATCCATAACAATAATGAGTAGCATTAGGATACTCTTTTTTAATTTTATCTATATAATCATTAACTTCATTCTTAGAATAAACTCTAAAAATAAAAGATATAAATTTAGAATACTTAATAATCTCTTCATATTTATCATTATCTTTAATACTAAGCATAACATCACCATCATCATTGTATCAAACTTTCATCATAAAATCTAGTAGTATTTCTTAATTTTATTCTTCTTGTTGAGTTATAATACATATGTTACAGATTTAAT
>UMAU01054527.1_pt1 | contig 29273 bp, 24 predicted proteins | sample 1963791 | NCBI WGS metagenome assembly UMAU01 (sample SAMEA4835924, study PRJEB28245) | human gut metagenome | biome: gut microbiome; material: fecal sample | place: Denmark | collected 2008
ATACTACAAATCATGCTGAATTGCTTGCAATAAAAAAGGCAAGTAAAAAGCTAAATTCTTGGAGGTTAACAGATTGTGAAATGTATGTAACACTTGAACCATGTAGTATGTGTGCAGGAGCGTTAATTCAATCCAGAATTAAAAAAGTATATATTGGAGCAATGGATTATAAAACAGGAGCATGTGGTTCAGTTTTAAACCTACTAAATGATTATAAGTTTAACCATAAAGTAGAAGTGCAAACAGAAGTTATGAAAGAAGAATGCGAAAATATTATTAAAAGTTTTTTTAAAGAATTAAGAAGTAAAAAAATATATAAAGATGGTATAAAATAGGAGGAAAAAATTGAAAGAGGAAAAAATTAAAAATGCAATAAAAGCTGGAGCTACCATTATAATTTTGGCAATTATAATTATAATGGTTATAACAATAATGATGAGATATGAGGAAAAAGGCGAACAGAATATGCCATTTGTTATTTCAAAAATTGCTATTGTAAGTACAGCTGAAGGAACAGAAGAGTCTACAAATCAAGAAAGTAATAGTAATGATTGGAAATTTAATGTTATTCAAAATAATGATATATATTTTACAATTTCAAAAAATGAAAATTATAAAAAAAATGAAATTATTAAAAGTGTTAAAATAAGGAATATACAAATTTTGGAAAATCCTAAGATCGGTAAAGTGGTAGCGTATATGCCAAATAGTCTAGAAGGAAGAAGATTTAAGTATGTAGATGAATACAAAATCGAAAATGAATTAAGATATAAAGGGGCTAGCCAGAGTAATGAAAAAAACCTTGAAATAGGAAATCAAGGTGGAAGTATATCAATGAGCTTATGCAATACTAAACTTGGAATATATGAATCTAATAGTGAAACAGAAGTAAAACATGATGGTAGTTTAATAAAAAAAATGGGGATTGCAAATGAAGATATGAAATTTAAAGTTTCTTTTGATTTTGTTATTGAGCTAGAAAACAAGAGTTATAAAACAACTATTGTACTAGATTTGCCTTATGGAAATATAACAGAAGATGGAACTGCATCACATGTAATAACAAATTTAGACCAATTTATTTTTAAAAGAGAAAATTAATACTTGATAAAATATAAAAAAGAGTATATAATGTTAAAAGTATGAGAGTACTTTTAACCTTTGTATGGAAAGTAAACTCCAATAAATAGCTACGAACCTTGTCAGGTCCGGAAGGAAGCAGCAATAAGTGGTTCCCTTTATGTGGAAGTTTGCTCTCCATAGAAAGGTTAAAATAAAAGCTCATACTATTTTTTTAGGTAAATGAGGTGATAAAAGTGTCTTACACAGCGTTATATAGAAAGTTTAGACCTCCTGTTTTTGAACAAATTGTAGGTCAAGAACATATAACAAAAACTCTAAAAAATCAAATAATGGCTGGTAGAGTTGGTCATGCTTATTTATTTAATGGAGGAAGAGGAACAGGTAAAACATCAGCTGCTAAAGTTTTAGCAAGAGCAGTAAATTGCTTAAATCCTCAAGATGGAGAACCTTGTAATGAATGTGAAATATGTAAAGCAGCACTTGAGGGTTCATTAACAGATATTGTAGAAATGGATGCGGCTTCAAATAATAGTGTAGAAGATATTAGAAGTATACGAGATGAAGTGAATTTTCTACCGACAGTTGCCAAATACAGAGTATATATTATTGATGAAGTTCATATGTTATCTACAGGAGCTTTTAATGCATTACTAAAAACATTAGAAGAACCACCTGAACATGTAAAATTCATATTAGCAACAACTGAACCACAAAAAATTCCAGCAACAATTCTTTCTCGTTGTCAGAGGTTTGACTTTAAAAAAATACCAGACGAAGTTATTGCTAAAAGGTTAGAATTTGTTTGTAATGAAAGTAACATAGATGCGTCACAAGAAGCACTTATTACTATTGCAAGTTTAAGTGAAGGCGCAATGAGAGATGCATTAAGTATACTAGATAGATGTTTGCAAGATGGCTCTGATGAAATTAGTGTACAAAAAATAAAGGATTTAGTTGGAATTCCACAAACAGAATATATAAGTAATGTCATAAGACAGGTGTTAGAGTCAAATATAGAAGGATGTATGAAACAAATAGATATATTGTTAAATGACGGAAAAGACTTAAACAATATATTATGGGAAATGATAAAATATGTAAAAGACATTCTAGTATATAAAACAAGTAAACAAGTAAAATTATATACACAAGATGAAATAAATAAAATTAGAGAATTGTCTGAAGTGGCATCAAAGGAAAGGCTTTTTGACGTAATTTTTAAATTATCTGATCTAGAAAATCAAATAAAATGGTCTAATCAAAAATCAATTTTATTTCAAATTGGAATAATGAAGTTATGTGGTAAACAAGAAGCACAAGATATGAATGAGTTAAATTTAAGAATAGATGGATTAGAAAAAAAGCTTCAAAATTTACAATCAGGAGTTATTCACACAAAAGTACAAAATGTGGATAATAGTGCCATAAAAAGCAATAATACTGTGAAAAAAAATGAAAAAATAAATTCGCAAATTCAAAACAGAAATGTTGTAACTGGAATACCAGGAAAAAAAATGGATTCATGGCCTAATATTGTTAAGCAATTAAAGCAAGACGGAAAGATAATGCTATATACAAATTTAATGAATACAAATGCAAAAGAAATAAATGACATGACAGTTGGAATTGAGTTTCCAAAGGGACTTACGTCATTTGGAAAAACAATATTAGAAAAGCCAGAAAATATGAATGAACTTACTAAACTTATTTCTATACAATGTGGTAAGGAAATGAGAGTAAAGCTAATTGAGGACAATGTCAATAATGTACAAAGATCTCCTCAGGATGAGTTTACAAATGAGGTAACTAGTGCAATTGATATGCCAATTAATATAATGGATGAATAAGGAGGAAAAAGGATATGTCTAAAAGAGGTGGATTCCCAGGCATGGGAGGATTTGGAGGAATGAATATTAATCAATTAATGAAAGAAGCAAAAAAAATGCAACAAGATATGGAAAAATCACAAGAAGAGCTTGCTTCTAAAGAATTTGATGCTACAGCAGGTGGAGGAGCAATAAGTGTAAAAGTTTCAGGAAATAAAGAAATAAAAGAGATAATTATAAAAAAAGACGTAGTAGATCCAGAAGATGTAGAAATGCTACAAGATTTAATAATAACATGTGTAAATGAAGCATTAAGAAAAGTAGATAGTGCTCAAGCTGCACAACTAGGAAAATACAATATTCCTGGGTTAATGTAGGAATTAATAATTAAGGAGTGAATTAAAACGTGTCATATTATTCACCATCAATAGAAAAACTAATAGAAGCATTTGAAAAATTGCCAAGTATAGGGAATAAAACGGCTGTAAGATTGGCGTTTTATATATTAAATTGTAGCAAACAAGAAACTGATGAATTTTTATCTGCTATTGTAAATGCAAAAGAAAATTTAAAATATTGTTCTACATGCTATAACATATCAGATACAGATCCATGTAGCATTTGTGCAAACAATACAAGAGATAAGTCTGTTATTTGTGTTGTAGAAGATGTGAAGGATATTGTTGCAATGGAGAAGACTCATGAATTTAAAGGCGTGTACCATGTTCTACATGGTTCTATTTCGCCAATGAATGGAATTGGACCAGATGATATAAAAATCAAAGAACTACTATCTAGATTGATGGATGGAAATGTTAAAGAAATTATACTTGCTACTAACCCAAGAGTTGAAGGAGAAGCAACTGCAATGTATATATCTAAACTGGTTAAACCACTTGGAGTTAAAGTAACTAGAATTGCACATGGAATTCCTGTTGGAGGAGATTTGGAATATACAGATGAAGTAACACTAACTAAAGCACTAGAAGGTAGAAGAGAATTATAATATTGTTAGATATCTTCATTATTATTATTTGAAGCAGAAGCGATAGTACTTAAATTAGAGCCTAAGCTAGAAAAAAAATTACCAAGAGTATCAATCTCATCTGGAGTAAGACCATTAGAAATATAAATTGCTAAAGCATTTGCAAGAGCAACTAATTCAGCTCCAGACAGATTTTCAAAATACATAAAAAACACCTCGTTTATATTTAGTATATGAGGTGTTTTTTTATGTATTACAGTTTTATAATTCAATTACTTATCTAATAATATATCACAAATGTTTTTCGTAGAATTTGGCTTTGCAAATTTAATAGCAAAACTTTGCATTTCCTCTAGCTTATGAGGTGAGTTCATAAGGTTTGAAATTATTGATTCTATATCATCTGAAGATTTTAACCAAATTGCTGCACCGCTTAACTCTAAAAAGCTAGCATTTGCTTCTTCCTGACCGGGAAGTGGATTAATAATAACCATAGGTAAACTAGAAGCTAAGCTTTCGGAAGATGTAAGACCTCCTGGTTTAGTAACCACAAAACTAGATATACTCATTAATTCTGGAACATGGTTTGTATATTCAAAGACCTTTAAGGATTCTTCATTTTCAGGAGTAAGAAATTCTTCGAATTTTTGCTTCATTTTTTTATTTTTTCCAGAGATTGCAACAATCTGATATTCAGTTATATTTTGCAATAGTGATTTTAAAACTTGAAGAGTTCTATCCTTTCCAAGACCAAATTCACCCCCACCAAAGAAAAGTATTGTTTTTTTATCAGGATTTAAATTTAATGTTTTACATACATCTTTTTTAGAATATTTTTCTAAAAACCTTGCTGATATTGGAATTCCAGTATCAAAAATCTTTGATTCACCTATTTGTTTATCAACTAGAGCGTATTTCATCTGCTCATGCGCAACAAAGAAGTAGTCTACAAAGTCTTTTCCAACAAGCCATTGGTCATGTGGTTCAAAATCTGTAAGTATACAGGCAAGTTTACAATTTACTTTGCCTTTCTCTTTTAAAAAGCTTGTCATTTGTGAACCAAATGGATGTGTTGATATGACTAAATCGGGTTGTATATTTTGCAAAATTTTAAGTAATTTTGATGCTAGAAAATGGTTCAAGCAAGTACTCATTTTGCCAAGAAAACCTTTTTGAGAATTATCGTAAACACTTCCCCATAATTTTGGGGAATTTTTTGCCATCCACTTATAAGCATATGTTGTTATAGAATTAATAGGTTTGCTTATTGATTTTACACAATCTATTAAAGAAGTTTCATAGTTTGGGTAGTTTTTATTTATGTATTCTTGTATTGATTTTGCAGCGGAAAGATGTCCACCACCATATGATGCATAAAAAATTATAACTTTTTTCATAAAAATTTTCTATATGTTAGATGGTAAACACTAACATATATTCTCCTTTCAAAATTATATATTACTTATAGATATATAATAAGTTTTTTCTTAAAAAATTATAGCATAAAAAAAATAATTTTTCAAAAAATTGCAAAAAAAGTATATTATATAAAAAAATACACAAAATAATTTTGAAAAATAAATAAAAAAGATGAGGGAATAAATAGTGAAAAGAAAATTTTTAATTTTAAGTTTTTTAGTGATTTTATTAATAATCGGAATTTTAACTTTAAATTTTATAATAACAGATACAAATAAAGTAAAAGCTGCCAATGGTTCGAATATTTCTGAAGTTCAATTGCTTGCAAGGGCAATTAACGGCGAAGCAAGAGGAGAACCATATGAAGGACAGGTTGCTGTTGGAGCTGTTATTTTAAATAGAGTTAAACATTCTAGTTTTCCAAATACTATAGCAGGAGTAATTTATGAGCCGGGAGCATTTACAGCAGTATCAGATGGGCAAATTAATGTACCATTAGAACAAAGTTCAACTGTTGTTAAAGCTGCTCAGGATGCTTTAAATGGTTGGGATCCAACACGGAGGAGCAATATATTATTTTAATCCAAACACTGCTACAAATGGGTGGATTTGGTCAAGACCACTTGTAAAAACTATTGGAAAACACAGATTTTGTAAATAAAAGAAAGGATGGAAAAGTAAAATATATGAGTAAGTTAAAGGAAAAAGTGTATGATTGGAAAAATAGATTAAGAGATAGGCATATGCTAAGTTTAGTTGTAAGCTTAATAGCAATAATAGTTATTCTAGGATTATACACCTATAAAAAACAAAGAGATTATAGGCAAGCATCTGAAAATGATTACAATATGGCGTTTTATGAATTAGTAGATTATGTTCAAAATGTAGAGACATATCTTGCAAAATCATTAATTTCTAGTACTCCAGAACATGGAGCAGAAACGTTAACATATGTGTGGAGAGAAGCAAATTTAGCTCAAAGCTATTTATCAAGACTTCCAATTGAAAGTAATGAACTAAGTAATACCTCAAAATTTTTAAATCAAGTAAGCGATTATAGTTATTCGCTATCTAGAAAAAATATATATAACGAGGCTTTAACACAAGAAGAATTAAATAATTTAAAGGAATTACATGAATATTCGGTTGAACTAGAAAATACTTTAAATCAATTATCAAGTGATATTAATGAAGGAAGAATTAGTTGGGGAGAGTTAACTAAAAAAGGTACAAATGTGTTTGCACAACAAGTAAGCAATGTTTCGAAAGACAGTTTTAGTAATATGGAAGAAAATTTCCATGAATATGCAGGTTTAATTTATGATGGCGCATTTTCTGAACATATGACAAATCCAGAAAGGAAGGGTCTAGTAGGCGACGAAATTGATGAAGAAAGTGCAAAGAAAAAGGCTAAAGAATTTATAGGAGAAGATAAAATTGAAGAAATTACGTCGAATGGTATTGCCGAAAATGCAAATATTCCATCTTACGATTTTCAAGCAAAAGTAAAAAATGAAAAAGATGCAAATATATGGATTTCAATCTCTAAAAAAGGCGGACATGTAGTATTTATGAATTTTAATAGGAAAATAGAAGTTGAAAACATATCTAATGAAAAAGCAAATGAAATAGGCAAAAACTTTTTAGAACAAAAAGGATTTAAAAATATGAAAGCAACATATTTTACAAGGCAATCTGGAATTTTAACTATAAATTATGCTTATGAACAAGATAATGTAACGGTCTACTCTGATTTAATAAAGCTAAAAGTGGCAATGGATAATGGAGATATTCTTGGTATTGAAACGACTGGGTATTTGAATTCGCATTATGAAAGAAAATTCGCAACACCAAAAATCACTAAAGAAAATGCAAGAAAATCAATTAATAAAGATTTGGAAATTATGTCAGAAGGATTAGCTATGATTCCAACAAAGTTTCAAACTGAAATTCTATGTTGGGAGTTTAAAGGAAAGGTAGATAATAGAGAATTTTTAGTTTATATTAATGCTGAAACTGGTAAAGAGGAAGATATTTTAATTATATTAGATACACCAAATGGAACTTTAACGGTTTAAAACCATATTTTTTGTAAAATAATAATTGCAAAAGTGTAAATAATACTAATAGAAAAGCATAAGTTTTATGTTTTTCTATTAGGAGGTGTTTTTATGTCTAAGAACAAAAATAGTGTAATTTCTGAGAATTTAAGAGAAGAAATTGCAAAAGAGTTAGGAGTTTTTGAACAAGTTAAACAAGATGGAGGTTGGCAAAATGTTTCTTCACAAAAATGTGGAAATATTGTCACAAAGGCTATAGAAATAGCAAATAGAAGTGTAGAAAATGGCAAATAGTTTTATTTATAGATACAATTATGATACTAATAAATGTAATTATTATCTATTTGTATTTTTATAATAGTCAAATTAAAAGGTCTTATATTAAGTAAACTAAATGGAGTTTGCTTTAATATATAAGACCTTTTAAGCCATTCTATATTTTAATTTTTGGTATTTTGCAATTTTTTGTTTTGAAGATTTTTAAAAATAAAAATAAGGCTATTAGTTATAAATATTTGTATTGTGGTTGTAAAAATGTAGTTTTTAGAATATAATCTTAAAGAATTTAAATTTGGAGGAACTATAAATGATAGACGAAAAAATAATCAATGTAAAGAAGGTTTTAGAAATAACAAATGGAAAGCTTGTATATGGAGAGGACAGCATTACATGTGTAACTTTTTCAAAAGATTCCAGAATAGTTGAGCCAGGGGACGTGTATTTGGGAATAAAAGGCGAAAATTTTAATGGTAGTGCCTTTTATTTGGATGCTTTAGAAAAAGGTGCAAGTGTCTGCATTTTGCAAGATGTAAAACCCGATTTAGATAAAGTAAAAAAGTTCAATAAAGTTGCAATAATAGTAGTAGACGATGTTGTAAAAGCTTTGCAACAAATTGCTACATATAAAAGAAGCTTATATTCTATACCTGTTGTAGCAATTACAGGTAGTGTTGGTAAAACTAGTACTAAAGATATAACAGCAAGTGTTTTAGGAAGAAAATACAAAGTTTTAAAGACACAAGGAAATTTAAATAATCAAATTGGTTTGCCACTTACTATTTTAAAATTAGAAGATCATGAAGCTCTAGTAGTTGAAATGGGAATGGGAAACTTAGGTGAAATAAGTAACTTAACTAAGATTGCTAAGCCAAATGTGGCAGTAATTACTAATATTGGAACTTCTCATATTGGAAATTTAGGCTCAAGACAAAATATTTTAAAGGCTAAACTAGAAATCTTAGAAGGTCTACAAAAAGATGGAGTTTGTATTATTAATAATGATAATGATTTATTAAATGAGTGGAATAGAAAAAATACAAACTATAAAGTAATTACATATGGAATTGATGAAAAAAGTGATTATAATGCAATCAACATCAAGTTGGATGAAAATAGCAGTGAATATGATGTGGAAATAGATAGGAAAAAATATCATATAGACATAGCAGTTGGAGGAAGACATTTTATATATAATAGTTTATGTGCTATTTGCATAGGAGAATTTTTTTCTATTCCAATTGAAGAAATAAAAGAGGGAATAGAGAAGTTTGAATTAACTAAAAGTAGAATGGAAGTTCATAAAAAAGATGATATTACAATTGTAAATGATTGTTATAATGCAAGTTATGATTCTATGAAAGCTGCAATTGAATATTTAGGAGCACAAAAAAATTGCAGAAAAATTGCAGTACTTGGGGATATGCTTGAACTTGGAGTGTACTCAAAAGAACTTCATGAAAAAGTGGCACCATGTATAATAGAAAATAAAATTGACGAATTGATTACTGTTGGAGAGCAGGCAGAAAACATAGCAAAGGTTGCAATAAATTTAGGAATGGAAAAAAAGAATGTAAATGCATATATGAGTAATTCAGATGCAATAAATAAAATAAAAAGTATTATGAAGGATAATGATGTTATTTTGATAAAAGCATCAAATGGTATGAATTTCAAACAAATTGTTGAAGCTATTTTATAAAATTTAAAAAGAGGAGTTTTAAGTGTATGGAGAAACTTAAATTAGGAGTTATTTTTGGCGGAATGTCTACGGAACATAATGTTTCAGTTGTTTCGGCAACCTCTATAATAGAAAGTTTAAATAAAGATAAATATGAAATATTTCCAATTTATATTAATGAAAATGGAAATTGGTATAGATATACAAAAGAAGTAAATAAAATTAAAATTTTAGAGCTGGGAGAAAGTTTAAATAAAGAAATTGAAGAAATAAAAAATCCGATATCTGCTTTAAAACAAATGGATGTTATATTTCCTGTACTACATGGATTATATGGAGAAGATGGAACTATTCAAGGTCTTTTAGAGTTACTAAAAATACCATATGTCGGATGTAAGGTACTTGCTTCTAGTGTATCAATGGATAAAGCATATACAAAAATGATATTTGATAGAGCGGGATTAAATCAAGTAAAATATGCATATGTAAGAAAAAATAAAGATATTTATACATATATTGATAAAAATTTTGATGAAGTAAAGTTAGATTTAGAAAGGGTTGTTTCAAAAATAAGTGAAAGTTTGAAGTTTCCAATGTTTGTAAAACCATCAAATTCTGGTTCATCTGTTGGTATAAAAAAAGCAAACAATTTGAATGAATTAGAAAAAGCAATTGAATTTGCAGGAAAATTTGATGAGAAGATCTTAATAGAAGAAGGAATAAATGCTAGGGAAGTGGAGTGTGCTGTTTTAGAAAGTGGGGACATAAAGTCATCTTGTATAGGAGAAATATTTCCAGCAGAAGATTTTTATAGCTATGAGGCAAAGTATAAAAATTCAGAATCTAAAGTCGTAATTCCTGCTAACTTACTAAAAGAAGAGCAAGAAAAAATAAGAGAATATGCAATTAAAGCATTTAAAGCCGTAGATGGAAAAGGACTTGCAAGAGTTGATTTCTTTATTGAAAAAGAAACAAATAAAATATTCATTAATGAAATTAATACTATGCCAGGGTTTACGAAAATCAGTATGTATCCAAAATTATGGGAAGCAAATGGAATTAATTATGGAGATTTACTAGATTTATTAATTAGTGGAGCAATTAAATAAATGCTAAATATTGAGAGTAATCAAAATATTTAGAAAAATAAATAAAATGTATTTTCTAAATAAAAATAATATGCTATAATATAAGCATCCATGAGCTTTTAGGAGGATGTAGAATGATTTTTAAAGATTATTACAAAATATTGGGACTAGATACATGCAAAGTATCTGCCGACGAAATAAAGATAGCATATAGAGAGCAAGCAAAAAAATATCATCCAGACGTAAATGTGGGCAACTCAAATGCTGAGGAGAGATTTAAAGATATTAATGAAGCATATAAAGTTTTATCAGATAGTGTTTCAAAACGTAAATATGATAGAATGTGGAACTCTAATATTGGAAAAAAGAAAATCAGAAGCCAAGAAGCTACAAGAGAAACATCTTCTGTATTTAGTGACTTTTTTCATATGTTTTTTGGAGCAGATAATAATAAATTAGAACAAAATAAAGAAAGTAAACTTCCTATTAAGGGAGAAAATATAGAAACATCAGTTGATATATCAATTGAAGAAGGGTTTTATGGCTCAGAAAAGAAAATTTCACTAAGAACTACAGCTGGAAAAATGAAAACATTTTCTATTAAAGTACCAAAGGGAATTAGGAATCATGAAAAAATTAGATTACTTGGACAAGGGAAAAAAGGACAAAATGGTGGAAAAAATGGAGACCTATTAATAAATGTCAACATAATAGACAGTAAAAAATATAAATTAAAAGGATATGATATTTATACCAATTTATTTTTAACACCTTGGGAAGCTGCACTAGGTACTAGAGTAAATATTCAAACAATAGATGAGGAGCTTTCTATTATTGTTCCACAAGGAATGCAAAGCGGAGAACACTTTGAAGTACCTCAGAAAGGGTATTTAGATGGACAAGGTGGAAGAGGCAGGCTAGTTGCGGAAGTTAAAATTATGATACCTAAAAAAATGACTAATGAAGAGAAAGAATTATTTAAAAGATTAAATGATATATCTGCCTTCAACCCAAGAAAAAAGATTTGTTAACATAAAGATGTTGACAATATGGAAAAAACAAGATATAATAAATATATTAATGGATAAACGAAAGATAAGCTATGGGTTGAAGTATCGTTCATAGAAAAGGGGTGTAATAGATGGATAATTTACAAGGAAAGCATTTTAGTATAACAGATTCAAAAGAAGTGAACACTGTAATTTATCAAATCAAAGAAACAGAAAAGGAATATTTGGAAAATTCTCCAAAGTTTACAGTAGAAAGATTAGACTGCTTAGAAGAATTAAGAGGAGACAAGAAAAAGAAAACATTTTTTGTAGACAATCCTTCAGAAGAAGGAGATCAACTAGTAATTTTATCTTTTAGAAAAGATAAAGTAGTAGTCAATATGGGAATTTTAGAAGGAAATAAAGTTAAAATTTCCAAAAAACCTGTTCCACTTAAATTTGACACTTTATATACAGAAGAAGAATCTAAATATAAAGAATTCAGATATACACCTAATTTAAAAAGACCAATATCAATTATAGATCCAGAAACAGCAGAAGAAATAAAACCTGTATTATATTTTGATAAAGAAACAAATGAAGTCAAAGGAAAATGTAAACTAAAACCTTACAAATCATATTTTGCCTTTGAAATAAGAGAAGATAAAAAAGACTAATAATAGGGAGAGGGGATTGTAAATGTCAAATAAATCCGTAGCTAATAATAAAAAGTATGAAATTACTTTTGGATATTTCAATGAAAATAAGGATATGCAAATGGAGTTTCCACCTAAAAATGCTAAAAAGTATAATGGCTTACAAGAAAAACTTAATGAAGATTCAATGGAAATTGTTGCAAATAATTATACAAAGATATTAGGTAAAAATGGACAAATATTAGCCAGAGTTGCAGAAAATGGTAAAGTTTTAACAGGTAAAATTCCTGAAAATAAAAATACAAGTAAAAAGGCAAGTGTAGAAAATACAAAATAAAAACAAAAGAGAAGGTGAAATCTTATGAATTATAAGATAGAAAAAGTAAGAAAAAATTTCAGAAAATCATTTATACTTTTTGTAATAATATGGTTAGTTTTAACCATATTATTTGTCGCTCCTGTGGCATATTCAATAGTTGAAAGTACAAGAGATGGAAAGTTTATATCTGGATATTTTATAGAAAACATAATTCCAGCATTATCAAGTTTTACATGTATATTTAAGGTATTAGATGCAAAATATATTGGAATGTTTTTTAAAACCACAGTATACTTTACATTATTTTACATAGTTGTAGTAATTATAGGATTAGTTAAATCAGCACCTAAAAATGAGTACACAGATATTGAACATGGTTCGAGTGATTGGAGCGAAAATGGAGAACAATATAGAATATTAAGTAAAAATAAAGGAATAATTCTAGCACAAAACAACTATTTACCAATAAATAAAAGAGGAAATGTTAATGTTTTGGTAGTTGGACGGTTCGGGTTCTGGTAAATCTGCATCATATTCCATTCCAAATGCATTTCAAATGTTAGGTTCATATGTTTTTACAGATCCAAAGGGAGAATTATATGATAGAACAGCTGGATTTTTAAAACAAAATGGATATGATATAAAAGTTCTAAACTTAGTTAATCCTGAAAATAGTGATGGGTATAATCCTCTTGCACATATTTCAAGTGAACTTGATGTTGATGTTATTGCAAATACAATAATAAAAGGACAGAAATCCGAAGGAGGAGGTTCTGATCCTTATTGGGATGATATGGCAGAAATGCTATTAAAAGCATTAATGTACTATTTAATAGCTGCAAGACCAGAAGAAGAACAAAACTTGGCAAGTTGTTCAGAAATGGTAAGAGCTGCAAACTCAAATGGCGGAGGAAATTTATTAACAGAACTAATTAATCAGTTGCCATATGATCATCCCGCAAGAATGTACTACAAATCTATTGAAATAGCACCAGAAAAAACATATGGCTCAATTTTAAGTTCATTACAATCAAAGCTTGGAAAATTTGATTCAAAAGAAATTGCAGAAGTAACATCAACAGATACAATTAATTTTAGTGATATTGGAACTAAAAGAACAGCAGTATATGTTATTTCATCAGATACACATACAGCATATGATTTTTTATTAACAATATTTTTTGCACAAATGATACAACAATTATACAATTATGCAGATGAAAATGGAGGAAAATTAAAAACCCCAGTATTCTTTATATTAGATGAGTTTGCAAATATAGGTAAAATACCAGATTTTGATAAAAAAATATCTACATCAAGAAGTAGAGGAATTTCATTTAGTGTCATTTTACAGAATTTAGACCAATTAGAGGCGGTATATGAAAAATCGTATGAAACAATTATGGGTAACTGTGATACTCATGTATTCTTGGGAAGCAACTCGTTTAAAACAGTTGAATATTTTTCAAAAGCATTGGGAGAGAAGACAATTACTAGAGGTAGTAAATCAGTAAACAGAGATAAAAATGATCAGAGATCTGGATATAGTACATCTGATCAAATAATGGGAAGAGCTTTAATGACTCCAGATGAGCTAAGAAGGATGGATAATGATTTATGTATTATTTATGAAAAAGGATTAAAACCAGTTAAAGCAAGAAAATATTATTATTTTGAAACTAATATGGCTAAAAAGCTAGCACAATATGAGATGAGCCACAATGAATTTAATATTGGGGACAGAGGAGTTTGGAGAAAATATAATCCTTATAATCCATATAAGCCTGAAGAAGAAAAGCAAGATTTAAAAGTTGAATCATTAGATGACCTATTTGAAGATAATTCTGATAACAAAAAGCAAAACTTTAAAAATAATGTTGACAATTATGAAAATGATGAAGATTTAGCTCCATTCCTTCCACAAGAAGATGAAGAGGAATATGTAGAAAAAGATTTACAAGAAGAGTTAGAAGCTAAATTTGATGAATTATTTGGACCAATAGATGAAGAGAATTAATAAATTCTCTTTTTTTTTGTGCTACTTTTATAATATTACAAATATTACAAAAATGTAAAGGAAATGTAATAAAATGTCCAAAAATGTAGTTCCGTAAAAGAATATAATGAAATAAAGCAAATATTAAATAAAACAAGATTGCTAAAAGAGATTATTTTTATTAATATATTATTAGGTAATAATGCAAAAAAGGAGAGAAGAACTAATGAGAGAAGTTTTAAAAATTAGTGTAATAGCAATTATTCTAAGCATAGTATTTGCTGTAAATGTACAAGTAAATAAGGTAGATGCATCAAGTGAAAATGAAGAATTAATAGCAAAGCTTATGAAAGAAAATGAAGATAATCCAGAAAGCATAAAATATTTAGTAACAGATAGATTTATTTCAAGAGTAATGCCGGAAACAAAAGTAGAAAAATTTAAAGAAAACTTTTCAAAAGGAGAAGAAGTAAAAGTATATAAAGACAAAACATGCCAAGAAGAAGTAAAAGAAGGGTATGTTTATTCAGGCATGTATGCAAAATATGAAAGCAATGGCAGAATATTTAAAATTGCAGTAATAGGAGATATTGAATCAAACGATAAAGAAGAAAACAACATAGAGGGAGACGGAATATTAAATCAAATAGAATTAACAAGAATAATAAGAGACTATGTAAAAACAGAAGGTTGGGAGATAAAAGAAGAAGAAGAAAAAAAATCAGCAGATGTAACATGTGATAAAAGTGTGGATACAAAAGATATAAAAGCAGTAATAAGATACATAGTACATGGAGGATTAGATGTACCAGAAGTAAAAAAAGTAGAAGCACCAAAAATAGAAATAATAGAAGGAAGAAAAAATGCAAAAGGAGAATATGTAAATAGTACAAAAATAAAAATAACACAAGTAAATAAAGAAGATGAAACATTAAAAACAGTATATAAAATAACAGGAAGTAAAGCAGAAGAATATAAGGAAATAAATGGAACAGAAGAAGTAATAGAGCTAAAAGGAAGAGGAGCATATAAAGTAACAGCATATACATATGGAACATTAGAAAACAAATCAAAAGGTTCAAATCAAATAATACAAATGACAGAAGGATACACAGTAACATTTTATGATGAAGATGGAATAACAGTATTAGGAACAAGTACAGTAGACTATGGAACAAATGCAAGTTATACAGGAGAAGAACCAACAAAAGCAGCAACTGGAGAGTATACATATGCATTTGCAGGATGGGATGCACCAGAAAAATTAAATAACGTAACAGAAAATAGAAGTGTAAAAGCAACATATACAAATACAAAAAATAAATACACAGTAACATTTTATGATGAAGACGGAACAACAGTATTAGGAACAAGTACAGTAGACTATGGAACAAATGCAAGTTATACAGGAGAAGAACCAACAAAAGCAGCAACTGGAGAGTATACATATGCATTTGCAGGATGGGATGCACCAGATAAATTAAATAATGTAACAGAAAATAGAAATGTAAAGGCAACATATAGTAAAACAGCAATAACATACAATATAACATACGATCTAAATGGCGGAGCATTAGAGGAAGGAAAAGCAAATCCAAGTACATATACAGTAGAAAGTGAAAATATAACATTAAATAATCCAGTAAAACCAGGATATACATTCATAGGATGGACAGGAAGTAATGGAGATGTAGCACAAACATTAGTAACAATAGTAAAAGGAAGTACAGGAAATAAAGAGTATGTAGCAAACTTCAAAGCAAACGAAGCAACATATAAAGTAGAACATTATAAAGAAGGGCTAGATGGAACATATGTAAAAGACGAAGAAGCAACACAAAATATAGGAAGTACAGTAAATGCAGAAGTAACAGCAATAGCAAAAACATTTAAAGGATTTACATATGATGAAAATAATGCAAACAATGTAAAAACAGGAACAGTGCCAGTAGAAGGAGAATTAGTATTAAAGTTATATTATAAAAGAAACAGTTATACATTAACATTAAATAAAAATGAGAATATAAAAGAAGTATCACTAAGTGAAGAAAATAAAGGTGATAGTGTATATGAAAGTTATAAGTATGAACAAGAAATAAATATAAGTGCAACAATAAAAGAACAAGAAGGATATAAATTTGCATGGAGTAAATGGACAACAAGTAATGCAAGTTTATTAAGTGAGCAAACAAATAAAGATACAAAAATAACAATGCCAGCAGGAAATGTAACATTAACAGCAAATGCAAATAAAACATTATTAACATATAACATAACATACAATCTAAATGAAGGAACAAATAATAGTCAAAACCCAAGCACATACACAGTAGAAGATACAATAACATTAAAAGAAGCAAGCAAAACAGGGTATACATTTGCAGGTTGGTATGAAAAAGCAGACTTTAGTGGAACAAAAACAGTTGGAATAGCAAATAGAACAGGAGATATAACATTATATGCAAAATGGATAAAAAATGAATGTAAAGTAATAGTACATCATTATGAGGAAGGAACGAAAACTAAAATTGCAGAAGATGAAGTAATAAAAGGTGATTTAGGAGCAAGTTACCAAACAAAAAACCTAATACCAACATTAGATGAAGAAGGAAATATTACAGAAACAGACGGAAGGGAATATTTAAATCCAAATAAATATACATATGTAAGTGTAGTAGGAAATGAATCCGGAGTATTTACAGAAAACGATATAGAAGTAACATATTATTATAGAGTAAATACATTTGAAATAACAGGAGAAGCAAAAAGTGGAGGAAGCATTTCAAATGTAGATGAAACAGTAAGATATGGAGAAGACTCTAAAAATACAATAACAATAACACCAGATGCAGGAAATAGAGTTAAAGAAATAACGATAAATGGAGAAAAATTAACATCATATACAGAAGATAGAAAGACAAAAGTAGTTACATTAGAAACAATAAAAAATGTAACAGAAAACAAACATATAATAGTAACATTTGAGCCAATACCAATGGTAGCAAAAATAATAGAAGCACCAGAAGGATATGAAAGCTTAATTGGAACAGAATATGAGTATTTATCAGGAGCAATAGAAAAAGTAAAAACTGGACAAGAAACAAGTTTTGTAATACAGATAATAAATGATATAGATAATGAGACAAATATAATAATAGATAGAAAAGTTACAATAGACTTAAACAGTCATACAATAAATGCAAATGATGAAGAAAATGCAACAATAGTTGTAAGAACAGGAGAATTAAAAGTAATAGATAGCAAGGCCGCAGGGAAAATATCAAATAGCAAAGGAATGGCAATAAAAATAGAAGAAGGAGGAGCATTAAACTTAGGCGTAGACGATGGAAGTATTCGCTATAATAGCCCAATAATAGAAGGAAAAACAACTGGAGTTTACAACTTAGGAACATTTAATTTCTATGATGGAGTAATAAGAGGAAAAACAGCGATAGATGGTGGAGTTACAGATACACCAAAATTATACGACCCAAAAGTTGAACAAAGTGGAGAAATGCAAGAATCTGTACTTGCAAAAGTAACAGATGTAGAAGCAACAATTGGAAAAACAAGATATGCAACACTAGAGCAAGCAGTAGATGCAGCAAATAACATAAAAGGAACATCAGCAGATGAAATAGAAATAGATATAGTAGTGGATTTAGCAAAAAATGCAAAAGTCGTAATGGATAATACAAAAAATATAGTATTAGATTTAAATGGATATACGCTTACAAATACAGTAGCAGACTATGTAATAGAAAACCAAGGAAAGCTAAAAATAATAGATAGTAGCAAAACAGAAGAAGCAGAAGGAACAGGAATAATAAAAAGTACAACTTCAAATACATTATTAAATTCAGGAACAGGAGAGTTAACAATAAAAGGTGGAACAATAACAACAAGTGTAGCTAGTAAAAATGCAATAGATATAAAAGAAACTTCAAAAGTTATAGTTGAGGATGGAGCAATTGTAAGTGCAATGTCAAATAGTTCTATGGGAATTTGTATATATGATTATGCACAAGCGGTGATAAATGGTGGTAATATATCTAGCAATAAATATGGTGTATATAATTATAAAAATGGAACAACAATAATAAATGGTGGAACGATAACAGGAAACGAATATGGAATATATAATAATTTAGGACAACTGCTAGTAACAGATGGAGTAATAACTGGCAGATATGCCGGAATAAGAAACAATTCTGAGGTAAGAATAACAAATGGAGAAATAAGCAGTTTAGACAATATTGGAAAAAATGTAATTATAGAAAATGGAATGATAACAGGAAGTATAACTAATACTGGAACTAGTATCATAATAAATGGAGGAACAATACAAAAAGGAATAACAAATAACGGAGCGGGAACCATAACTATAACAGATGGAATGATAAATGGCGGAATATATAATAGTAGATCAGGAAAAATAGAGGTGATAGGAGGAACAATAACAGGAGATCCTTATGGAATAAGAAATATGTCATCAGGTCAAATAATAGTAACAGGAGGAAAGATTACTGGGTTGTATGGTATTTATAATGACAATAATGGTAGTATTACTATAGGTGAAAAAGATGGAAATGTAACAGATAGTGTAGAAATAATAGCAGAAAATCGTATAGGATTATATAATTCTACTGCAGGAAGTTTAAAATACTATGATGGAATAATAAGAGGAAAAAATGCGGCAAATTATGGTGCAATATTGGGACCTATAGCAGATATAGAAGATGGTTATAGTTTAAAAGTTAATATAGAAAACGGAGTAGAAATTGCAATGTTACAAAAAAGTAACTATATTGCACAAGTAGGAGAAGAAAAATTTATTAATTTAATTGATGCTGTAAATGCATGTATAAATGAACAAAATAATCAAATAATTATTTTAGATGATTTTGCTATAACAAAAAGTGAACAAGTTTCAATTGGAGAAAATAAAAATATAATACTAAACCTAAATGGAAAGCAAATAACTACATATTGTGAGACAGGTATGATAAGAAATAATGGATCATTAACTATAACAGATGAAACAGAAAGTAAAACAGGAAAAATTATATCAAGAGGAAAAGAAATAATTGCAAATGCAGGTGATTTTAAATTAGAAAATGGGATATTTGAATGTAAAACATCAGGAAATTCGAGTTCTTACATCAATGTTATACAAAATACAGGAGAACTTAGTATAAATGGAGGAACAATAACTTCTACCAATGAACATATAAATGCAATAGGCAATGAAGGTAAAGGAACAATAACAATAAATGGAGGAACGATAATATTAACTTCATCGAGTACCAAAGGAATAAACACTAACAGTACTGGTACAATCGAAATAAATGGTGGAACTATAAGTTCTTATAATCGGAATAGAAAATAATAATACAGGAACAGTTAAAATATCAGGTGGAGTTTTAACTAATAATGGTATTGGTGGAAATAGAATAAATAATAAAAACGCAGGAAAAATTGAAATATGTGATAATGCTTCTATTAATAATTCATATACTGCTATAAACAATAGCGGTACAGGAACAATAATTCTAACAGGTGGAAGTATAACCAAAAGTAGTAATGGAATAAATAATAGTGCTAATGGAAAAATTGAAGTAAGCGGAGGAACAATAACAACATCTGCTACTGCAATATCAAATTCAGGAACAGCAGTTGTAACAGGAGGAACTATAACAGGAGGAGCAGGAAGCTCATACAGAGGAATCTATAATAGTAAAACATTAACAATAGGAGAAAAAGATGGAATTGTAAGTACAAGCCAACCAAAGATAACAGGTTATTGTGGTGTATATAATAATGGAACATTTAACTTTTATGATGGAATAATAGAAGGAAAAGAAGGAAATTCGATTTTTGGAACCATAAATGATATAGAAACAGACTATGACGTTACGAAATATAAGAATGGAGAGAGCCAAGATTTTGAAGTTGCACAAGGAAAAGAAGTAGCAATATTGAAGCAAAATGCAATTGTAATGGTAAAATCTACAGGTGAAAAATATAATTCTTTGAAAGATGCATTAGTAAATACACAAGATACAGATACATTAACTGTTTTAGCAAATGTTACAATAATAGAAAGTATTCCATCTCTAGAAATTAATAATGGAAAAAGTATAGTTTTAGACTTGGCAGGATATACAATTACAGTAGGAAATGAAAATACAATAGTAAATAGTGGAAGTTTAGAAATTACAGATTCAAGTGATGAAAAAACAGGTAAAATTTTAAGCTCAAAAGGTACGGTAATAAAAAATAATGCAGAAGCAACATTAAACATTACGGAAGGAACTATTTCAAGTGAGGCTATAGGAACATCAAATTCATATAAAACAATAATACAAAATCAAGGAGAGTTTAATACAAATGGAACAATAAATTGTACTAATGATTATGTAACTGTAATTAACAATGAAGGAGAAGGAACAGTAACAATTACAGGAGGAAATATAACAGCAAAAGATTCATCAAATGCATGTACAATAAATAATAATAGTACAAATAAAGTAATGATAACAGATGGAACGATAACAGGGAATATAAATAATGCAAATTTAGGAACAATTGAAGTAAAAGGAGGAAAAGTAGGATATCTATATAATAATGTTGCAGGAGCAATAACGATATCTGGAGGAACAACAGGAAGAATAAATAATAATAGCACAGGAACAGTAACAATAACTGGAGGAACGACAAGTAACATATCAAATCTCGGAACACTATTAATAGCGGAAGAAAACGTACCAGTGCTAATAACTGGACAAGTTTTAAATTCTAATAATGGAAATACTACAATAAATGGTGGAACCATAAAAAATAATGGTGGCATAGGCAATAGTGGAACATTAACTATAACTAAAGGAACAATAATATGTACAGATTCAAGATATTTAGCGATATCTAATAGTGGAACATTAACAATTGGACAAAAAGATGGAAATTTAAATGAACAAATAGAAATTAGACATGACGGAAATACAGGAGTCTATAATAGTGGAAATTTATACTATTATGGAGGAACAATAAAAGGAAAAAGTGCAGACGATAATAGTGCAATTTTGGGAAAGATAAATGAAATTGAAGAAAATGCAAGTTTAAGTGTAGATATTGATGGAAATCTAGAAGTTGCAAGTTTGGTAACCAAAGAAAATGTTGCAGAAGTAGATGGGGAACAATTTACAAGTTTAAATGAAGCAATAAATAAATCAGCAGAAGGAACAGTGAAGTTATTAAAGAATATATCAATTGTAGAAAGTGAAAAATTAGAAATAGCTTCAAGTAAAAATATTACATTAGACCTAAATGGAAAGCAGATAACAACATATATGGAAAGCTATAATATAACCAATAATGGTACATTAAATATAACAGATTCATCAGGTTTAGATAGTGGAAAGATAGTATCAAGAGGAGTTATTAATGGAATAATAGATAATATCGGAACATTAACTATAACAAATGGAGTCCTAAAGGAATATATAGATGGAAATAGTAGTAATAATAAAAATATTATAAGAAATAAAGGAAATGTGACGTTAAATGGAGGAATAATTGATGCAAGTAAACGATATATTAATGGAATCTATAATATAGAATCAGGTAATGTAAATATAACAGGAGGAAATATTATAGTAAATGGAATATTAGACAACAGTTCTGGAATAATAAAGGTTGAAGGAGGACAAGTTAGCTCTATTAACTTTGACCATAATTCTAAAGCAAATCTAATAGTTAAAGATAGTGCAGATATTGATACCATTAGCTCATACTATGCCGATAATGTAACAATTACAATTCAGGGAGGAAATATAGGAAATATAGAAGTAGCAGGCACAACAGAGATTTCAGGAGGAATTATTAATTCTATTGATAATAATAGAGGAGGAAAATTAAACATAATAAATGGAACCATAAAAGCGACAAATGGTTATGGCATAAGAAATTTTGGAATAGCAACAATAACAGGAGGAAGTATAACATCTACTACAGCTGAAGCAATATACAATAATGGAACTCTAACTTTAGGAGTCAATGATACAAATGTAAGCAAAACTGTACCAAGCATTGTAGGAAAGACATATGGTGTAAATAATACTGGAACATTTAACTTCTATGATGGAGTAATAGAAGGAGAGACAGAAGCAATTTCTGGAACAGTAACGAAAACACCAACAGATTACACTGTAATATATGAAAATAGTAATAAGAAAGCAACACTTGGAATTGATGCAGTAATAGATAATGTAATAAAAGTAAATGGAGTATATTATAAAACACTACAAGCAGCAGTTACAGCAATAAATGGAATGACAAGTAAAACAGGAACAATAGTAATAAATGGAGGAATTGCATTAGAGTCTCAAGTAGTAATACCAGAAGGAACAAATATAACAATAGAATTAAGGGGACAAACAATATCATATGATAAAGCAGAGCCAGCTATAGTAAATAATGGCACATTAACCATTGTAGATTATATGGATACATCAGAAGCAGATCCAAGTGATGTAAGTATGATAAAGAACACAACAGGAAAAGCAATTAAAAATAATGGAGCCTTAACTTTAGGAATAAATGATGGAACACAAAATGCAAATTCACCAGTAATTTCTGGCGGAATAGAAGGAAATGAACCAACTATTTATGATGGTAAGGTAGAATAAAATAAAAAAGGGAGATTAAACCAAAAAGAGTTTAATCTCTTTTTGGTTTAATTCGTAATTTAAGTTAAAATATAAAATACATATGAGAAAAGAAAAAACAAATGTTCAAAAAATATTGACTCAAAAAATCATTTATGTTATAAATAATAAAGAGATGGAGAGTGAAAATATGAAATTTATACATATTGCAGATATGCATTTTGATGCACCTTTTATGACACTTTCAGATGAAAGAGAGTTTTGTAAATTAAGAAGGTTAGAACAAAGGGAAGTATTTAAAAAAATAATAAATTATATAAATGAAAATGAAATTCCATATTTATTTATTTCAGGAGATTTATATGAACATAAATATATTAGACAAAGTACAATAGAATATATTAACTCATTATTTAAAAAAATACCAAATACAAAAGTTTTTATTTCGCCAGGAAATCATGATCCATATTTAAAAAACTCTTTTTATAATAACTATATATGGAGTGAGAATGTAACTATTTTTACTCCAGAGATTAATAAAATAAGTTTAGAAGATGTAAATATATATGGATATGGTTTTGAAGATTTTTATTCTACAAGAGTTAATATAAATAATATTAGATTAGACGAACCAGAAAAATTAAATATTTTAGTTATACATGGAACACTAGATGGTTCTGATGCAGTAGAAAATAACTATAATCCAATATCAAAAAAAGTATTAGAGGATATTGGGTTTGATTATGTTGCACTAGGTCATATTCATAAAAAAAATTATATTCAGACAGCAAATCAAAAAATAATTTATCCAGGTTCTACAATTTCGCTTGGTTTTGATGAACTTGGAGAACATGGAATGATATTAGGAGACTTAAATAAAAATAATCTTCAATTAAATTTTATAAAATTAGATACAAAAGTATTTGAAGAAAAGGAGATTGATGTATCAAATATTAATTCAGAAGACGATTTATTACAAAAATTAAATGAAATGGAATTAGAAGACAACCATTTTTATAAAATAAATTTAATAGGAACAAGAAGATTTGAAATAAATATAAATGAAATAAAAAAATTAAATACAAATCAAAAAATATTAAAAATAAAAAATAAAACAAAAATTGGAATTAATATAGAAAAAATTGCAAAGGAAACAACACTTGCAGGAATGTTTGCAAATGAAATTTTAGAAGAAATAAATAATAAACCTACAGAGGCTAACTTTTTAGGTGAGGTGCTAGAAATAGGCTTAGAAATATTAGATAAATAATGGAGTGATATTTTTGAAAATAGAGAATATAAAAATAAATTCTTTTGGAAAATTAAAAGATAAAGAAATAAACCTATCAAAAGGTATTAATTTAATATATGGAAAAAATGAGGCTGGAAAATCTACATTATTAAAATTTATTGAAAATATGTTTTATGGAACATCGAAGAATAAAAAAGGAAAGATATTTTCAGATTATGATTTATATAAACCTTGGGATGGAAATGAATTTTCTGGAAAAATTAAATATAAATTAGATTCTGGAGAAAGCTTTGAAGTTTTTAGGGAATTTGGCAAGAAAAATCCTAAAATATACAATGGAAATTTAGAAGATATTTCAAAAAATTTTAATATAGATAAAAATACAGGTAACGAATTTTTTTATGAACAAACAAAGGTAGATGAGTTTATGTTTCTATCTAGTGTAGTATCTATGCAACAAGAGGTAAAGTTAAATATTCAAGATCAAAATGTGTATATACAAAAAATAGCAAATCTAGCAAGTACCGGAGATGATACAATATCATTTAAAAAGGCAATGGATAAATTAAATAAAAAACAATTAGAGGAAATAGGTACAGATAGAACTTCAGGTAGGCCAATTAATATAATAAAAAATAGAATTAATTTATGTGAAAATAAAATACAAGAATTAATCAAATATAAAGAAGAAAAAAACGAAATTGAAAAAAGACAAAAAATGCTTGAAAAAGAAATACAATATAATAAGAATAAAAATAATTTTATAAAAGAATTACAAGAAATAAAACAAAATGAAAAATTAGAAAACGAAAAAATAAATTTAAATAAAAAAATAAAAGAAAAAAATGATGAACAAATTAATTTGATGGAAAAAGAAAAAACTGAAATAATTATAGAAAATAAAAATAATAAAAATGAAATAAATAATAAAAGAATAAATATAATTCCATATATAATTTTTGCATTTATATTTATGATAATAGGAATAATTGTATTTATAAAATTAAAAAACAATTTAGCATTAACAACTATTATTCCAATAATTATAGATTTAATTTTATTTATAAATAAAAAAAATAAAACTAATAAAAAAATATTACAGGAAAAAGAAAAAGAAAATAAAATAAAAAACCAATTAAATGAAAAAATAAAATTAATAAATAATAAAATAGAAATAATTCAAAAAAATAATGTAGAATTAAATGATGAAATAAATAATTTAATAAATAAGTTAGAATTAAATATTAATTTAAAAAAAGAACAATTAAAAACAAAATATTTATATAAAATGAATAATGAAGATTTAAATTATTTATTACAGTTTAATGAATTAAATAACGAGTTAAATAAAAATGAACAAATAATAAATAAACAAGAAATCAATTTAAATTTAATTAAATTAGAAAAAGAAAAAATAATAAACAATTTAGAAGATTTAATTAATTTTGAAGAAGAGTTGGAGAGTTTAAAACAAGAATATGAAGATTTAATTAATAAGAATAATATAATTAATAAGGCAAGAGAATTTTTACAAATAGCCTATGAAAAGATGAAAAATAATGTAACACCTAAATTTACTGCAAATTTATCTTCAAACATAGAAAAAATATCTAATGGAAAATATAATAAAGTTTCAGTTAATGATGAAAAAGGAATGATAGTTGAAATTCCAAGTGGAGAATATGTATCTGCTGAAAAGTTAAGTGCTGGAACAATAGAGCAATTATATTTATCTCTTAGATTATCTATGGTAAAAGAAATATCTGAAGAAACAATGCCAATCATTTTAGATGAAGCATTTGCATATTATGATGACGAAAGGTTAGAAAATACATTAAAGTTTATTGCTCAAACTTTTAATGGAAATCAAATATTACTATTTACATGTTCACACAGAGAAGAGGAAATTTTAAATAGAATTGATAAAGAGTACCAATTAATTGAGCTAAATTCTTGAACATTTAACGTTTTTGGTGTATAATAAAAATATTGAAAATTAAAAAGAGGAGAAAAGAAAGATGTTTCAGAAATTAGAGGACGTAGAAAAGAGATATGAAGAATTAACGAAAAAAATTAGTGACCCTGAAATAATATCAAAACAAAACGAGTGGCGAGAATATATGAAAGAACATGCGGAAATTGAGCCAATTGTTGAAAAATTTAGAGAATACAAAAAAACAAAGGAAAGTCTAGAAGAAGCAAAAGAAATGCTAAACGATCCTGAATTAAAAGAGCTTGCAGAAATGGATATGCTTGAAGCAAAAGAAAAGTTGCCAAAAATCGAAGAAGAATTAAAGTTATTATTAATTCCTAAAGATAAGGATGATGATAAAAATATTATATGCGAAATAAGAGGCGGAGCAGGAGGAGAAGAAGCAGCTCTTTTTGCAGGAACTTTATTTAGAATGTATTCAATGTATGCAGAAAAAAAGCACTGGAAATTAGAAGTATTAAATGAAAATGAAACAGGACTTGGTGGCTATAAAGAAATTTCCTTTATGGTAACAGGAAAAGGAGCATATAGTAGACTTAAGTTCGAAAGCGGTGTTCATAGAGTACAAAGAGTTCCAGATACAGAAAGCAGTGGAAGAATTCATACTTCAACTGCAACAGTTGCAGTACTTCCAGTTGTTGAAGATGTTGAAATAGATATAAATCCAGCAGATATAAAAATGGAAGTGTATAGAGCATCAGGTGCAGGTGGACAGCATGTTAATAAAACATCATCAGCCGTAAGATTAATACATGAACCAACTGGTATTGTTGCAGAATGTCAAACAGAAAGATCTCAAGTTCAAAATAGAGAGTACGCAATGAGATTATTGCGTTCAAGATTATACGAAAAAGAAAAGGAAAAGCAAGATGCAGAGCTTGCAAATGAAAGAAAATCACAAGTAGGAAGTGGAGATAGAAGCGAAAAAATACGTACATATAACTATCCACAAGGACGTATAACAGACCATAGAATTGGACTTAGCATATATCAAATGGAAGACTTTTTAAATGGAAATTTAGATGAAATGATTGATAATTTGATTGCAGCTGATAGAGCAGAAAAGTTAAAGGGAAATGAAGAATAATGAAGTGAACCCTTCTGGGTAGACATTAAATAAAAAGGAACCTTGTAAAAAGAGAAAAGCATATGCTTTTCTCTTTTTATATAGGTGTGCCCAGCATGGGCAACAACTTGTGGGTGAAAGTCCCATATAGTGCCTGATAGTGGCGAACTATTAGCGAATGACAAGGGTGTCCATCGTGAGGCAGAAATCACATATAAGGCTGAATTGAGCTGGGCGAGTTTGCCTAACAAAACAAAGCCCAATAGCTATCCAAGGATCATACAGTAAATGTGGCAGATATATGAGAGGAAAGTTGTTGTTCTTACCTGGGAAGGTCTGATATTTTGGAAATACCTTGAACTAGGTATGAAAATGCTAGTAGTGATATTAGAGTGAAATATCAGAAGTCAGCAGAAGTCATAGTAGCAAATTGGATATATACAATTTGTGAAGGACTGAACGATAGGAGGATTTTTTTTATGAAAGGTAATCAAAAATACGATAATGGTAGACAACTTCATACTGAAGACTATCTACAAGAGAATAAGTTGGAAACTAAAGGTAATGTAGAAGTATCTAGTATTTTTACTGTGCCCTCATTGGGCAACAAAAGGAGAAAAGTGGAAACCAAAACCACACATAAAATCCTATCAAAAGCTAAAGAGAAAACTAGAACAATTAACAAATAGAAGTTGGAGTATAAGTTTAGATAAAAGAATAAAACAAATAAACTATTTAGTAAGGGGATGGATAAATTATTTTAGAATAGCGAATATGAAAACCGCAATAACGAAAATAGACGAACATCTAAGGATGAGAATAAGAGTTATAATATGGAAGCAATGGAAGATACCGAAAAGAAGAACTAAAGCATTAATACAAATAGGAGTAAAGCCAGAACTAGCTAAAACAATATCATATACAAGGAAAAGTTATCAATTAATATGCAAGACGGACTGGTTAAAATTTGCTATAAATATAGAAAGATTAATAAAAAATTATAATTATTCTAAGGTCATAAATAAGCACTTTATTAATAAACTTATATAAAGTTTGTTGGTAAAGGAGTTTTTATTTTGCAAGGATTATTAAAAACAATGCTAATTGGTTTATTTTTTGGTACTTTTGGTACTACTTTAGGTGGAATTATTGGAGTGTCTTTTAAAAATACTTCAAATAAATTTTTAGGATTTATTCTCTCACTTGCTTCAGGATTAATGACTGGAATTGTATGTTTTGATTTGATTCCAGAAGCATTAAATATATCTTCTATTATATATGTACTTATTGGAATTGCATTCGGTATAGTTACTATGATTGCTTGTGATATTTTTGTTAATAATAAGTTTAAAAATACTAGAGGAAGCTTTAGAAACGCAAATAGTATGCTAAAAACAGGAATTATAATTAGCATTGGTCTTGCTCTTCATAATTTTCCAGAAGGTTTGGCTATTGGTTCTGGGTTTGAGGCATCACTTGTGCTTGGATATTCTCTTGCTGTTGCTATTGCCCTGCATGATATACCTGAAGGAATATCTATGGCGGTTCCAATGAGAAATGGTGGAATGAGCAAGCTTAAAGTAATTTTTTATGTTATTTTATCTGGTGTTACAACAGGATTAGGGGCTTTTTTTGGTTCACTCGTTGGTGGTATTTCTGATCAAATAATTGCAGTTTGTTTAAGTTTTGCTGCTGGTGCTATGTTGTATATTGTTTCAGGAGAACTTATTCCGGAGTCTAATAAAGTTTATAAGGGAAGGATGAATGCAATTGGGTATATAATGGGCTTTATTCTTGGGATTTTTTCTAGCTTGATTTAATGGTGTGGGCTTGGTTTGTTGCATCCGTAGGGAATCGGCAGAATGCCTTAATAATAAATAAGAAAAAAACGTTCTCCAAGGCGCTTTAGTTTGTGCTT
>UMAU01004438.1_pt1 | contig 25893 bp, 24 predicted proteins | sample 1963791 | NCBI WGS metagenome assembly UMAU01 (sample SAMEA4835924, study PRJEB28245) | human gut metagenome | biome: gut microbiome; material: fecal sample | place: Denmark | collected 2008
TCACGTCCAGCCGGTTTTCGGCTTCATCCAGCACAGCATCGACGAACCAGCCGTAATCTGTCTGCACCTGCGGCGCGCCGCGGGCGGTCAGCTCCTCCGCCATTGCCGCGTCGTATTCCGCCTGCGTCAGCATGTTTTCCGCCAGCATGATGGACAGAATGTACTCCCGGCGCTCACGGTTGCTCTCCGGCGCGGATTGCAGGCTATACGCGGATGGCGCTTTGATGGCAGCAGCGAGGGAGGCAGCCTGCGCAGGGGTCAAGTCCGCCGCATCGACGCCGAACGTGACTTCTGCCGCCGCCTGCACGCCATATGCGCCCTGCCCGAAGTAGATGAAATTCAGGTACATGTCCAAAATTTCGGCCTTCGTGTACTGCTTTTCCAATTGCAGCGCGAGGTGAATTTCCTCCAGCTTGCGGGCAATCGTCTTCTGGCTGGACAGGTGGGAGAGCTTAATCAGCTGCTGGGAAATGGTGGATGCGCCCTGACTGAACGCGCCGTCGCGGACGTTGGTGAGCATAGCGCCGATGATGCGCGTGATGTCAAAGCCCGGATGCTTGTAGAAGCGCAAATCCTCCGCAGCAAGGAACGCATTTACGACGTGCGCGGGCAGACGCGACGTGTCGATGACGGTGCGGTTCTCCTTGCCGACAAGTGAGGTGACGTAATCGCCGTTCTTATCGTGTATGGCGCCGGTCTGGGCGAGCGACGTGAGGCGGGACGGGTCAAGCGACTGCCAATCCGCCACGGAAAACGCATGATACGCCCAAACCGCGCCGCCGAGCAGCAGCATCAGCAAAATCGCCCAAATCGCCGGAAGCACCCAATGCCTTTCTTTCTTCATGCCTGCCACGCCTCCCATATTTCTCTTTCCATCTTGCCCCGAAAATGAAAAAAATCTGCATGGAAATATTTTTCATCACTCAATAGAGAGACGGTTTACGAAAAAAAGCAGATATTTCGTTTTTTTTGTGAAAAAAGACTGGTCAAACGGGTGAAATTGGTCTATAATAAAGCACAGACAGATAGACGCGGCAGATGCCCGTCTGATTGAAGGAGGAAAACTGTGCGGAAACTTCTTGCGATTCTGCAAATCTTCGTGCTGATGGCAGCAATGGCGCTGCCGACAGCTTTCGCCGCCGAAGCGCCGATTATGCTTGCCGGCTTGGAAACTGCGTCGTCCTCCAGCAGCACGGAAGCGCAGCATGACTGGGATACGAACTTATTCTTCCAAACAATGCAGGAAAAAACCGGGATTGCCTTCTCCTTTACCGAATACGTCAGCCGAGAGGCATGGACGGAGGGGAAAACGGAAATGCTGGCGGGCGAGGTTGCCATGCCGGATATGTTCTTCAAGGCGGAACTAACCCCGCAGGAGACGCTTGCGTTCTATGAAGCGGGCAAGCTGATTGACCTGCGCCCGTATCTGGCGGAGTACGCGCCGCACGTCTGGGCGCTGCTGGAAGCCAATCCGGAATGGATGGAAGCCGTTTCGCTGCCCGATGGCGCGATTGTCGCCCTGCCGAGCATCAACGAACTGACGCCGAACAACACCCTGTGGATTAACAAGACGTGGCTTGACCGCTTGAAAATGGCTGTGCCGACGACCGCAGAGGAACTGACGGAGGTGCTTCGTCAATTCCGCGACCGCGACATGAACCAGAATGGCAGCCGCAACGACGAAATCCCGCTGTCCTTCGTGAGCATGTGGGACTTGCGCTTCTTGGCGCACGCATTCGGCATCAATGCGGATGATTACTATCTGACGGGGCAGAATGGCAAAATCAGCGAAGTGCTGACGACGGAGGAAAACCGCGCGTTCCTGACGTGGCTGCACGAGCTGTACACTGAGGGGCTGCTGGATTCGCAGGGCTTTATGGCCATGCGGCTGGTGGAGGCGGCAACGTCCTCGTCATCTTCCAGCAGCAGCGAAACGGCGAAGTATGGCGTATTCTTCGGTGCAACGCCGCAGGACGTGGTCGGCGTGAATCTCGCGTCGGAGTATATCGCGCTTGATCCACTGCTGTACAACGGTCAGCAGGTTTACCGTGATTTCACCGGCGACCTCTACCGCGGCACGTTCGCAATTTCATCCACCTGCGCAGAGCCAGAAAAGCTGCTGCAATGGGTTGATTATCTCTACACGGACGAGGGCTTCCTGGCGGCGCAGGTTGGCAAGGAAGGCGAGGACTACGACTGGAACGACGATGGCACATGGGCGTATGCCCGTACGGCGGAGGAAGTTGTCGCCATGCAGGGCACGAATACCATTTGGACAACCTCGATGCCCTCCTATGCCAGTGCGGAAATTCAGATGAAGATGGATGATGACGCAACGCACGCACTGGCAACGGAATTGGCGCGTGTCCGGCAATGGGAAAAGCGTGCAATGCCGCTGCTCTACCTGACGCAGGAGCAGATGAACCGTGTCACGGAGCTGCAAAGCGGCATCAGCACCTATGCAGAAACGCGCATGGCGTGGTTCGTCGCGGGTGACGTGGAACTTAATGATGAAACATGGGCAGATTTCTGCGTGCAGGTGAAGGCGCTTGGCATCGACGAGATGGTCAGTATCTGGCAAAGCGCCTATGACAACGCATGGCATCTTGACAAGTAATACTATTTCCTGCATTCACCTGCACCATCTGCTCGCGCCTTGGCGCATTCTCATTTGAAAATAGTATATACATACGCAAACCATTCAAGAAACCATCCATTGAATGAAAGGACGGAACAAACATGAATCAGTACGCCACGATGATCCGCAACCTAAAATCGCCTGAGGTGATGGAACGCCTGATGCACCTGTATGGCCGCCGCGGCGGTATGCTGGTGGAGCAGACGGGACGCTATATTGGTTTGCTCAAACGGCATGAAGAGCTGTTTCACGAGAACCGCGAAGTGCTGATGATCAGCGCCCCCGGACGCACGGAAATTGGCGGAAACCACACCGACCACAACCGCGGGCGTGTGCTGGCAGCGGCAATCAACCTGGATACGCTTTCGGCGGTTTCCGCGCGCGACGATATGATGGTGGAAATCCACTCCGACGGCTATCCTGCCATCAAGGTGGATTTGGGCAGCCTTGATGTCGTTGAAAAGGAGAAGGGGAAGACCCATGCGCTGGTGCGCGGCGTGGCGGCTCGGATGGCGGAACTGGGCTACAAAATCGGCGGCTTCAACGCGGCGGTGACGTCGAACGTCATGTCCGGCAGCGGCCTCAGCAGCTCGGCGGCGTTCGAGGTGATGACGTGCGCCATTTTTGACGCGCTCTACAATGGCTTCACCATCGACTACAAGACGCGCGCGAAAATCAGCCAGTACGCCGAAAACGTGTATTTCGGCAAGCCAAGCGGTCTGCTTGACCAGATGGCGTCTTCCGCTGGCGGTCTGGTGACGGTGGACTTCAAGCATGATGACCCCGATGTGCGCCCGATGCACTTCGACTTTGCCAAGTACGGTTATTCGCTGGTCGTGGTGGCGACGGGCGGCAATCACGCTGATTTGACGGACGATTACGCGGCGATTCCGGCGGAAATGAAGAAGGTGGCGGCACTGTTCAATGAACCGTACCTGCGCCGTGTGCGCCCGGAGGAGTTCTATCAGGCGCTGCCGACCCTGCGCGGCAAGGTGAGCGACCGGGCGCTGCTGCGCGCCATGCACTTCTTTGAAGAGGACGAGCGCGTGGTTCGTCAGGTGGCGGCGCTTGACCGCAACGACCTGTTCGCGTTCCTGTGGGAAATCATCTGCTCCGGTCGGTCGTCGTATATGTATTTGCAAAACGTCTATGCGAACCCGAAGGATCAGAGCCTGTCGCTTGCGCTGGCGATGGCGGAACACATGATGCTGGACAAGGACGGCGCGTGGCGCGTGCACGGCGGCGGATTCGCTGGTACGACGCTGAACTTCGTGCCGGACAAGCTGCTGAGTCAGTTCATCGAGACGATGGAGGGCACGTTTGGGGAGCATTGCTGCAATGTGCTGGATATTCGTCCGGAAGGCGCGGCCGTGCTGCGGCTGGAATAATGAAATAATTTCGGCAAAATCTTGACAAGGACTGCCGCCTGTGCTATCATAACGATGGCGCGGGCGGCAGATTTTGCTGAAACGCGCGAAACAACTGCACAAGCCACTTGGAGCTTCTTCGGGGCAGGGTGAAATTCCCTACTGGCGGTACAGCCCGCGACCCTTCCGCACCGCAATGGGCAGGAAGGCTGAGCCGGTGAGACAAAAGTCAATTCCGGCGCCAACAGTATAGTCTGGATGAGAGAGGAAAGCTGGAAATATGCGCGGAATTTGGCGAGTATGCCGAAGTTCCGTGATGTTCCGCCCCTGAAAAGCGAACCTGCTTCAGGGGCGTGCATATTTTTAAGGAGGCTTGTCCTATGACAAAGCAGAAAACCCGTTCCAATCTCTCTGTCCAGTACATGACGCGCATCGCCATTCTGGGCGCACTGTCCGCCGTCCTGTTCCCGCTGGAAATCCCGATTGTCGCGTTCTACAAGCTCGACTTCAGTACGCTTCCGGCGCTGCTCGGCGCGTTCTCGATGGGTCCGCTGCCGGGTCTGGCGATTCTGCTGATTAAGGACTTGTCACGTCTGGCGTATTCGTCAAGCATGTATGTTGGGGAGCTGGCGGATTTCATCATGAGCGCGGCGTTCATCCTGCCCGCGTCGCTGATTTACCGCAAGCACAAGACGCGCAAAACCGCGCTGGTCGGCATGGCGGTCGGCACGCTGTGCATGATTGTGGTGTCGGTGCTGGTGAACTGGAAGATGATGATTCCGTTCTACATGACCGCGTTCCACATGGACATGGAAGCGATTATCGGCATGGCGCAGAAGGCACTGCCGTTCGTGGATACGGAATGGAAGGTGTTGCTGTATGTGACGGCGCCGTTCAATCTGCTGAAGGGCTTTGTGCTGAGCCTGCTGACGTTTGTGCTGTATAAGCGGCTGTCGCCGATGCTGCACGTCCGGAAGTAAAGAAAATAAACACGCGGACACAGCCTGAAAGCGCGCACAACTCAATCGCGAAAAAGGGTCAAGGGAGGAACTCCCTTGCAGAGTCCAGAGACAGCGTCTCTGGTGGGGTCAAGGGGCAACGCCCCTTGCGCCTCCTTATAATAGGAAGGAACATAACTATGAGAACACATTCTCCCAATGAAACACGCGAACTGGCGAAAAGGCTGGCGAAAGAGCTTCGGAGGGGGGATGTGCTTCTTTTGTGGGGCGATTTGGGCGCGGGCAAGAGCGAATTCACGCGAGGACTGGCGCAGGGGCTTGGCGTGACGGCGACCGTCACCAGCCCGTCGTTCACCATCCTCAACGTCTACGACGACGGGCGGATTCCCCTGTACCACTTCGACTGGTATCGGCTGAACAGCGTCGAGGAGCTGTACGAAATGGGCATGGAGGAGTTCCTCGGCGGCGACGGCGTGGCGGTGGTTGAGTGGCCCAGCCAGTGCCCCGAAGCCATTCCGGAAACGCACCTTGCCATCCGCCTGACCCCGGTGGACGAAACGACGCGCGATGTGACCATTACTCCGATGGGCGGATTCCGTGAAATATCCTTGGAGGAAGAACAATGAAGCTGCTTGCTGTGGATACATCCGGGCCGGTGTGCGGCGTGGCGATTTTGACGGAGGACGGCATTCGCCATGAGTGCGCCGTCATGAACCACAAGACGCATTCGGTCAACCTGCTGCCCATGATTGACAACGCCTTCCAGTCCACGGGGCTGACGATTCAGAACATGGATCGCTTGGCTGTCGTGGTCGGGCCGGGGTCGTTCACGGGCGTCCGGCTCGGCGTGAGCACGGTGAAGGGGCTGGCGCACGGCGCGGGGAAGCCCTGCGTCGCGGTCAACGCGCTGGAAGCAATGGCGGCAGGCATCAGCGGATTCAGCGGTGTCGTCTGCCCGATTCAGGATGCGCGCGCTGGGCAGGTGTACGGCGCAGCGTTCTCCGCGGGAGAAAATCGCCCGAATCGGCTGATGGCTGACACGCCGATGAAGGTTGAGGACTATGTGGCGGAAATCAGCCGATTCGGCGACCGCTTCCTATTCCTCGGCGACGGTATGCCCGTGCATCGGCAGAAGCTGCAAACCCTGCTGGGGGATGCTGCCACGTTCGCGCAGCCGCATCAAGCGTTCCTGCGCCCGGCAGCAGTGGCGTACCTTGCGTCGCTGGAGACGGAAACGGTTGATTACCTGACGCTCATGCCGCTCTACCTGCGCGCCCCGAACGCCGCGCTCAACAAGAAGCTGACGGAGGGTCTCCATGCCTGAAATCACGATTCGCCGGATGACGATGGACGACGTGGACGGCGTGTATGCCGTGGAAATCGGCACGTTTGTCGATGCGTGGAGCCGCGACGCGTTCGTCAGCGACATGAAGAATCCTGTTGCACGCTACCTCGTGGCGGAGCAGGACGGGAAAATCATCGGCTATGCGGGCGCGTGGGTCATCCTCGATGAGAGCCACATCACCAACATCGCTGTGCTAAAGGAACACCGCGGGCAAGGGACGGGAAAACGCCTGACGCACGGGCTTCTGCAATACATCTCTAACCTCGGTGCGGCGTACGCGACGCTGGAAGTCCGCCGCAGCAATGAAATCGCGCAGAACCTCTATAAGTCGCTCGGCTTCGTGCAGCTTGGCGTTCGCAAGCGCTACTATGCCGACAATGGCGAAGACGCGCTCATCATGGTCTGCGACCACATGCCGGCGGCTGACCCGGATTTCACGGAAGCCGAAACGGTATTTGAAGAATAAGCAATGGCGCTCGTCACATGACGGGCGCTTTTTTGAAAGGAGCAGCCTATGGCGACGATTCTGGTGACGCACGGCATCCCGGCAGAGGGATTTTCACTGCTTTCGGGAGAGAAAATCGTGATTCCGAAGCCGCTCATGCAGTTCTCAATGGACGAACTTGCGGCGCTGATTCCGGCGGCGGATGCGGTTGTTGCGTGCGGCGCGCTGCCGGGTGAAATCATCCGCAGGGGGAGAAAGCTGCGCATTATCGCGGGCTATGGCGCGGGCTATGACGGCGTGGACGTGCGCGCGGCGGCGGAATGCGGCATACCGGTCACGAACCTGCCCGACACCGTGACGGACAGCACGGCGGAGCTCGCCATCGGGCTGATGCTTGCGGTTTCGCGCAGAATTGGGGAAAACAGCCTCCGCGCGCGAGAGGAAGCGCCGGAAAACCTGTTCGGCATGGGCAGAAGCATGGGGCGCAGTCTGCGCGGGCAGATGCTGGGTCTCCTCGGCTGTGGGCGCATCGGCAAGCGGACGGCGGAAATCGCGGCGGCGCTCGGAATGCGCTGCATCGGGTACAGCCGGCACGGGGTGAATCATCCGCAGGTGGAAAGCGTGACCCTGCCGGAACTACTGGCGCAGTCTGACGTGCTGTCTCTGCACTGCCCGCTGACGCAGGAGACGCGCCGACTGCTTGACCGTTCTGCGCTGGCGCGAATGAAGCAGGGGAGCATCCTCATCAACACGGCGCGCGGGGCGATTGTGGACTGCGACGCACTGGTGGATGCGCTGGAATCGGGGCATCTGCGCGGCGCAGGGCTGGACGTGTACCCGGATGAACCGCACATTCCGCCGCAGCTGATTATGCTGCCGCAGGTTGTGCTGACCCCGCACATCGGCACGAACACGCAGGAGACAAGGCAGCGGATGGCGGAGGGGTGCGCACGGCAGATTGCGGATGCACTGGCGGGAAAACGACCGGCGCATGTGGTGAATGGGGTAGAATAATGCCAAAATTAAAACAGCAGCAGGGCGACAAGCGTCTCTGCTGCTGTTTTTGTAAAGTCAAAATGGCGTGTTCAGGCGATAGCACGTTATTTCGTCCACGCGTCAAACTCTTCATCCGTCGCAAGCACGGTGTGTGAGCCGCCAGCGGAATGTTCCGTTCCTTTGGCGTAATCAATGCCACTGGTGGCGTAGTTGTAGGTTAGGGCGACGCGATGCTTTTCCACCACGGGATTGGGGTGGGGGATGGCGGACAGCAGACTCTTGGTGTACGGATGAACCGGGTGGGAGAAAATCTCCTCCTTCGTACCGGATTCCACCATGTAGCCCAAATGCAGCACGCCGATGCGGTCGGATATGTACTTCACCATGCTCAAATCATGTGCGATAAACAAGTAGGCGCACTGCGTTTCCGCCTGAATGTCCTTCATCAGGTTCACCACCTGCGCCTGAATCGACACTTCCAATGCGGAAATGCACTCGTCGGCGATAATCAGCTTGGGGTTCATAATCAAGGCGCGGGCAATGCCGACGCGCTGACGCTGACCGCCGGAAAACTGGTGCGGATAGCGGGCAGCGTGCTCCGGCGAAAGTCCGACTTTCTTAAGCATTTCGCTGATTTTCTCCTCGCGCTCCTGCCGATTGGCGAAGCGGTGGTGGATGTCCATGCCTTCGCTGATGATGTCGCCGACCTTCTTGCGCGGATTCAGACTCGCCATCGGGTCTTGGAAAATCATCTGCATATCCGAGCGGAGCATACTGCGCGTGTTGCGGTCAAGCGCGCCGGAAATCACCTTGCCGTTGAAGGTGATGCGACCGTCCGTCGGGTTATACAGGCGGATGATGCTGCGCCCGATGGTCGTCTTGCCGGAGCCGGATTCGCCGACCAGCCCGTAGGTTTCGCCCGGATAGATGTTGAAGGACACGCCGTTGACGGCCTTGACCGTGTAGGTGCGGGAGACAGGGAAGTGCTGAACAAGATTTTCTACTTTCAATAGCGGCTCGCTCATAGATACTTGGCAGCCTCCTTCTTCGCCCGTTCAAGGCGCTCCTTCAATTCCTTCGGCATCTCAAAGGCGGGTGCGTCCGGGTGGAGCAGCCATGTGGCGGCGTAATGGGTTTCGGAAACTTTGAACAGCGGCGGTTCTGCCTTCTTGTCGATGACCATGGCGAAGCGGTTGCGCGCGGCAAAGGCATCGCCGACCGGTTCATGCAGGAGGTTGGGCGGACTGCCCGGAATGGAGTACAAGCGGTCATCAGCCGTCTCCAAATCCGGCATGGCGGACAAAAGACCCCATGTGTAGGGATGGCATGGCTCGTAGAAGATTTCCTCCACATTGCCCACTTCGACGATTTTCCCAGCGTACATCACATTCACATAATCCGCCACCTTCGCGACGACGCCAAGGTCATGCGTGATGTAAATGACGGACAGGTGCATTTTCTGCTGAATCTGCTTGATGAGGTCGAGAATTTTGCTCTGGATTGTCACGTCCAGTGCGGTGGTGGGTTCGTCGCAGATAAGGATGTCCGGTTCGGCGGAGAGCGCAATGGCGATAACGACGCGCTGCCGCATACCGCCGGAAAGCTGGTGCGGATAGTTGCGGAAGCGTTTTTCGGCATCGGTGATGCCCACCAGTTCCAGCAGCTGCAGGGCTTTCGTGCGCGCTTCGTCCTTCGGCATGTGCTTATGCAGCAGCATGCCCTCCATAATCTGCTGGCCGATGGTCATCGTGGGGTCAAGGCTCGTCATCGGATCTTGGAATACCATCGCGAGGCGCTGACCGTTGTATTCCGTGCGCAGCTGCTTTTTGCTCAATTTCAGCAAATCAACGGTTTTGTCCTGCCCGTGCCCGTCATCGTATGTATACAGGATTTCGCCGCTGTTGATGGTGGCGTTGCTGTCCAGCAAGCCGACGGCGGCTTTCATCGTTACGGATTTTCCCGAACCGGATTCGCCCACGATGGCGACGGTTTCGCCCTTTTGCAAATCCAGATTGATGCCGCGGATGGCATGTACCACGCCGGCGTTCGTGCGGAAGGAAATATCCAGATTCTTGATTTGCAGAATGGTCTTTGCTGACATCTTGAATCCTCTCCTTTCACATGTCTTCCAGCTTGGGCGCGAGCGCCTCGCGCAGTCCGTCGCCGATGAAGTTGAAGCCCAGCATCAGCAGTGCCAGCACCAGAATCGGCGGAATAATCTGATACGGCAGGGTAGTGATGTTGTTGAAACCGTCCTCAATCAGCGTGCCGATGGAGCACTGCGGCAGCACAATGCCGACGCCCACGAAGCTCAGAAACGCCTCAGTAAAGATGGCAGTCGGGATGGAAAACATCACCTGCGTGATAATCGGGCCGATGGTGTTGGGCAGAATCTCCTTGAAGATAATGTGCCCGCTGCCTGCACCCAGTGTGCGGCTGGCGAGAACATACTCCTGCTCCTTCATCTTCAGCATTTCTGCGCGGGCGATTTTGCTCATGCCAATCCACTCGGTCAGCAGCAGCGTTACAATCACCAGACCGATGCCTTTGGGCATAAAAATCGCCAGCACGGACACAATCACCAGCCGCGGGATACTGTTGGCGATTTCGACGAAGCGCTGCATGATGCTGTCCACACGTCCACCGAAGTAACCGGATAGCAGTCCGTAGCTCATGCCAATGAGCATATCAATGATGATGGTGACGAAGGCAATCATCAGCGATACGCGCGCGCCGTACCACGTCCGTGTCCAGAGGTCGCGGCCGAGGTCGTCCGTGCCGAAGAGAAACGTTTTATCGGCATAAATGTCGTCGTAAGGTTCGCCCGTCACCATCTCGTGGATGGCAGGTACACGCGGGCTGATGCCGACGGCGGCCTTCTTGCGTCCATTGGCATTGAGCGCCGTGACGATTTCGTCATACGCATATCCGCTGAAAAGCGGCGCGACGAACGCCAGAAAAATCATCAGCAGTACCAGAATCAGCCCAATCATGGCGCGCTTGTTGCGGACGAAGTGCGTTGCGACACCCTTCCAGTAGCCTTGGGAAGCATAGTTAGTGTCGGTCGCAATGTCTGCCTGCTCCAACTGCGCAAAGTCCCCGGCGACCGGGACGTATTCCGCTGCCTGCACCGGCGGGCAGGTTCCTAACTGTTTCATTCGTTTGTTTCCAGATGCAAGAGGCAGAGCGGTCTGCCTGAAGAGAACCGCTCTGCCTGAAGATTTCGATACGATTTTAGATTGGCTCAGCCTCTTCTAAAAGCGCACACGACTGATTACTTGATGACGGCACTCTTATACACGCGGTTCAGCGCGACAGGATGGAATTCAATCCCTTCAACGCCCTCAGTAATCAGGTTTGCATTTGCCTTGGTGAACAGCGGCGCAATGACAGCTTCCTGCATGACGAGGGTTTCCGCCTTGAACAGCGCCTCCCAGCCACTTTTTCATCCAGGTTTCACCCTTTCTATATTTTGAAATGCAGGAACGATACACGAAACTTGCATTTCATGGACGAATCATACCATCAAGAAAAAGTAAAGGGGCGATGAACGAAAAAACATGAAATGTGCAAAGCAGAGGACACAGAGGGAAAATAAGAACAAGGGAAAAACAAAGGAATGTCCCAAATGGTGCGGAGAAAAGCAAACGCCGAAAAGTTCGAGAAGCCGTTTGAATACCATATACCTGAATCGGCAGTGAAAACATCTGGTATCACATGGTTCCTAAATGCTTGACTTTTCTTGCTGCCTGTGTTATCTTCCTATTGTAGCGTTTGCTTTTTCTGCAGCCCCTTGCATCTCCGCAAAGGGAAGGTTATGCCACACTCCCCACCACCGTCAGGAGGTATCACAATGGATGACATTCTGTTTACCTGTGCAGGAACGAGCGACCCTGTTCGCGGCAATCGCGACGGCGGCATTCTGCATATCATGCGCTATTACCACCCGAAGCGAGTATATCTCTTCCTCAGCCAGCAAATCGCCGACTTGGAAGCACAAGATCACCGCTTTGAAAAGACTTTCCAGCACATGCAGGAATACTGTGCGGCGCATGGTGTGGTTTATCAGCCTGAACTTATCATCCACAACAGCGGTTTGGATGACGTTTCAAAGATTGACCTCGTCGAAGAGCCGCTGCTGGAATATTTTACCTCTGCTGCCGTAGAGAATCCGAATTGCCGCATTCTGCTGAACCTGAGTTCTGGCACGCCCCAAATGAAAACGCTGATGCAGTTCCTTGCGGTTGATTCTCCTTACCATGTGTTAGGGGTTCAGGTTGATGGCCCGCAGAAAAAGAAAGGCGAAAAAGACCCGCCGCGTACGGACGATAGAATGTATAACGTCGACTATGAGTTGGAAACAAATTATGATGATGAGCCGGATTGCCTGCCGGAAGGCGAACGGCGCAACAGAACGTCCGAGCCGGAAATGTTTGCCATCAAGCATCAGCGCCATCGCCATCAGCTGCTGAAGCTGCTGGAGCGGCAGGACTATGACGCCATGCTGGACATGTCGCAGAATTTACCCAGACAGCTGCGAACGCTGCTCCAGCATTTGAACGCAAGAAACAACTTGCAAAGCGAGGAAGCCTACAAGCTGTCAAAGGAGCTGCCGGATTTAGGCTTTCCGCTGTATCCAGCGATGAAAAGTGATTCGCATTACCGCGATTTAAGCGAGTACTATCTGCTGCTGCGCAATCTGCAAAAACTGGGGCGGTATTCGGAATTTGTGCTGCGCCTGAATCCGTTTTTGACGGAGCTGCTATATACCCTGCTTATGCAGACGGAATTTGCTGGCTATCTGAAAAAGAGCAACGGTCGAATTGATGTCGCGACGGATGTGCTGAACAGCAAGCAACCGGAACTGATGAAAAGGCTTCAAGCCGAAGCGCAGAGAACGCTGCTTGATTACAAAAATTTTAGCATCTTTCTTGGCATTTCTATGCTGCTTGTCACAGATACACTCTCCGACGCGCATCGGAATTTCCTTCGTGCCTGCAATGCGCTCAACACAGCGCAGCGCAACACAGCCGCGCATCAGCTTCATGCTGTGCTGGAAGAGGACATCAAGCACGATTGCTTCTTCGGCATCAAGCACTATGGTTCTGCTGAAATTGTGCAGAAATTAGGCGAACTGCTGGCACAGGCATACCCGGATGTGTGCGACAAGTCGCTTTTCAGGATTTACGACCGCTGCAACGACTACATCAAGGCGCATTTGCAACTGGGCGCTGCGAACCTCTAATTTTTGTGCGCTAAATCGGCAGCTTTTTCAGAGGTGCGCACCGCTTTGGGGATTGTTTTGACCAGTTTTGGATGTTATTTTGTCGAACTTTCGCTTGACTTTTTCTGCTGTTTGTGCTATTCTTCCATTATCAGCACAGCTTCTTTTGTGGGGTTTTGCTGATGCAGCTTAGCCCCGCGAGGGGACGGTTACGCGACGCTGGCGCGAAAAATCCTGCAAGATGTAGGATGCAGCTTAGCCCCGCGAGGGGACGGTTACCGCGCATATGCCGTCACCCAGACACCCCACTGAGATGCAGCTTAGCCCCGCGAGGGGACGGTTACAAGCCGCGACCGTTCGCCCGTACTAACGAAAGGAGATGCAGCTTAGCCCCGCGAGGGGACGGTTACGGGAGCTTGTAAGGTCTCTCAAATTCATAGTGATGCAGCTTAGCCCCGCGAGGGGACGATTACCCGTCTGGGAATTCTACGGATACAGTTTCCCCAGGATGCAGCTTAGCCCCGCGAGGGGACGGTTACAAGTTCCATTTCGTCCAACATTTTTTTATCCTCGATGCAGCTTAGCCCCGCGAGGGGACGGTTACTCAAGATAATCCTTGATGGCAGTATCAAGTGTGCTCGATGCAGCTTATCCCCGCGAGGGGACTCCGTCCATATGTTTTCTCCGGCAAATTTCCGTCATTTTATTGACAATTCGCACATTCTCTGCTATACTTCATGGTGAACTTTTCCTTCTTGTTAACGGGGGTGGTTTTTTGAACGAATTAACTTTACAGGCAACCTTCGCCGGTCTGCTGCATGACATCGGCAAACTTGTCTGGCGCGCTGGACTGGGGAAACGCACGCACGCGTTCGCAGGCGCGGAATACTTGAAAGCACATTTTGCCAATCCTAAAGCGCAGAATTTTCTCGCCTGTGTGCAGTATCATCACGAGAAGGCGCTGCGTGCGGCTTCCTTGCCGGCGAATCATCCCGCCTATATCACCTGTGCAGCCGACTCGATTGCTGCCTCCATCGACCGCCGCGGCATCGAATCGGGCAATCAGGATTATGATGCTTCACAGCCGCTGCTGTCCATTTTCTCGCATCTTAATGGCGAACATCCCAAACAGTTTGTCGCTCCTATTCAGCCAAGCGGCAGCGTTCCGTTTCCCGTTTCCGCCGCATCCGCTGCGAAAAGCGACTATGAGCAGCTCCTCCACCATTTTGAGCAGGGTTTATCGCACATCGGCTATGGCGCGGAATGGCTGAATGCGCTGCTTGCCTTGCTGGAAGAATGCACGTCCACCGTGCCTGCCAGCACCTATCGCGCGCAAAGCGAGGATGTTTCGCTGTATGACCATCTGAAAGTTACCGCTGCCGTCAGCGCCTGCATCAGCGAATATCTGCTGGCACAGAAAATTGATAATTATCGGGACTATTTGCAGTCTCCCAACGCTGATTTCCACAAAACCAATGTTTTTCTTTTGTACACCGCTGATATTTCCGGCATTCAGAAATTCATTTACACCGTCGCCACCCGCGGCGCACAGCGCGCACTCCGCAGCCGTTCCTTCTTTCTGGAGCTGTTCATGGAGAATTACATCGACCTTGTGCTGGATGCGTGCGGTCTCAGCCGTGCGAATCTGCTTTACAGCGGCGGCGGTCATTGTTATCTGCTGCTGCCCAACACGGATGCCGTCAGAGCCACAGTGCGTGAAGTCAACCGAAAGACAAATGACTGGCTGATTGCGCAGTTCGGTATCCAGCTTTTCCTTGCCAACGGATGGTGTCCGTGCAGTGCTGATGCGCTGTGCAATCGTCCCGCGGAACAATCCCCCTACAAGGAGATTTTCGCCAAGGCTTCCGCTGTCCTCAGTCAGCATAAGCTGCAACGTTATTCCGTTGCGCAAATCAAGCGCTTGAATCAGTTTGCCGATGCGCTTTCCGGGCGCGAATGCACCGTCTGCGGGCGCGTGGACAATTTGCAGGAGAATCGCTGCCCGTGGTGCCGTGCATTCGAGAATATTTCGCGGAAATTGCAGAATCCGCAGTATACCGCTTTCTGCATCACCCGCGATTCATCCGCATACGACTTGACCCTGCCTGACCGCAATGGTCAGGATGCTTCCCTGCTTTTGCTGACGGAGGATGAAGCCGCCAAGCAAATTGCGCAAGACCGGCAGATGATTCGCTTGTATGGCAAAAATCGCACCATTCTCGGCGCGCAGATCTGCACACGGCTCGATTTGTGCGATTATTATGCCAGCAATCTGAACACATCGTTGGCGGCGCAGTCCGAGGGCATTCGTCGCCTCGCCATTTGCCGCATGGACGTGGACAATCTGGGCGAAGCGTTCATTTCCGGCTTTGAGCAGAAGGACAAGCCGCTGCCGAAGGAACGGTATCATTTCGTCACACTCTCCCGAACGACCGCGTTTTCTCGGCAAATGTCGCTCTTCTTCAAACGCTATATGAACCTTGTGCTAACGCAGAATGAACAAAAGCCGCTGCAAATTGCCGTCATTTATTCTGGCGGCGACGATGTGTTTCTGCTGGGCGCGTGGAATGACGTCATCACCGCGGCAACGCGGATTGCGGATGCTTTCCATGCTTATACATCCGGCGCATTGACCATCAGCGCAGGCATTGGGATGTACGATGCGAAATATCCCATCCGCATGGCTGCCGAAGAAACGGCCGCCTTGGAGCAGCACGCCAAAAACGAGCCCGGCAAAAATGCGATTGCCTTGTTTGATCCGCAGGAACATCACACCTATTCGTGGCCTGTCTTTACCAGCGCCGTCTTGGGCGAAAAATATCAGGCGCTGAAAACCTTTTTCGATGGGCAGGATGAGCGCAGGATGGCTTCCCTGTACAACATCACGCATCTGCTTCGTCTCGCATCCACAGACAAGCTGAATCTGGCACGGTTAGCCTATCTGCTGGCACGCCTGAAGCCAAGCAGCTTTGATAAGGAAAAAAGCCCACAGTACGACGCATTCTCCAAGGCGGTGTACCGCTGGGCAGCCATTCCGCAAGAGCGCGACCAGCTCATCACTGCCATCTACCTATATGTCTACTTGAACAGAAAGGTGGAAGATTCAAATGGCTTACAACAATAACTACAATAGCTATAACAATCAGCGGCAGCCATCCAGAGGCGGCTTCACACCTGCGCCTGCCGCTCCGGTTGAACCCAAGGCAATCCCGGCAAACTATGTTGATCTTGCAGAAACGCTGATGAACGCAAATTCAAGAAGCATCACAACATCCAAGCTGCGCAACTGGTTCAGCATTGCCAACGATATCTATAATGTAGAAAGCCGCAGCAGCGAAATCGGCCTGAAGCCGGAAAGCTGCACAAAACTGCTGAATTTGCGCGTGCGCATTGTCTACGATGCCGGCAAGGATTCCAAGATTAAGGATTTTGTCACCAGCGCGAATTTGCTTTCGTATATCAAAGGCATCGGCAGCAGCCGCGAGCAGATGATTCGTTTTGCGCAGTACATGGAAGCCTTGGTTGCTTATCATAAATATTTCGGCGGGAGGGAAGCATAACAATGTACGGAAAAATTATCATCCACTGCGTTTTGACCGTCAAAACAGGATTGCATATTGGGGATTCCTCTGCCTTTTCTGCCATTGGCGCAGTGGACAGCCCGGTTGTTCGCGACCCTTACACCAATCGGCCCATTATTCCCGGCAGCAGTTTGAAGGGAAAAATCCGCACGCTGCTTGTTCGCAGCAAATGCAAGGATATTGAGCAGATGCCCGACCACAAGGATGACGACTCCGCCATTCTGCGGCTTTTCGGTTCCGCTGCGCCTGTCAAACGTTCCCGGCTTCAGTTCGCTGACTGCTTTGTATCCAATGCCAGCGATTTTGCAAGCATTGGTTTGACGGAAGTAAAGGCGGAAAACACCATTAACCGTCAAACCAGCCAAGCTAATCCGCGGCAAATTGAACGCGTTACAGCAGGCGTTCAGTTTGGCTGCACCATTGTGTACGATATTGAAAATTCCAGTGAGCTGACCCCCGATTTGCAGCTGCTGGCGCTTGGCATGAAGCTGCTTCAGATGGACTATCTGGGCGGTCATGGTTCGCGCGGCAGCGGGCGGGTCGGCTTTTCCGATTTTTCTTTCCAGCATTTTCAGGATGAAACCTCCGACCAAACGTTGATGGACATTTTCAAGGAGGCCGAGAACTATGAATTATTCCCTAATTCGTCTGCGATTTGATGGCCTTGCTCACTTCGGCACTTCCGATTCTGCGCTTTCCTTATTCACATCAGAAGATCATTTCTATGCCGATACGCTCTTTTCCGCACTTTGCCACACTGCATTGTCTCTCCACGGCATTGATGGACTCCATTCGCTCCTTCAGCAGGCTGCGGATGGTTCATTGCTGCTCAGTGACAGTATGCCGTGGCATCGTACCGCGCACGGTGTTGATTACTACCTGCCCAAGCCTTGCAGGACTTTTTCTCGTCTCCCGCAGAAACAGGACATGCCGCAGGGCAGCCGCAAAGCAATGAAAAAGCTTGCATGGATTCCCGTTCGCAGCTTTTCTGATTTCTGGCGTTCTATTGCCGGAGAAGCCTCTTATCAGCCGCAGCCGGATGCTTTCGGAACGCTTGCAGGCAGAACGCAGGCCGCCGTGTCCGACGAAACGGATGCCGTTCCCTATCAGGTGGGCGCATATCGCTTCTTTCCCGATTGCGGTTTGTATGTGCTGATTGGCTGCAAGGAGCAGCGTCAGCTGGATTATTGCGCCGAATTGTTTACGGTGCTTGGTTTGTCCGGCATTGGCGGAAAAACCAGCGTCGGCTACGGGCGTTTTACCGTCGAAGAGCAGATTCGTTTGGACGATTCTGATGATTCCCAGCTGGTATTCCTCCAACATGCGCTGGCGGACGCATCTGCGCCCTATCAATTGCTGCTGACAACCAGTTTGCCGCGCGATGATGAGCTGGAACAAACCATGCAGCACGCGCAGTATCGGCTGATTCGCCGGAGTGGTTTCATCCAATCAAACACATTTAATGCAGAGCCATTCAAAAAGCAAACGCAGTATTACCTTGCCGCCGGCGCAACTTGTACGCAGCGTTATCACGGGGATTTGTACACCGTTGCCGAATCGGGCAATCACCCCGTTTACCGCTATTCCAAGCCGATGTTTCTGGGGGTGAAGGCATGATTGAATCAGGAACGCTCCAATGCTTTGACTTGACGCTGACAACGCAAGGGCTGCTCCACATTGGGGACGGCAAAGTCATCCCGAAAAAATTTTACATGCTGAACGGCAATACCATCTCCTACATTGATGAAGAACGGCTGTTTGCCCTCCTCCTCCGTCGAAATCAGCTGGAGCGTTTTGAAGCCTATTGCCTTGGTGCGGACACAGATTTAGGACGCTTCTTCAATAGCATTGCACTTTCTCCCGCTGAGCAGCATGCGCTTGTGCGCTGCACCTTCCGCAGTGCCGATGCACTTGATGAAAACCATTCGTGCAAGGAAATTCGTCCGTTTATCCGCAACACGGCCAATCAGGTTTACGTTCCCGGCAGCAGTATCAAAGGCGCGCTGCGCACAGCCCTGCTTTTTTCCATGATTCAGCAGGATGGCAGCAAAAAAGCCCCTCTTGATTGGCAGAAGCCAAGGGGCGCTTTTGAAGCACGTTATCTCCATCAATTGTATCCGCAGATTGAGCGCGATACACCGCAGAAAGACCTTCTGCGCGGACTTTCTGTTTCCGACAGTCAAGTCATCGCAGACAGTGCCATGTGTTTAAGCTGCAAGTGCGATGCCAGCGTCAGCGGCGCTGTCCGCAAACTGCCTGTCTGCCGTGAGTGCATTGCGCCGGGGCAGCTGATTCATACTACGCTGACGTTGGACCAGTCCATCCTGCGCGGCAGAATTACCAAGGAATCCTTGCTGCGTGCCATCCAAACCTTTGCCGCATACCATCAAAAAACGTACGCTGAACATTTTACCGTGCCTGACCATGCGCATTATCAGCTTGCAGCGTCAACGCTCTTTCTTGGCGGCGGCGCCGGCTTTTTCAGCAAAACGCTGTCGTACCCCTATGAGGGAAAGCAGCTTGCTTTGCAGCATGTTTCTGCGTTCATGTGCAAGTCTTTCCGTGCGCATCATCATGAAAACGACCCTGCACTGCGCATCTCCCCGCATACTATGAAATATGGACTGTATCATCAGGAGTTATTCCCGTTCGGTCCATGCAAGGTGGATATTCTATGATAAAACAATACCGAATCAGCTTGGAAAGCAAGCAAGCTGGGCTCAATGCGTCGATTGCCTATCCGCTTTACGCATGGCTGTTGTCACAAGTGCCGACTGAAGTTGGTACGGCGCTTCACGAGCAAGCCACCCGTCCAATCAATCAGTATATTCTTTGGAATGCTGCTGCCAATCGCGGCGAATGGGTGGTTAACCTCATGACCGACGAGATGGTCGAAATATTTTCGCCTGTCTTGAATGCACTTTCCGTCATTGCTCTGCGAAGCGGCACATTGCTTGCTACCGTAGGAAGCACCGTGGAAGTCCCAAATTTCCAGCATTTGTTGAAGTGCGGCGAATCGCTGTCAAACGTTCAGCTTTTTCCAATCCACTTTCTAACGCCCACAACGTTCAAGCAGGATAAGCGTTATGTGATTTTCCCGCAGGAATCGTTGATTTTACAGTCCCTGATCTCCCGCTGGAATGTCAGTTTCCCTGAAGCTCCGATGGATGACGAAGATGCGTTTCAGGCACTTCTGCGCGGCATTCACATTGTGGATTACAATTTGCACACCACACGCTATCCAATGAAGCAAGTGCGGCTTCCTGCATTTCAGGGGCGGATTAGCATTGAAACGCGCCTGCCTGCGCCCATGATGGCGCTGTGGACAACGCTGTACAGCTTTGCTCCTTATGCCGGGATTGGTGTCAAGACGACGCTGGGGATGGGCGGCGTGTCAATGATGAAAGCATCCAATCTGCCTGTGTGACCCCTCTATTTAATGATATATTTTGGATGCCCACACATGAACGACGGGTGTTCCCCGATGGAAAGCTCCTACAAGTTAGCAACGTCTCCGCTCCTCTCCGGCGAGGACGCAGTGGACGGATTCACGAGCATCTCCCGCGCACTTGCGTCGCGTAGTAGAATTATTTGGAATAACATAGCACCAAGACGACGAACACGGCAAAAGAGGAAATGTCTTTTAGTTGACCCAACCACCTCCTATGCGAGTAGAAGAATCGCATGGGAGGATTTTTGGTGCGCCCGGCATAATACTGCGCCATTGGCTTGCGCCTTTTCCACTGAATCGTGCGGGAATCCTATTTGAAGCCGATAGTGCGGAAAATTTCTTCATCGGCGACTATTTTCAGCGCTTTGTGGATACCCTGCGGTTTTTGAACGATGGCGATAGGGCAAAACTCAATGAATGCTGGAAGAATTTTGCTGATGCGTCCGCAATCAAAACGGGGTTTAAGTTCCTGCGAGGAATACGGGGTGGTTTTCAGCCATTTAGCAGGATTCTGTGTGAATTTTGCGAGAAAATCAACTTCTTGGATGATGCGGCGAAAGACCTTGATGCGTGCAGAATGAGTTTGGATGGAATCAAAAGAATTTTAGATGACTTTGATGAAATCTATGGCGATTATCAGCTGTCAGCGCGCGTCGATATGCTGCTGAAATTTCTTGCGAAACGAGCGGCAAAGGAATATCGGTACATCAGCTTTCAAGAGAAGTCCCCCGACAATGATGCCGTGCAAATCATGACGGTTCACAAGGCAAAAGGGCTGGAATTTCACACGGTTTTTCTGCCTGAACTTACGAAAAATGAGTTTCCCGCGCGTACGCTGGGCGGGAAGCAATACTATCATGTGCTGGGCGGCACATTTGCGGAAAACAAAGACAAATATCAAAGTACGCTTGATGATGAGCGGAAACTCTTCTATGTTGCTGTCACCCGCGCAAAACAAAACCTGTACATGTCCTATGCATCGGCAACGCAGCCGGTGTCATGCTTCGTACAGGAAGCGGCACAGTCACCGTATTTGCAGATAAACGACCGCGATTTGACCTGCAATCCGAAAGCCTCCGCTGATTCCGACAAGGCAGAGCTCGCCCAGTATGCACGCAGCCAACTGCAAGATTACTACACGGAAGCGTGCCGCATTCTTCCGGAGGCAGATGCGGACTTAAAGCGCATCGAAGGACTATCGCCCGACGAGATGATTGCGGAAGCAGAAAGAAACAGCTTGCTGTAACGAGGTTTATTTCTCGTGCGAACAATGCGCTTGAATTGCACTTTTTCTCGGAATTTTTGCCCGGCAGGGATGACGCAGCTGGGTTGGACTCAATTATGAGGGGTACATCAGGTACATCACAGCGCGGTCAGCCGGACGACGGTCAGCCGAACGACGGTCAGCCGGACGACGGTCAGCAGGAGGATGCCCGCACGGCGCAGGCACAAGCGGCGCTATACGCCCTCTTGCAGGACTGGCAGCACATTGCCGAGCAGATGCAGACCGACTTGGAGACGTTCCACAAGCAGCGCGGCGACGAGGCAGGCGGCATGATGCAGAATCTCCGCGCCGTCAACTGAGAAAAGTACGACTACACGTCGTTCCTGAAGAAATTCGCCGTGATGGGCGAGGCCATGCGCATCAATGACGATGAGTTCGACTATGTGTTTTACAGCTACGGGATGCAGCTTTTCCCCGAAAAGCGGATGCCGCTCATTGAGCCGCTGGAATACAAGGACGTGAAGCGCATCCGCGAGTTCGTCATCGCGATTGACACGTCTGGGTCGGTGATGGGCGAACAGGTGCAGGCGTTTTTGCAGAAGACGTACAACATTCTGCAAAGCACGGAGAGCTTTTTCAGCCGCATCAACGTCCACATCATCCAGTGCGACGAGGACATTCAGGAGGACATCAAAATCACCTCGCGGGAGGAGTTTGACCACTATCTGCAAACGATGGCCATCAAGGGGATTGGCGGAACGGACTTCCGCCCGGTATTCCAGCGGGTGGATGAGATGATTCGGGACGGGGAGTTTGCCAACCTGAAGGGGCTGATTTACTTCACGGATGGCTACGGCTTATTCCCGGAGCGGATGCCCGCCTATAAGACCGCGTTTGTGTTTGTGGAGGATGGCTGCGAGATTCCCGAAGTGCCGGTGTGGGCGATGAAGCTGTTGCTGACGAGGGAAGAGGTGGAAGAGATGGCTGAAAGCACCAATAAATGACGCGGAGGAAAAGCAGATGGATACAGCCTTATCCGTTGCCGCGCTTGTAGTATCCTTGTTTTCGGCGGGGTTCACGCTGTATACGTTCATCTGGACGAAAGTCCGAGACCGGAAACAGGCGACACTGGAAGCATACAATCGGCTGCAAGAGCAGGTGCTGGATCATTTGAACGCGTACATGCCCAAGCAAATTGCGGAGATTGTGAAGAACACACGTTCCGAAGAGTACAAGCAGATAAGCGCCTATGTTGCGCGAATCGAGCATTTCTGCGTCGGTGTAAACCAGAAGATTTATGATCGAAACGTGGTTTACGAACTGGCGCAGGGCTACTTGGACGGCACGATAAAGAACCGAATTGAGCCGATGATTGAGAAGAAGAGCCGTTTTGGACACGATTATTACGCCAACATTCATCAGTTTTACGATTGGATGGAGAAGGCACGAAAAGAAAAGGAGCGTAAAGAAAATGAGCGACTTTCAGATTGAAAATGGTGAGCTGGTGGAGTATACGGGGAAGGGTGGGGATGTGGTGATTCCGGATTCGGTTACATCCATCGGGGAGAAGGCGTTCTATGATTGCCACAGACTGACGAGTATAAGCATTCCGGACAGCGTTACGTCCATCGGGAAAGAGGCGTTCAGTAACTGCAGCAGCCCGACGAGCATAAGCATTCCGGACAGCGTCACGTCCATCGGGGAAGAGGCGTTCAGTGGCTGCAGCAGACTGACGAGCATAAGCGTTCCTGATTCCGTTACTTCCATCGAAGCACCAGCATTCACGGAATGTGAAAATCTGCAAGACTTCACCTGCCCTTCTTCTTTCGCGAAGCAGCTGCAAACCATACTGCCTAAAACGAAGACAACCATCATCCTTCACATCCCCGATATTTCAGGCATGAGCACCAAATTTCTTCTCAGTGCTGTAATCGGCTTTGCCGAGGACAACCGCGACTGCACCGACGAAAACGGCAAAGCGTATGTGAAGTACATCAAAGCCAACGCCGCAAAGCTGGCAGGTTTGGCGATTGAGTACCCCGCGTTGTTCTACCTGATGCTTCGCGAAAAGCTGATTTCCGCCAAGGATTTGGACGCATTCACAAAAGCCGTGCAGGACAGCGGCAATACGGAGCTGATTGCGGCAGTGCTGGACTATGCCAACAGCAGCGTTTCCGAAAAGGACAAGGCAAAAGTTCAGCAGAAGAAAGAAACGCTCGACACGAATGTGACGAATTTCCTGTTTGATGCGGAACAAATTGAGCAAATCAGCGGGATAACGTTCGCTGTCACAGGCAGGCTCAAGACGTTCGCCAACCGCAACGAGCTGCAAGCCTGCTTGGAAGCGTGCGGTGCGACGCTGATGGAGAATCTTTCATGGTGTGTGTATTCCTTCAACACGGAGCATGTGAATTACCTCATCACGAACACGCCGGATTCGGGCACGGCGAAGAATCGGGAGGCCGAATCGCTGGGAATTTCGCGCATCACCGAGGCGCAATTCAACGAAATGGTTGGCAGAAAAGTGTAAAAAATGCCCTCCGCCGGTTACTCACAACCGCGGAGGGCATTTCTATATCCTCATTTCGTCCTCTAAAAAGTGCGAATTTGATATTTTGATACACAAAAGGTGGAAACTTGTTGAGGAGATTAGCACCTTCACGTCTTGAACCCCATGAAAAGCATTCGACGAGCCGCAAACCCTTGCACCACAAGGCTTTGCGGCACTTTCACAAGTGCCTAATAACCCCGAAATAACCCCGAACTCATGAACGGAACGATTTTAGCCCCTGTGCTGTGTATGCGGTTCAATGTCAAGGCGACAATAAGCACAGGAGGTTTGCTTGATGAAAATGATGATGACGAACGAACTGCCTGCCGAAATCATGGAGAACGGCATTCACTACACCCTTGTGGGCGACTACTACTTTCCTACTTGTATGCTGGCGGACAGGTCGCCCAATGGCAAGTGGGCATCCCTGTATGAGCGCTATTTGCAGGAGAAGCATCCACACGAGTATGTCAGGCTGATTTGGGCGGATGAACTGGCGGCGCTGCTGGAATCCGTGCAGAAGGAGTGCGAAGAGCGGGTGGAGGTGCTTGTTCGGGAGATGGCGGAGGTGGAAGGCGTGGATGAGGAGATGAAGGAAAATGAGCAGATGGAGTGGGTGCGGAGGATGGAGATGATTTGCGGAAGGGCGGAGGAGATTGTGCGAGGGGAATTGATGGGATAATAGAAGAAGAAAGGAACGGCAGCAGGGACGTGGGAGTTCCTGCTGCCGTTTGGGGTGGATTATAATTGCTGTTGTGGAAAAACGTATATATTCGGCACTCACTCATTGGAGAAACGGACAGCCGATGCAGAAGAAATATTGAAAAAACGGATGAAATATGATACAATCATCATGGAAAACGGGGCAAGGAGGATTTCGGATGCTTGCAAGAAAGATTGAAAAGCAATTTCGGTGCTTCCATGAAGCGGACGACAGCTTTGACCAGATTTTCGAGACTTATTCGCCTTCGACCGTAAGGAAGGTGCTGTGATATGGCGGTGCAGAAGAAAAAGGAGCTTGCCCTGCGCAGTTCTGCTGCAGAATATCTGACCTTTGTCGCCGCCACCGGCGAGAGCGACGTCAGCTTCGAGATGCGCTATGAGGATGAAAACATATGGTTGACACAGAAGATGATGGCAACATTGTATGACGCAGGGCTTTCCACCATCAATGAGCATATCAAAAAGATATATGCGGACGGAGAATTGACCGAAGCGGCAACTATCCGGAAATTCCGAATAGTTCAAACAGAGGGTTCGCGGCAGGTCAGCCGCGAGGTGGCTCACTTTAATCTGCAAATGATCATTGCCGTCGGCTTCAAGGTCAATAATCAGCGGGCCGTGCAGTTCCGCAAATGGGCGGGTCAAATCGTGAAAGACCATACCATTCAGGGCTGGACAATGGACGTAGAGCGCCTGAAAAAGGGGCATATGTTTACGGACGAATACTTCGAGCGGCAGCTTGAACAGATTCGGGAAATACGGCTGAGTGAGCGAAAATTCTATCAGAAAGTCACAGACTTGTACGCAACGGCGTTTGATTACGATAAGGACGCCAAGACGACACGCCTGTTCTTTCAGACAGTGCAGAACAAGATGCACTTTGCCGTCCACAGGCATACGGCTGTGGAGCTCATCGTGGAGCGCGCGGATGCCAGCAAGGAGCATATGGGGCTGACTACATGGGAGAATGCGCCGAATGGCAAGATTTTGAAAACGGACGTGACGGTAGCCAAAAACTATTTGAGCGAACAGGAAATGCACTATCTGGAGCGCATCGTCTCTCTTTATCTGGATTATGCGGAATTGCAGGCGGAGCGCAAGATTCCCATGAGCATGGAAGACTGGGCGAAGCGTCTGGATGGCTTTTTGGAGTTTAACGGAAACGAACTGCTGACAGGCCCTGGCAAGATTAGCGCGGAGCAGGCCAAGCTCCATGCGGAAACGGAATATGAAAAGTATCGGATTATCCAGGATCGCCTGTACGAAAGCGATTTTGACCGTTTCCTTATGTTGGAGCAGGAAGTGAATCACAAACCATGAAAATTTTTTACTGAAACTTGATTGTGCAAACATATTAAGGCAATCCCGCACAAAGAAAGAACAGCCAA
>UMAU01034063.1_pt1 | contig 25694 bp, 35 predicted proteins | sample 1963791 | NCBI WGS metagenome assembly UMAU01 (sample SAMEA4835924, study PRJEB28245) | human gut metagenome | biome: gut microbiome; material: fecal sample | place: Denmark | collected 2008
GCCGCTTAGGGCCTGGAAAATTTAACGAACTATTGTTACAAAGATAGCAAAAAAAATTAAAGAATACTTTTTTTATATATCTTTGAGGCTTAAAAGCTATTTTGGGATGCTTTTAAATTTGTTATATCTCAGCCGATTACCTCTTTTTGAGGTCTTTATTCAATGAAAAAACGAGATTCCAACATAATTGAGAGAAGACTTCTTCACTCGTATCTCTCTTCAATTGTCAGTATAAGCTTGGTGCTTCTGCTGATTGGGGTCTTTGGTATGCTTATGGTTAATGTGCATCGGTTTTCCAATTTCTTTAAGGAGAATGTAAAGGTTACGGTTATTCTGGTGGGGAGCGCGGATGATGTTGCCGGGCATGAGATTGAAAAGGCTGTTTCATCAATGCCTCAGGTGAAAGATGTTGTATATGTTTCCAAGGATCAGGGAACAAAAGAGATGCAGGAGATGTTGGGGGAGGATTTTCTAAATGTTTTTGAAACTAATCCTATACCTATAAGTTTAGAGGTGGGGCTTAGGGGGGAGTACTTCAATTCAGATTCCGTAGCAGTTTTCGTACAGCAATTGGAGGAGAATGATATAGTAGAGGAGGTTGTCTACAAGTCTAATGTAATAGATGTTATAAACAGCAATATAGAGAAGATAGGCATTGCATTTACTGTGTTTGTTGTTCTGCTTCTGTTCATCTCGTTTGTGCTTATCAACAATACGGTAAGGCTTAATGTCTTTCATAAGAGATTCTCCATATATACCATGAAATTGGTTGGGGCAACAAGGGCGTTTATAAGGGCCCCGTTCTTGCTGAAAGCTGTTTTTCAAGGTGTGTTGTCGGGACTCATAGCGGATCTTGCTCTGTTGGGTATTCTGTTTCTGTTAAAGAGCGAGTTTGCCATGATGTTTGAGATTATAGACGTGGGACTTTTGGCAATGGTACTTGGCGCTGTTATACTGTTTGGGGTACTTATTTGTGTATTGTGTACTTATTTTGTGATTAACAGGTTGGTGGCTCTCACCACAGATGAGCTTTACTACTGATTTTTGTAACTGAAATTTATTGTATTTAATATATGAAGTCTGATTTTGCTATACCAAAAAAGAATATCCTGTATATCATTGCAGGTTTTTTAGTAATGCTCCTTGGTTATCTGCTTATGACCGGCGGTGGGAGCGATAATCCTAACGAGTTCAATTATGCAATGTTTAATTTTAGGAGAACAGTGCTGGCTCCCGTTATGATTATTGTGGGGATGGTCTTGGAGATTGTTGCCATAATGTATAGAGGAGGTAAGGGTAATGAGTAGTTTAGAGGCAATATTCCTTGGGTTGGTGCAGGGGCTTACGGAGTTCCTGCCTGTGAGTAGCAGTGGGCATCTTACTATATTCAAGGAGTTTCTTGGGATAGAACAAAGCAATTTGAGCTTTGAGGTGGCTGTCCATGCTGCTACCGTATTGAGCACCATAGTAGTCTTCCGACATGAGATAATAAAGCTATTTACAGGCTTCTTTTCTAAGGGTATGAATTATGAGAAGCGGTATGTATTTATGATACTTGTTTCCATGATCCCTGTTTTTATAGTAGGAATGTTCTTTAAAGAGAGCATTGAAGCTGTCTTTGGCAGTGGCCTTATGGTTGTAGGGATCATGCTGTTTGTTACGGCTGTGTTGTTGTCTCTGAGCGAGGTTCTTACCAAGAGACAGATGGCAAGGGGGAATGACGGCTCTCCGCTCAATTTCAAGAATACATTTCTTATGGGGTGTGCTCAGGCTATAGCTGTGCTTCCCGGGCTTTCGCGTTCCGGCTCCACTATCTCTACAGGGCTTATTTTGGGCGCAAAGAAGAGCGATGTTGCCCAGTTTTCGTTCCTTATGGTGCTTATACCCATTCTGGGCGAGGCATTTTTAGAACTTGTTGGTGGCAATTTTACCTCTGCGGAGTCATCGATAGCAACATTGCCTCTGCTGCTTGGTTTTATATCTGCCTTCCTTAGCGGGTTATTTGCATGTAAAGTGATGATAAATTTGGTTAAGAGGGCCAAATTGTGGGGCTTTGCTGTCTACTGCTGTATTGCAGGTGCTGTCTGCATTATCTATAGTATCTGTGCTTAACAAGGTTGCAGGGGAGAGATATGTACTATTTTGTATCTGATATACATCTAGGACTTAATCATTTGGATCCTGTTGAGCGAGAGCGCAGGTTTGCCTCTTTCCTAAACGGGCTGCCTGCCAATACAAAAGCTGTTTATATGCTTGGCGATATCTTTGATTTTTGGTATGAGTACAAGAATGTGGTTCCAAGGGGTTTTACCCGTGTGCTCGGGGCAATGGCAGCATTGGTAGACAGGGGTGTTGAGATCTGTTTTTTTAACGGTAACCACGATATATGGACATATTCGTACCTGCAGAATGAGATTGGGGTTAAACTTCTTAAACAGCCATATATAGTTGAAATAGAGGGGAAACGGTTTTGTTTGGGGCATGGAGATGCTCTTGGGGATGGTGATAAAGGGTATAAATTCCTGCGCTCTGTCTTCTATAACAGATTTCTCCAGATTCTTTTTAGTGGAATACATCCCCGCTGGGCCTTTAAATTGGCGCATTCATGGAGCAGGCATAACAGGCTTTCGAGGGATATAAGCGGAGAGTTTAAGGGTGAGAATGAGCGGATTGTAAGGTTCGCAGAGAATTATAATGCAAATCTTCTTCCCGACAAAAAAGTCGATTATTTTATCTTTGGTCACTATCATTATTGCACTGATTACAGATTAAAGAATGGTGGCGAGCTGTTTATAATGGGGGAGTGGATACATACTTTTGATTATCTGTCGTATTCCGGCGGCGGACGACCTCAAAGAGAGTATTATCTGTAATAAGTTAATAGTTGAGAGTTTATAGTGTATAGAGAAAAGCTTTGGCGTTGACTATCAAAATTAAATTAGCTAAAGCAAAAGCTAATGCTAACGCCAACTCCAACGCTATTTGTTGAACATGGAGTAGTATAGGAAGTCAAAGGTTCCTTGGTGGTACATCTCTACAAGCTCTTCTACGTTTTTGTCTTCTCCGTATTTGTCATAAGGTTTCTTTAGGTCAGACCCAAAAAGTTTTGCGACCCCTTGCCAGAATCCCGCCGTTATCCCACCTTTGTAACCTTTTATAACATAAAAGGATGCCCTGCCAAGCTCTCTGTCTAACAGCTTTAAGAGCAGTTTGCCTTGCGAGAATGTGAGGTTTCTTAAAGGTTTTTCAAACTCTTTGAAGAGTCTCTTTTCGTATTGGTTGATATATTTGTCCCGCTCCCTTTTTGTAAAGTTGGAGTGTTGTATAACACTGTCTGCCTCAAGTGTTATCTCCTTTGCTTTTAGTGCATACGGATAAACCTTCTTAAAGTTCCATACAAGTCTGTAGTATTGCCTCCATGCTTTGCTTTTTTTCCAGTTGGCCGGGCGGTAGATTACCTTTATCTCCCTAAGGTTGTCAAAAAAGACAGTGTCTCCGTTAATAATCTCAAAGTTAAGTATTTTGTTCTTTATCTCCGGAGCTATTACGTTGCGGGGAAGCCTGTACATTGAATCGGGTCGGTTGTATTTGTTGTACTTGGGCAGAAACCCTTGGGCAAAAAGGCTCGGCGGCAACGCAAGTATAAATAATATGATTAACAATCTTCCCATACAAGCCTCAAATATATGCAAATTTCATGCTCTCATAAAATTTAATCTCCAAAACCAATTAAAATCATAATAAGCTTTAGCATTGGCTTTAGCTTTAACCCTCTTTATTTAGTTTATAGCTAAAAGAAAACTGTTTTTCATCTTTACTCTATAAACTTTTATAATGCTGTCTATACACTATTAACTATACACTTTCAACTAAATTAAGGCCAACGCCAAAGTATTATAACTCATAATCAGAAACAGTTCTTCTCTCCGTTGATTGACAAGTTGTTCACAACTGTATCTAATTACCATCTATCCTTTCTGTCCTCTCCTTACCCTAAATTAGCCAAAACTAACGCCAAAGCTAAATTTTTTTGATTTGGAAAGGATATTTCTTTTTTTTATGTAAATTTGAACTTTAATAATTCCTAAACTTTTCACCAAGATGCTTATAGATGTATCCTCTTTTACCCCATGGACCTTTTTTACAGATATGGGGTTCATTTCACTTCTTATTCTAATTGGAAAACTCATAAGGGTTAAACTGAAAATAGTGCAGAAGCTGTTTATTCCGCCAAGTCTTATTGCCGGTGCTCTGGGTCTTACTTTTGGCCCTAACGGTTTGGGGTGGCTCCCTTTGTCGGGAAACTTGGGAAGTTATGCCTCTGTCCTTATAGCGTTGGTATTCGGCGCATTGCCGTTATCTTCTTCTAACGTTAAGTTCAAAGAGGTTGCAGGGCGTGTTGGCCCTATGTGGGCGTATGCGCAGATAGGTCTGCTGTTGCAGTGGGCTTTAGCCGGTCTGTTTGGCCTGTTTGTACTTAAGCTTATATGGCCTTCGCTCAACGATGCGTTTGGTACAATGCTGTCTACCGGTTTTTACGGAGGGCACGGAACGGCGGCGGCAATTGGTGCTGCTTTTAACGGTCTTGGTTGGGATGAGGCTGAGAGTCTTGGCATGACAACTGCTACCGTTGGAGTGGTATGTGCAATCATCTTTGGTTTGATATTTATCAAATGGGCGGCAGCTCACAAACATACGGCTTTCATTGCAGATTTTAAGGATCTTCCCGACGATCTACGCAGTGGCCTTGTGCCCGAGGACAGGCGTAAGTCTATGGGGCAGGCAACAACATCATCTATCTCCATTGAGCCTCTTACTTTCCATTTAGCCCTTATCTTTATTGTGGCACTTGGAGGTTATCTCATAAGTGTTTTGGTTAAAAATCATTTTCATGGATTGGAGCTTCCTGTTTTCAGCTGTGCCTTTATTGTTGGCTTGCTGTTTAAACAGTGCTTCAACAAACTGAACATAAGCAACTATATCTGTACAGACACCATATCGAGACTTTCAAGTATGTTTACAGATCTTTTGGTGGCATTTGGTGTTTCTGCCATAAAGTTGGGTGTGGTTGTAAAGTATGCCGTTCCGCTGATAGTAATGTTATTGTTCGGCGTAATAATGGTCTTCTTTATAACGTTTGTGTTTGGACGTCTGTATTCAAGAACATATTGGTTTGAGAGGAGTATATTTGCTTGGGGATGGTGGACAGGCACAATGGCTATGGGGATAGCGTTGCTTAGAATCGTTGATCCTGAGGGGCGAAGCAAGGCTATGGATGATTATGCTTTGGCTTACCTGCCGGTAGCTCCTGTGGAGATTTTAGTAATTACTTTTGTCCCTATAATGTTTGCTAACGGAATGGGGCTTTGGATGTCTCTCATCTGCTTGGCCGGCGCTTTGGTAACTATTCTTATATCATGGAAATTTGACTGGCTTAAAAAGTCACCCGAACAACATGAGTATCTTAAATAGGACTAAAATAATGAATGTATAAGTTTATAGTATGATATTGCCAACGCCATATTAGTTTATTGTTTATGGTTTATAGTTTAAAGTCAGTTAATTAGTTTATTGTTTTTAAGTTGAAAGTTTCTTACTTTAAGCTTTACTGCTATTAACTTAAAAACTGTCTATACACTATAAACTTTCAACTCTTAACTTTTATTTGGTTTTAGCTAGTTTAATTTTGATAGCTAACGCCAATGCTAAAGCTGCTTAGACTTGGCTATTTTTTAACGAACTATTGCTTAGTTATTAGAGGTTATGATTAAAGTTTACAGGTTTTTTCTTTTCGCTTTACTGATGACAGTTTTGTCGGGAAGCGTATTACAGGCTAAAAATGAAAAGAAGTTCGCCGACAGAGCCTACAAAAAGGCTGAGGCCGGATTGCCTCTTACCGAGGCCGAAATAAAGGTGGTTGCGGATTCTGTACACAGGCGTTATCCCACCTTAGACACGCACAACGATACGGCAACGTATTGGAATCACCCTGATGGTGACTACGGTGTAAAAAAAGGGCAGGTCTCTTTTGAAAAGATGAGGCAGGGAGGCTTGGACGGGGCGTTCTTTGCCGTATATTTAGATCCGGGGCCAATAGACAAGCATAGCTTGGATTCGGTTAAGGCGCATGCAGACAATGAGTTTGAGCTTTGCCACAGATATATGGCAGCACATTCGGATGAGGCTGCGTATGCATATAGGGCCGGTGATGTAGATAGCCTTAAAAGGATAGGTAAACGTATTGTGGTTCAAGCTATTGAAAATGGTTATCCTATTGGTTGGGATATAAATAACGTTAAGCATTATTATGATTTGGGGGTAAGGGCCATTACTTTGAGCCATAATGGCCATAATACTATTTGTGATGCGGCCATGGATAAGAAGCCCCCAATGTATGGAGGGTTGTCTCCGTTTGGCATTGAGGTAATTAAAGAGATGAACAGGCTTGGAATAATGATAGATCTGTCTCATGGAGCCTCCTCTACTTTGGCAGATGTGTTGAAATATTCTGCAGCTCCTATAATTGCCTCTCATTCCGGAGCAAGGGCTATAAAGGATCATAAAAGGAATCTTACAGATGACGAACTTAGGGCAATAGCTGCCAATGGTGGTACAATACAGGTTGCCACGGGGCGTTATTTCCTTTCAACCTTGCCTAAGAATGAGGTTGGAGTCTCTATCCTTTGCGATCATATAATGCATGTCATTGAGGTTGCCGGTGAGGATCATGTGGGAATAGGTACCGATTTCGACGGCGGCGGCGGTGTAGTAGGATTAGAGGATGTTTCAAAGATGAAGGAGATAACATATGAGCTGCTTAGAAGAGGGCTTACTCCTGCTCAGTTGGGCAAGTTCTGGGGAGGGAATATCCTTAGGGTCTGGAGGGATGTTGAAAAGGTTTCGTTCATTCTTTCCCAAAACGAAAAAAAATAGAATTTTTTCATATTTGTAACTGTGTGAAAACAACTATTTTATGTTGAAAAAAAAAATGCCAAAATGTTGTTTTTTTGAGCAAAAAAGTTGTTATGTGAGGAAATTTGTGTATATTTGCAATCCCGAAATTTAGCTCCGTTACAGCTAAGTGTTTGAGGGATAAGAAGTTAAAGAATTACAATATTTTATTGTATTAAATTGTAAAAGTAATGTTACAACCAAAGAAAACCAAATTTAGAAGGCAGCAGAAAGGCCGCATGAAAGGCATCGCTCAAAGAGGTAGCCAGTTGGCATTTGGATCATTTGGAATCAAGACTCTTGAGTCATGCTGGATGACAGGTCAGCAGATTGAGGCTGCGCGTCAGGCTGTAGTTCGTTATATGAAACGTGAAGGAAAGATTTGGATTAGAATCTTCCCCGATAAGCCATACACCAGAAAGCCTGCCGAGGTTCGTATGGGTAAAGGAAAAGGTGCTCCAGAGGGATTTGTTGCTCCGGTTACTCCCGGTAGAATGCTTATTGAGGTTGAGGGTGTTCCAATGGAGGTTGCTAAAGAGGCACTTCGCTTGGGCGCTCAGAAACTTCCTGTTACTACAAAGTTTGTGGTACGTAGAGATTTTGTTGAATAATTTTAATGGAGAATCAGAGAATGAAAATAGCAGAAGTACGTGCAATGTCTGTAAAGGATTTACAGGAGCGTATTGAGCAGGAGAAAACTGCTCTCAACACTATGAAGATGAATCATGCCATCTCTCCATTAGAGGATTCATCTAAATTAAGCAAGGCAAGAAAAGATATAGCAAAAATGCTCACAGTGCTTGGTGAGAAACTAAACCAGGACCAAAAATAGTCATCAATGGAAAGAAATCTTCGTAAAGAAAGAATAGGTGTAGTGGTTAGTAACAAAATGGATCGCTCTATTATTGTTGCTGTTAAAGAAAAAGAGAAACACCCTATTTACGGAAAGTTCGTAAATAAAACCACTAAGTTTGTGGCTCACGATGAAAAAAATGAGTGCAGTGAAGGAGATACTGTAAGGATTATGGAAACTCGTCCTTTAAGCAAGACCAAACGCTGGAGATTAGTAGAAATAGTAGAAAAAGTTAAATAACGATGATACAGCAAGAATCAAGATTAATGGTAGCGGACAACAGTGGTGCAAAGGAGGTTCTTTGTATCCGTGTTCTTGGTGGTACACGCCGCCGCTATGCAAGTGTTGGCGACAAGATAGTTGTTGCCGTTAAGAGTGCCATCCCGGGGGCTGATGCCAAGAAGGGTTCGGTATCTAAGGCAGTTGTGGTTCGTACAAAAAAAGAGATCCGTCGTCCGGATGGTTCTTATATCAGATTCGATGAGAACGCATGTGTTCTTTTGAACAATCAGGGTGAGGTTCGCGGAACTCGTATTTTTGGACCTGTTGCCCGTGAATTGCGTGATAATTATATGAAAATTGTTTCCTTGGCACCTGAGGTACTATAATAATAAGGAATAGTAATTATGAATAAGAAGTTACATATTAAGAAAGGTGATATGGTTTTTGTTAACGCTGGTGAGGAAAAGGGTAAAACCGGTAAAGTGCTTAGCGTAGACAGAGATAAGAACCGTGCCATTGTTGAGGGACTCAACTTGGTAAGCAAAAATACTAAGCCTAATGCAAAGAACCCTCAGGGAGGAATCGTTAAGCAGGAAGCTGGTATTCATATTTCAAATTTGCAGGTTGTAGATCCTGTTAAAGGTGGTGCAACTAAAATTGGTCGTCGTCTTAACGATAAAGGAAAACTTGTTCGTTATGCAAAAAAATCCGGGGAGGAAATTAAATAATGGCAAAAGAGACAAAGAAAGCTGCAGCTCCTAAGGGTGGAGAACAGGTGAAAGTAGAAGGTTTTGTCCCTACTCTTCAGAAAAAATACAAAGATGAGATAGTTGGCAAACTCATGAAGGAGTTTGGTTATACATCTATAATGCAGGTTCCTAAATTGGTTAAGATTGTTATCAACCAGGGTATGGGACAGGCTACTCAGGACAAGAAATTGGTTGAGGTTGCTCAGCAGGAGCTTACTGCCATCACTGGTCAGAAGGCTATGTTGACCTACTCAAGAAAGGATATTTCAAACTTCAAACTTCGTAAGGGTATGCCTATTGGAGTTAAAGTTACTCTTCGTAGAGAGAAGATGTATGAGTTCCTTGAGAGACTTATTGCTATCTCTCTTCCTCGTATCAGAGACTTTAAAGGTATAGATGAGAAATTTGACGGTAAAGGCAATTATACCCTTGGTATAAAAGAGCAGATCATATTCCCAGAAATTGATATCGACAAGATTACAAAGGTTTTGGGAATGGAGATTACTTTTGTAACCAATACAGAGAACGATGAGGCTGCTTATACACTTCTTCGTGAGTTTGGATTGCCTTTTAAAAACAGTAAGAAATAATCTAAAGAGAGATAGATAATGGCAAAAGAATCAATGAAGGCACGCGAGGTAAAACGCGCAAAGTTATGTGCCAAATATGCTGAGAAACGTAAAGCCCTTAAAGAGGCCGGCGACTATGCTGCTCTTGACAAGTTGCCTAAGAATGCAAGTCCGGTTCGTCTTCACAACCGTTGTGCTCTTACCGGCAGGCCTAAAGGTTATATGCGTATTTTCGGCATCAGCCGTATCCAGTTCCGCGAAATGGCGAGCAAGGGCCTTATCCCCGGCGTACGCAAAGCAAGCTGGTAGTATTTATTATTAAACATTTTATTAACGTTGGATATCGGGCGCCGGCTCTCCGTTTTTGTCGGGAAGAGAATTAAAGGCGTCGAATCTTTTAAAAAATTAAAAAATGACTGATCCAATTGCAGATTTTTTAACTCGCATTCGTAATGCTTCGGCTGCGGGTCACAAGACAGTTGAGATTCCTTCATCTCGTATGAAGATTGAGTTAACCCGTGTTCTACATGAGAAGGGTTACATCCTTAGCTACAAAATTGTTGAAGGCAAACCTTTCAACACAATCAAAATTGCTCTTAAATTCCATCCGGAGAGCAAGAGAGCTGCTATCAAAAAGATTATTCGTGTAAGTAAACCTGGTCTTAGACAGTATACCGGAGTTGCTGATATGCCAAGGGTACTTAATGGATTGGGTATCGCTATCCTTTCTACCTCTAAAGGTATCATTACAGATAAAGAGGCTAAGACAATGAATGTAGGTGGCGAGGTTATCTGCTACGTTTACTAACGGATAATTAAATTAGTACTAAATTATAACAATTAATAAAAATGTCAAGAATAGGAAAATTACCTGTAAGCCTTCCACAAGCTGTTACAGTAACAGTAGGTTCTGACAATGTGGTTAAGGTTAAAGGCCCACTCGGTGAATTGACACAGAAGGTTGATCCTGATATTAAAGTAACCGTAGAGGGAGGCGTGGTACATGTAGAGAGACCTACAAACCAGCCGCGCCACAGATCGCTACATGGTTTGTACCGTGCACTTATACACAACATGGTTGTTGGTGTTTCAGAGGGCTTTACTGTTAAACAGGAGCTTGTTGGTGTTGGTTTCCGTGTAGAGGCTAAAGGCCAGATCCTTGAGTTCAGCCTTGGTTTCTCTCATGATATTCACATGGAGCTTCCAAAAGAGATTAAACCTGAGGTAGAACCTGTTAAAAAGGGTGCTAACCCTGTATTGGTACTTAAGAGTGCAGATAAACAGCTTCTTGGAATGGTTGCTGCTAAGATTCGCTCTCTACGTAAACCAGAGCCTTACAAGGGTAAAGGTATTAAGTTTGTTGGTGAACAACTTCGTCGTAAGGCTGGTAAGTCTGCCGGCGCTAAATAATAAGGAGAAGGTTTATGGCTTTAAATAAAATAGAAAGAAGACAGAGAATACGTTACCGTATTCGTAAAATAGTTAACGGTACTGCTGAACAGCCAAGAATGAGCGTGTTTAGAAGTAACAAGCAGATTTATGTTCAGTTTATAGATGATGTTAAAGGTGTTACATTGGCAGCTGCATCATCTTTGGATAAGAATCTTGCCGATGCTGTTAAAGGTAAAACTAATACCGAAATCGCAGCTATTGTTGGTAAAGCTGCTGCCGAGAAGGCTAAAGCAGCAGGTATTGAGAAGGTTTCATTCGATCGTGGAGGTTACCTTTATCATGGTAGAGTTAAAAGTTTGGCTGACGCCGCTCGTGAGGGTGGTCTTAAATTCTAGGAACTATGGCAGATATGAATGTAAAAAGAGTTAAAACTACCGAACTAGAGCTTAAAGACAGACTAGTTGCAGTTAGAAGAGTTACTAAAGTAACAAAAGGTGGTCGTCACTTCAGTTTTGCAGCAATAGTTGTTGTAGGTGATGAGAATGGTGTTGTTGGCTACGGACTTGGAAAGGCTAACGAGGTTACCACCGCTATATCTAAGGGTGTAGAGGATGCTAAGAAGAATCTTATAAAGGTTCCTCTTAACAAGACTACTATTCCACACGAGCAGGTTGGAAAATTTGGAGGTGCTAATGTATTCATGAAACCTGCTGCAGAGGGAACAGGACTAAAGGCCGGTGGTGCTATGCGTGCTGTTTTTGAGTCTGCAGGTATTCGTGACGTGTTGGCTAAATCTAAAGGCTCATCAAACCCTCACAATCTTGTTAAGGCAACAGTTGCAGCTCTTGCAGAGATGCGTGATGCTTACACGATTGCCGGTTTGAGAGGTATTGCTATGAACAAAGTATTTAACGGTTAAGGAGGAGACACAAATGGCAAAAGTTAGAATTACTCAGACTAAAAGTAAGAATGGCGCTACAAAAAATCAAATAGCGTGTCTGCAGTCTTTAGGAATCCGCAAAATACATCACTCTGTAGAGGTTGAACTCGATCCTATACGTAAAGGTATGTTAGAGAGAGTTTTACATCTTGTTAAAGTTGAAGAAATTAGCTAATAGGAGATTTTAAGAATGAAATTACATACATTAACCCCTTCTAAAGGTTCTCTTGGCAGAGAAAAAAGAATTGGCCGTGGTGAGGGTTCTGGTCACGGTGGTACATCTACACGTGGCCATAAAGGTGCTCAGTCACGTTCGGGATACTCTCGCAAGAAAGGTTTTGAGGGTGGTCAGATGCCTATTCAGAGGCGTTTGCCTAAATACGGATTCAAGAATCCGAATAGAGTTGAATACAAAGCGATAAATCTGTCAAGCTTGCAGGCTCTTTACGAGAAGCATAACGTTACAGATATTACTGTAGATACATTGGTTGAATTTGGACTTGTTTCCGGAAAGGATTTGGTTAAGATCTTAGGAAATGGTGAGCTTAAGGCAAAGCTTAATGTCTCTGCCAACGCTTTCTCAAAATCTGCCATTGCTAAGATTGAAGCTGCACAAGGTTCAACAACTCTAATTTAACCTTATAACCCTTATGAAAAAGTTTATAGACACTATAAAAAATATTTTCAAGATTGAGGAACTGCGTAAAAGAATAGTCTACACTATTCTTTTACTTCTGGTGTATCGTTTGGGCTGCTTTGTTGTGGTTCCGGGTATAGATCCTACGCAGTTGGCCGGTCTGCAGGCACAAACAGGAGACGGACTTATGAGTCTGTTGAATATGTTCTCCGGTGGTGCTTTCGGTAACGCCTCGATTTTTGCACTTGGTGTAATGCCTTATATCTCTGCATCAATCGTAATCCAGCTCTTGGGAATTATGGTTCCTTATTTCCAGAAACTGCAGCGCGAAGGCGAGAGCGGAAGAAGGAAATTGAACCAGATGACACGTTATTTGACAATTGTAATTCTTGCATTGCAAGGGCCTGCTTATCTAACAAATCTGCATGCACAGTTGCCGGATACAGCGTTTTTGATTAAAGGATTTTCATTCAATCTGTTTGCTACTATAGTACTTATTGGTGGTACAATGTTTATAATGTGGTTGGGAGAACGTATTACAGACCGCGGCTTAGGTAACGGTATCTCACTCATCATTATGATTGGTATTATTGCAAGACTTCCATATGCATTGGTTGCTGAGATTGGAACCAAGACACAGTCCGGTTCCGGCAGTCTTCTTATGCTTATAGTTGAGTTGGTTCTTTTGGCCCTTGTAATAATAGGTACAATAGCGTTGGTTCAGGGAACAAGAAAGATTCCTGTTCAGTATGCCAAGAGAATTATAGGTAATAAACAATATGGTGGGGTGCGTCAGTATATACCTCTAAAGATAAACGCAGCAGGTGTTATGCCAATTATCTTTGCCCAGGCTTTGATGCTGTTCCCAATTATATTTGCAAGTTTTGATGCTACGAGAGGATTAGCCGCCTCACTTAGTAACTATACAGGCTTCTGGTATAATTTCATATTCGGTTTAATGGTTGTTGCATTCACCTATTTCTACACCGCAGTTACGGTGAATCCTACCAATATGGCAGAAGATATGAAGAAAAACGGCGGTTTTATACCGGGTGTCAAACCAGGTAAGAAGACTGCTGAGTATTTGGACTCTATAATGTCTCGTATTACACTTCCGGGCTCTATATGTTTGGCTTTGGTTGCTATATTACCTGCATTTGCCATGAAATTAGGCGTTAACAACCAGTTTGCGCAGTTCTATGGCGGAACCAGCTTGTTGATTCTTGTTGGTGTAGTTCTGGATACTCTTCAACAGATAGATAGCTATCTGTTAATGCGCCACTATGATGGTCTTATGAAGACAGGACGTCTTAAAGGCCGTCAAGGATAGTAAATTTTTAATAGTTCTTTTGAAATGATATTCCTGAAATCAGATGAGGAGATAGAACTTCTAAGGGAGAACGCGATTTTGGTTTCCAAGACTCTTGCGGAGGTTGGTAAAGCCATAAAGCCGGGCGTAAAGACAATTGAGCTCGACAAATTGGCAGAGACCTACATAAGAGATAACGGGGCTGTTCCGGGTTTTCTCAATTACGGAGGTTTTCCCTATACACTTTGTATATCTGTAAATGATACCGTTGTCCACGGTTTTCCCGGAAATTATGAGCTTAAAGAGGGCGACATAGTTTCAATAGACTGCGGTACGGTTTACAAAGGATTTAATGGCGACTCTGCTTATACCTTTCCTGTAGGGGAGGTTGATGCAAAGACCCGTCAGTTGTTGGATGTTACAAAACAATCTCTCTATCTTGGAGCACAAAAGGCTATAGCCGGCAACAGGATTGGGGATATTGGAAGTGCAGTCCAGCATTATGTTGAGCAATTCGGTTTTTCTGTTGTTAGAGAGATGGTAGGCCACGGGATAGGTAAAAGACTTCACGAGGCACCGGAGGTTCCTAATTACGGTAAGGCCGGACAGGGAAAGAAACTCATAGAAAATATGGTTATCTGTATAGAGCCAATGATCAATATGGGCGTAAAGGATGTATACTTAGACGACAACGGATGGGCAATCCATACGGCGGATAATATGAAGTCTGCTCATTTTGAGTTTATGGTGGCTGTAAAACACGGGCAACCACAGGTATTAACAACATTTGAATTTATTGAAAACAGATAAAAATTAAATTATTAGAAGATGTCAAAACAAGCGGCGATAGAGAAAGACGGTACAATAGTAGAGGCGTTGTCAAATGCCATGTTCAGAGTTGAATTGGATAATGGACATGTGATAATAGCCCATATCTCCGGTAAAATGAGAATGCACTACATTAGAATTCTGCCTGGAGATAAGGTAAGGGTAGAGATGTCTCCTTATGATTTAACTAAAGGAAGGATTTCTTTCAGATACAAATAAAAACTTAATATAATGAAAGTAAAAGCATCCATAAAAAAGCGCAGCGATGATTGCAAGATTGTTAAACGCAAAGGTCGTTTATATGTAATTTGCAAAAAGAACCCTAAGTTCAAAATGCGCCAAGGATAATTCCAATTGTAAATAATTTTAGATAAAGAAAAATAATTATGGCACGTATAGCCGGAGTTGATTTACCAAAAAACAAGCGTGGAGAGATAGGTTTAACCTATATCTTTGGAATTGGTCGTAGTTCTGCCAAAAAGATCCTTAGTAAGAACGGAATCGATTTTGATACCAAGGTACAAGATTGGACAGATGACCAAGTCGCTGCAATAAGACAGACTATTGCAGAAGAGTATAAAATAGAGGGCGAACTTCGTTCTACTATTCAGATGAACATCAAACGTCTTATGGACATTGGTTGTTACAGGGGAATCCGTCATAGAATTGGTTTGCCTGTAAGAGGACAGAGCACAAAGAATAATGCCCGTACTCGTAAAGGCAAGAAGAAAACTGTGGCAAATAAGAAGAAAGCAACTAAATAGAACATAGGAATATGGCAAAGAAAACAGGATCATCCAATAAAAAAAGAGTTGTTAAGGTTGAGGCTTATGGGCAGGCTCATATTTCTTCTACTTTCAACAACGTGATTGTAACTCTAACAAACAGCCAGGGACAGGTTATCAGCTGGTCGTCAGCTGGTAAAATGGGCTTTAGAGGTTCTAAGAAAAACACACCTTACGCAGCTCAGGTAGCAGCAGCAGATTGTGCTAAAGTTGCATACGATTTAGGTTTGCGTAAAGTAAAAGCTTATGTTAAGGGCCCGGGTGCAGGACGTGAATCTGCTATTCGTACTATACACGGAGCAGGAATAGAGGTAACAGAGATTATAGATGTAACTCCACTTCCTCATAACGGATGTAGACCAAAAGGTCGTCGTAGAGTATAATTCCTAATAATTTAAAATTGATTAAATATGGCAAGATATACTGGGCCTTCTACTAAAATAGCCCGCAAATTTGGAGAACCAATTTTTGGTCCCGATAAAAGTTTTGAACGCAAAAACTTTCCTCCAGGACAGCATGGCCTTGCAAGAAAGAGAAAGAAAACTTCTGAGTACGGTGTACAGTTAAAAGAGAAACAGAAAGTAAAATATACTTATTGTGTTCTTGAAAGACAGTTCCGTAATCTATATGAGAAAGCTTCTAAGATGAAAGGCAGAAAGGGTGAAAACCTTGTAATGCTTCTCGAAAGCCGTCTCGACAATTTAGTCTACAGATTGGGTATAGCCCCTACACGTGCAGCTGCAAGACAGTTGGTTTCACACTGTCACATTGTGCTTAACGGTAGCGTTTGCAATATCCCTTCTACCTTGGTTAAACCAGGTGAGATTATTGGTGTTCGCGAAAGATCAAAGAGCTTAGAGGTTGTTCAAGATAGTATTGCAGCTCGTGCTAACAAGTACCCTTGGTTAGAGTGGAATTCTGCCTCTTTGGAGGGTAAATTCCTTAACCTGCCAGACAGAACAGAGGTACCTGAAACCATAAACGAGCAGCTCATCGTTGAGTTGTACTCTAAATAATAAGCTTGCTTTTAAGCGTAACACTAATAAAAATTTATAAACATGGCAATTTTAGCATTTCAAAAACCCGATAAGGTTATAATGCTCGACTCAACTGATACCTATGGTAAATTTGAGTTTAGACCTTTAGAGCCTGGATATGGTATTACTATCGGCAACGCTTTACGCCGTATACTACTCTCTTCAATAGAGGGCTTTGCAATCACATCCATTAAAATAGACGGAGTGGATCATGAGTTTGCAACAATCCCCGGAGTTATTGAAGGTGTAGTTGATATTGTGCTCAACTTTAAGAGAGTACGTTTCAAACAGATGGTAGAGGGCGAGGATAGTGAGGTGATTACCGTGAATGTTAGTGGACAGCAAGAATTTACTGCAGCAGACATTTCAAAAAGTCTTTCTTCGTTCAAAGTCCTTAACCCTGAACAGCATATCTGTTTTATGGAGCCAACTGTAAAGTTGACCATTGAGATGAGAATAGGAAAGGGTAGAGGTTATGTCCCTGCAGACGAGAACAAGGTAGATGGAGCACCATTTGGAACTATTGCAATTGATTCCATCTTTACCCCAATAAGGAATGTAAACTGGAATGTAGAACCATGGCGTGTAGAGCAGAAGACAGACTACGACAAGTTGAATCTTGAAATTACTACAGACGGTTCTATCCATCCTAAGGATGCTTTGAAAGAGGCTGCAAAAATCCTTATACATCACTTTATGTTGTTCTCTGATGAAAAGATAAGTTTGGAGGCACCGCCTGAGGTTGTAAGTAACGAATTGGATGAGGAGTCATTGCGTATGCGTCATCTTCTTCTTACAAAACTTTCGGATATGGAATTGTCCGTTAGGGCTCTAAACTGTCTTAAAGCAGCTGGTATAGAGACATTTGCAGATTTGGTTTCACACCAGAGATCTGAACTCATGAAGTTTAGAAATTTTGGTAAGAAATCTTTAACCGAAATAGACACCTTGGTTGAGAGACTTAAACTCAACTTTGGAATGGATGTTTCTAAGTATAACATTGAAATTTAAAAAAATAACAATACAAAATGAGGCATAATAAGTCATTCAACCATTTAGGTAGAAAGAGCGGTCACCGTAAGGCTATGCTTGCAAATATGGCTTCTTCTCTCTTGCTGCACAAGAGAATAGAGACTACACTTGCCAAGGCTAAAGCTTTGAGAATGTATGTTGAGCCGCTTATTACCAAATCTAAGGAGGACAGTACTCACTCAAGAAGAACTGTGTTCAGCTACCTGAAACAGAAAGAGGCTGTTACCGAGCTTTTTAGAAATATTGCTCCTAAGATTGCGGATCGTCCGGGCGGATATACCCGTATTCTTAAAACAGGTTTCCGTGTAGGTGATGCTGCAGACATGGCAATTATAGAGTTGGTAGATTTCAACGAAGCTGCTCTTGCATCTGCTCCAAAGAAAGATACCAAGAAACCTTCTACACGTAGAAGTAGAGCTAAGAAGGCTGCTCCTGCAGCTGAGGCTCCGGCTACAGAGGAGGCTAAGGCTGAATAGTATAGAAACGGTTTAGAAAGAATATCTTTCTAAATAATAAAGGGGTGCCTATGTGAAGTGGCGCCCCTTTGTTGTAGTATGCTTGGCATGATTTATTCTATTGTCTTCTGTCGCATTCCGTAAAATTGTTTTTTCAATTCTTCTGTTTTTGCTAAAAATTGTTTGTACCCATCACTCTCACTGTTAAACGGTCTATGTTTTTCTGCCAAGGTGATTTTTTCTGCCAAACGCATAAGAGCTCCAATATTTGGCTTAAAACAGTTTTCTACGAACCTTTCAAATATATATTTAACCGCAACAGCAGACGGGTGAACAAGGTCTTCTGCATAGAACCTATAATCCCTAAGTTCGTCTGTCATTATCTCGTACGATGGAAAATATGTGATATTATTGCCGTTAACAACCTCCTCTAATGCAAGATGCAGTGATGCCTTACTTATAGAGTTTCCATGCAATCCATCTTTAATATGCCTTATAGGACTCACCGTAAATATAACCTGCTTGTCGGGAAGAAAACTGATAATCCTATTTAAATTCTCTATGATACGGCTCACCGACAATAACTCCCTTTTAAAAAGCGCCGGATTCAGCTTATTGCAGTTGGCCACTACCGTATCTGTTTCCAAATACTTGTAACACCACGCCGTTCCTAATGTAATCACAATAACCGTTGCCTTATTGAAAAATTCAGCTGCTGCATAAAGCGATCTATTGGCATTTTCCAAAAAGGCGGCAGGTGTATTCCGCGCAAAAGATGTATGGTGAGACAATGAACAGTATAACTCTCCCGTTTTAATGACATCTTTGTCATCAAATGTCTTTAGTGCAGCAATTCTTTCAGCAGCATTGGCAATGGATACCGGATTGTACAAAACCCCAAACGGATTTATGCAAGTATTGAACCTGTAATAGTCTAACATACTGCCAATACTGTCTGCAAAGCAAGAACCTAACATAAGGATATTGTCCTTATATCCTATTTTATATCTGTATTGTTGATATGTTACGGGAGTTGTGAATTTTATCATTTTAATGAATCTAATGTGTCTAATATTTTGTTCCTGCCTGCTCTGCCGATAGGGGAATTTTTAAAAGCCTTGTTGAAGCCTGAGCTTGAAATGGATTCCAAAAACTCCTTTGGATTATTGAGAAGCAGGTTGGTTACAGGATGTAATTTAGTAAGTTCCTCCATTCCGGGCTTGTTCTTTCCGTTCCACGGGCAGGCATTAAGGCAGCTGTCACATCCAAATATATATTTGTGTGGATTGGGAAGCTCCCGGGGAAAACTCTCCTTTCTGTTCTCTATGGTGTGGTATGAGATACATCTGTTTGCATTAACTTTCCCCGGAGCATAAAGGGCACCTGTTGGGCAGGCATCAATGCATCTGTGGCATTCACCGCATAACGAAAAAATGTTTTGCTTTCCAATAGGGTAAATGCCTTTATCATAGCTGTAATCTGCATTTTTTTTAGGAATGCCAAGTATAATTCCGCTTATCAATGTCTTTATTCCGGCCTTTTTGCTTATCAGAAATCCATTTTTTCCTATTGCTCCAAGTTTGCATGCTGTGGCAAGTGCCCGTTCCAATACCGGAGCAGAATCTGTAAAGCATTTTCCAATTGCATTATCTATCTGCTCCTTTATATACAGTAGAATAGTATTGAGCTTTTGTTTTAGGATAATATGATAATCTGTTCCCAATGCGTACTGCGCTATTTTAACTGTACCGTTATTATGCAATGTGTCGCAATGGTACGATGCAAGGAATAATATAATGTAATAGCTGTATTGCAAATTGTTGCTTTTATCATTAAGGAGGAGCTCAGGTGATTGTCTTATATCCAAATGATTATACAGATATTTCATTTGGGCGAAATCTCCTTTCTGCAAGGCATAGCGGTAATTATCCATTGCAATATCAATTGCCGGAGAACAATACGAGAGTGGTATGATCTGCCAGTCTGCAAATTTTTCCCTCTCTGCCAATTGTTGTATGAGCATATGTAAATTTTTGTTCTCCATTACTTTGATATTCTTAAAAAATAACAATAAATTAATAAAGTATTAAAGAATAATATTGTTTTTTTATATTAAAGTAGTAAAACTTATTCAAAATTATTACTTTTGTATCCGTTGATTTCTAAGGGGTGCTGTACCCTTTAGATTCTACTACTGACAAATTTAAGAAGCTGTTTTGAATTTATAAAAACAATTTTAATATTGAAATGAATTTTAAAACATCTTCCGTTATTTTTATTTAATGGTAAACTAATATTCGAATATTAATGAAGAGAATTCTTGTTGTTGGTGCCGGTGGCCAGATTGGAACGGAATTGGTTCCTCACCTTCAGAAGGTTTATGGAGAGGATAATGTTATCGCTGCCGATCTTAAGCCGGAAATGGTTAAAAAATTGAGTATTTTTTCTAAAGCAATCTCTTTGGATGCTCTCAATTTTGAAGAGTATAACAAGGTTGTTAAAGATAACAATATAGATGGTATATACAACTTAGTGGCCTTGTTGTCTGCTACCGGCGAAAAAAATCCGCAGTTGGCATGGAATATAAATATGGGAGCACTGCTTAATTCCCTTAATATAGCAAAGGATAGCAAAACGGCACTGTTTACTCCAAGTTCAATTGGCGCATTTGGCGAAAACACCCCTCATTACAAAACCCCGCAGGACACAATAATGAGACCAAATACCATTTATGGTGTCTGCAAAGTAAGTGGTGAATTGCTTAGCGATTATTATTTTACAAAATTTGGTGTTGACACGAGGAGTGTAAGGTTTCCCGGTATAATATCAAATGGTGCAATGCCGGGTGGTGGAACAACAGACTATGCTGTAGAAGTTTTCTACAAAGCTGTAAAAGAGGGCAGATTTACCTGCGAAGTTCCAAAGGATGCCTATATGGATATGATCTATATGCCGGATGCTCTTGAGTCTACAACACAACTCATGGAGGCAGATCCCACTAAACTAAAACATAGAAACAGTTTTAACATAGCATCTATGAGCTTTACGCCGGAGCAGCTCTTTACTGCAATCAAAAAGAGAATACCGGAGTTTACATGGGATTACAACGTAGATCCCGTTAAGGCTGCAATAGCTGCATCATGGCCGGATATAATGGATGATTCTGCTGCAAGAGAGGAGTGGGGATGGAATCCTAAATGGGGGTTGGATGAGATGATAGATGACATGCTTGCCGCATGCAGACGCAAATTAGCCAACGGCGAATATTAGTGCTCCATTTTAAGAACATCATAATTTTTAACTCATGCTCAAAAAAAGAAGCTGAATAAAGAGGTAATAACCGTTTTATCAACTTCTTTAAAACTAAAGCGGATAACCAAATCACCGGCTATCCGCTTTAATATTTCATTGTAGAAATATAATTTCTTACATAAACATTCCAATCATTGTAGCACTAACCAATGCAACCATGGAGGCTCCGAACAAAGCTCTGAAACCAAAGGCAGAGAGCGTAGACTTCTTATTAGGCGCAATGCCACCGATACCGCCAATCTGAATACCAACAGAGGCAAAGTTGGCAAATCCGCAAAGAATATATGTTGCCATAATGATAGACTTTGGAGATGAGAAGATTCCTGTTCTTATCATATCGGCAAGGCTCTGATAACCTACAAACTCTGTTAGGATGAGCTTTTCACCAAGCAGACGACCTATTGGCGCTATATCCGCAGACGGCACACCGGTTACCCATATTACAGGATAGAACAGATACGATAATATGAATTCCAAAGAGAGAGAACTGTATCTTCCATCTGTAGCGGAGGCTATAAGATTATTTAAAGTTGTCCAGTCTCCAATCTTTAGAAATATATAATTAAAGCCGGCAATAAGTGCATAAAAAACAAGAAGCATTGCCGCTACGTTGGCAGCAAGTTTAAGACCGTCAGATGCTCCATTGGTAACAGCATCAAGAACATTCCTTCCTATCTTTTCCTGTGAAACCTCTATAGAGTTGTCTATCTTTTCATCTTGCGGGTATAGAATCTTTGCAATGGCAATGGCTCCCGGAGCTGCCATAACAGAAGCAGAGAGAAGATGTTTTGCAAATTCAACCTCCAAAGCTCTGTCTCCGTTGCCCAACATACCTATGTATGCTGCAAGTACGCCTCCAGCCATTGTTGCCATACCTGCTGTCATGACAAGCATAAGTTCGGATTTTGTCATCTTGGGAATATACTCCTTCACAAGAAGCGGAGCCTCGGTTTGTCCGAGGAAGATATTTCCTGCGCAAGAAAGGGATTCCGCACCTGAGAGCTTCATGATCTTTGTAAGGCACCAACCCATTACCCATACAGCCTTCTGGAGGATTCCAAGATAGAAGAACAGACTGGTTAGTGATGAGAAAAAGATTATTGTAGGAAGAATCTGCAGAGCAAATATATATCCAAACTTGTTGAGGTCTACAAGATCTCCAAAAAGGAATTCAGAACCTGCTCTGGTCCAGCCCAAGACAGCTACAAAGCACTTTCCGAATACCTCAAAAGCAGACTGTACAGCAGGGAATAGCAACACAGAGAGCGCAATTATCAATTGCAAGGCCAGAGCCTTGAACACTGTACCCCAATTGACCTTTTTTCTGTTACAGCTGAATATCCATACGATGAAAAGGATAACAGCCATGCCAAAGATTCCCTTTACAATGGACCAGATATTAAAGGAGAATGTCCTTTGGGCTAAAATTGCTTTAAACGGGTTATCCTTCTCCTGAGCGGTCTCTGTTACGGAACTCTGCTGTAAAGTGTCCTGTTGTATCACGTTGGTGCTATCGTCACCCAACATGACCTCTTCGGCAACCTGTTCGGGATTGGTGCCGGCTGTAGGTTCTTGTGGTTGTGCCGCAAGTCTGCCCAACGGTAACGAAAAGGCCAGCAGCATCCCCAACAAAATGAAAATATACTTTCTCATTAAAAAAAATTTTATTGATTAATTATTTTTTGTCTTTCTTTTTGATTTGCTAAGTTTCTCTATCTCCTTATTGATAATGGCAGCTCTTTCATAATCCTCATTGTCAACAGCTTTCTTAAGGCTCTCCTTTAAGGACTCTACCTCGTTGACCATACTTTTTTTCATAACTTCCATCTCCGGAAGGTCTATTTTAACCCCCCATTTGTCCATCAGATATTCAGATATGTACAGTGGCGCGGCAAATTTTTTTGCTAAGATAATACCGTCTGTAACAGACATCCTCTCCATAACCTCCTTTTCTCCGTCAAAAAAGAGCACCTCTGTATAAAACTCGTTAAGGTTGTCATCATACTCTACTTCAATTTCCAGCAGTTCTATTCTATATGCTTTGAAAATCTTCTCCACAACAGAATGAATGGTAAAGCTTTCTGTCTCATCACTACTCTTAAAATTTAAAAGCATTGTATGCATCTGCGGGGGATCCAGCGAGATAACTATACACCTGTCCCCCTCCTCTTGACACAAAAAGAAGGTGAATTTTCCCCCATCCTGTGGAGAGGCTGCAAGTGCACCAACGGTTAGACGAATCCTTTTTGCCATTGTCTTAAGATATAAACCAATACTCAGCAATACGCAGACGAATTGGGATTAACACACAAATATACGCTATTTTTATTACTTTTGTGACTTCAACATTTTATTTATGAGATTTGAAAAGATAGCACAAGATACAGAGTCGAGAGCAAGGTGCGGACTTATATACACAGATCATGGAGTTATAGAGACCCCTATATTTATGCCGGTAGGAACAGTAGGGTCTGTAAAAGGGGTATATCACAGAGATTTGTCAGATGATATAAAAGCCCAGATTATATTGGGCAATACATATCATCTATATCTGCGTCCCGGGCTTGATATAATCAACAAGGCCGGCGGTTTGCACAGATTCATATCGTGGGAGAAGCCAATATTAACGGATAGCGGAGGATTCCAGGTCTTCTCTTTGGCCGAAAACAGAAAGCTCACACAAGAGGGTTGTACTTTCCGCTCACATATAGATGGTTCAAAACATACGTTCACTCCGGAGAACAATGTAGATACACAACGGATGATTGGCGCAGACATAATTATGGCCTTGGATGAATGCACCCCTGGAGATGCTCCGCGCTCGTATGCTTTAGAATCCCTTAAACTTACGAAGAAGTGGGTTGAGAGGTGTATAAAGAGGTTTGATGAAACAGAGCCTCTGTATGGGTATAGGCAGTTTTTCTTCCCGATAATCCAGGGTTGTGTCTATCCGGATCTAAGACGGATGGCAACCGAGCATGTTGTGGGCTTAGACAGAGACGGCTATGCGATAGGCGGACTCTCTGTTGGAGAACCTACAGAAAAGATGTACGAAATGATAGAGGTTGTAACACCTCTTATTCCGGAGCAGAAGCCTGTATACCTTATGGGGGTTGGTACACCTGCAAATATATTGGAGGGGATTGCAAGAGGAGTTGATATGTTCGACTGTGTAATGCCAACCAGAAACGGCCGTAACGGCATGCTTTTTACATGGGACGGAATGATAAACATTCGCAACAGAAAATGGGCAGACGATTACTCGCTTATAGATCCAAAAGGGGAGTCATTTGTTGACCGTACCTACACCAAAGCATACCTCAGGCATCTGTTTATTGCCGGAGAGATGTTGGCAGCACAGATTGCAAGCGAACATAATTTAGCATTCTATTTGAGTCTTGTAAAAGAGGCGAGAAAGCATATAAAGGCAGGAGATTTTCTGCAGTGGAAGAATGAAACAGTTAAAGGGTTGGAGACAAAGATTTAGCGCAACAGAATGAATTATAACTTTAGAATAACAATAATAGACCGCTACATAATAAGGAAATTTATTGGTACTTATCTTATGGCGTTGCTACTTATAATTGCAATTGTCATAATATTTGACATAAGTGAGAAGATAGATGATTTTGTAGACAAGAAGGCACCGTTGCAGGCCATAATATTTAACTATTATGCCAACTTTATTCCATATTTCGTAAATATGTTCAGCCCTCTGTTTGTGTTTATTACGGTTATATTCTTTACCTCAAAGATGGCGGCCAATACAGAGATAACCGCAATTTTAGCCGGAGGAATAAGTTTTAAACGGCTTATGTATCCATATATGCTCTCTGCCGCCTTCATCTTTCTGTCCAGTCTGTCGCTCAATCTCTTTGTAATACCTCATGCCAACAAAGGGAGGCTTGCATTTGAGGAGAGATATATAAAGGAGAAAAAGTCTAATATAGGAAGAAATACGCATTACCAGATAGACCCGGGAACATTCCTTTACGCGGAATCTTTCAGCGAGTGGAACAATACAATCTACAGATTTACACTTGAGAGCATAGAGGGGCATAACATAAAGTCTAAGTTGTATGCAGAGAGTGCAAAATGGGATGAGAAGAAGGAGTGCTGGACACTTGCAAACTACGAACTTAGAGATTACTCCACAACAGGTGAGACCATAAAAAAAGGGGGTAGTTTAGATACCGCCCTTGCCATTACGGTGAAGGATTTCTACAGGAAGAAGAACGAAGTTGAGAAGAGCGATATGGAGGAGCTCGACAATCTGATTGCTACGCAGGAGATGCGCGGGGATGCAATGGTAAAATACTCGTTGATAGAAAAGAACACAAGGATAGCTATGCCGTTCTCCGCCTTTATACTTACCATAATGGGCGTCTCTCTCTCTTCAAAAAAGAGACGTGGCGGTATTGGAATGAACATAGGAGTAGGGTTGGCCCTCAGCTTCTCATATATACTGTTCATGAGGTTCAGTCAGATGTTCGTTCACACCGGAACACTCTCTCCGTTTGTTGCCATTTGGCTTCCGAATGTCCTGTATTCCATTATTGCCGTTGTGCTGTACAGGCTCGCCCCAAAGTAGCTTTGGCGTTGGCTTTGGCGTTGGCTGTTTTG
>UMAU01046072.1_pt1 | contig 25437 bp, 16 predicted proteins | sample 1963791 | NCBI WGS metagenome assembly UMAU01 (sample SAMEA4835924, study PRJEB28245) | human gut metagenome | biome: gut microbiome; material: fecal sample | place: Denmark | collected 2008
CCTGCAAGCATAGCAAAGCTAAAACTTAAAGGCTCACTTAACGCAGATGACTTTACATACATAACAACTAACCTTAGGAGTACTCTTGAGAGCATAGACCTTTCCGAGACAAATATTACAGAGATCCCTGACGAAACTTTTAAAGATTTCAGAAACCTCGAAGAGGCTATATTGCCCGAAACTCTCCAAAAAATTGGTGATCTGGCATTTTGCAGAAGTTCTTTAAAGAGTATAGTAATTCCTAATAGCGTAACAGAGATAGGCAGCCAAGCCTTTTCAGCATGGGCCACAATTAGTGGTAATGCATCAGCTGAAAAAGACCCTAATTATAAGCTTGAATCAGTTGTTATAGGTTCCGGGTTGAAAATAATTAATGGTCATTGTTTTTATCGTCAGAAGAACCTTAAATCCGTAACATTTGCAGAGGGAAGTATATTGGAAAAAATATTTGTACAAGCGTTTTATTGCTGCAAATCGCTTGAAACGATTAAATTACCTGAATCTCTCAAAGAAATACATAAAGAAGCTTTTTATAACTGTGGACTTACAGAGATTTCTATTCCCGACAATGTAGTTAAACTACAAGAATCTTGCTTCTCTAATTGCGATAAAGTAACAAAAATAACAATATCAAAAGACTCTAAATTGGAGTCAATAGATCATTATGCATTTCACTTTAATTACACTCCAAGTTCCAAAGCCATAGAGCTACCTGCATCGCTGAAAGAGATTGGTTCGGAAGTATTTATATGCCATGATGGTAATTCTAATGAAGACAAGAGAATCTATTATATAGATACTATCATACTCCATTCAACAACAACTCTAAAATTCGATAATTCAAAAAGTAGTTCAATTAAACCTTTTGGTTATTCTAAAATACCTAAAATTAAGCTTAAAGTTCCAAAAGAGTTGGTAGAAGATTATAAAAAAGAAGGGTGGATTAAAGCACAATTTGATATCAACAATATAGAGGCTATTGAGGAATAAAGGAGGTTACATAGAAAGCCGAATAATACAAAAATCAGAGAGGGTGAAAAAAAACTTTTCATCCTCTCTAAGTTTATAGTACCGATTTGCACTATCCAAAATATAATGATAACATATTATAAAAAACAGTATTTCTCTCCATGTCAATCACCTGCTTATGCCTTCAATCAGCATGAAACGGCTGAGTCGTCCCTTTTAGTATGCTTTGCATCCTAACGGTCCTTCAACAGACGCCGTTTCCTATAAGTTGCTTTCGGCAACCGCTCTTCCGCTGATTAACAAGTCGTTTATAGCTGTTTTTTAATATGTTATATAGAAGTTTATAGTCAAATCAAGCCAATTCACGCCAAAGCTTTTCTCTATACACTCTCAACAAAGGACAGTGCCAAAGCAAAAGCCAACGCCAAAACCTATTTACTCTTCTTCAGTCCAAAAATCTCCTTCATCTTATCCTTAGGCAAAGCCTTGACAGTCTTACCATTATAACCAACAGAATCTTCCGCTGCAAACATAGAGTTCCATAACGCCTCTGCTGTGGCCTCAATTGTAGCCAAGAAAAGGGCAGACATATCATCATTATGGAGAAGTACAGGATTATATGTCTTAGTGCTCTCATCTATAAGATTATCTTTATTAACAGAGAGAGCAATTACATAATCACCACTGCCGTTAGAGGCAATACCACCTGTTCTGGCAAGGCCCAACATGGCCCTTTTAGCAATTCTTTCAAGGTTTCTGGCATCAACAGGAGCATCTGTAACCACAACCATCATACAGGAACCGTCTGCCTTCTCCAAAGCAGATTTAAAGGAATACTGCCCCAGCATCTCCCCTACCGGAACTCCGCCAATCTGCAATACACCACCATAATTTGACTGAACCAAAACACCCACCGTATAACCTCCAAGAGATTTAGGCAATACGCGGGAAGATGTTCCTATTCCACCCTTAAAACCAAAAATCTGAGTACCTGTACCTGCCCCAACATTACCCTCCTCAACAGGCCCGCCTTTAGCCTCTTCCAAAGCCTTTAAAACCATTTCAGGCTTAATGAACCGTGAACGTATATCATTTAATCCACCATCGTTAGTCTCGCCTACAACAGCATTTACAGACCCTACATTCTCATTGCCCGGCTGCGCCAATGTATATGTTATTAAAGCATCAAGACCGGCCGCCACATTAAGGGTGTTGGTCAATACAATTGGGGTTTCTATATTACCCAACTCCCTTACCTGAGTATATCCGGCAAGTTTGCCGAAACCGTTTCCAATATATATTGCCGCAGGAACCTTTTTCCTAAAGATGTTGCCCTCATGAGGAATAATCGCGGTAACACCTGTACGTTTGTCGTTGCCCTCATTAAGGGTGAATTGCCCAACTTTAACTCCGGGGACATCCGTAATTGCATTATATTTTCCGGGTTGAAAAATACCCAACTCAACATTGTAGTCTCTAACTCTGTTTTGCGCAGTAACTCTCTGCAAAGGCACAACTACATTACCCAGAAGGAGTAGAGAGAGAAATGCAGCCGATTTTAAGTAAAAATGCTTCATAAACATAATATTTGAATGTATATACAAAGATAGTTTTTACTTTTGTATTATTGTTTACAAAATGAGCTGAAAAGATGGAAAAATGCGTATTTGTAAGTGTATGTTCTGTTAATAACACAATAGATGAGATAAGCGAGTATTTGGATGAGCTGCAGTTTCTGGCCGAAACTGCTGGAGTTGAGGGGGAGAAACGTTTTATTCAGAACATGGAAAGACCAAACTCCAAAACATATGTTGGTGCCGGAAAATTAGAGGAGATCAAGACATATATAACAGAAAATGAGATTGGTCTCGTTATTTTCGACGACGAACTGTCCCCTTCCCAGTTGAGAAATATAGAGAGGGAGCTTGAATGCAGAATATTGGACAGGACCAATCTTATTTTGGATATTTTTGCACAGAGAGCCAAAACAGCATACGCAAAGACACAGGTTGAACTTGCACAGTATCAGTATCTTCTACCAAGACTTACAAGAATGTGGACACACTTGGAGAGACAGAGAGGAGGTATAGGTATGAGAGGCCCCGGAGAGAGCCAGATAGAGACAGACAGACGTATTATCTTAGACAAGATAAGCAGGCTTAAGGAGCAGCTTAAAAAGATAGACAAACAGATGGCCTCGCAACGAGGAAACAGGGGTAATATGGTAAGAATCTCCCTTGTAGGTTACACCAACGTTGGGAAAAGCACCCTAATGAATCTACTCGCTAAAAGCGATGTATTTGCAGAGAACAAGCTCTTTGCAACATTAGACACCACAGTAAGAAAAGTTGTCATAGAAAATGTTCCCTTCCTGCTCAGCGATACCGTTGGTTTTATAAGAAAACTACCAACCCAATTGGTTGAATCGTTCAAGAGTACCTTGGATGAGGTTAGGGAGGCAGATATACTCATGCATGTTGTAGATATTTCGCATCCAAACTTTGAGGATCATATACGGGTGGTAAAACAGACTCTGCAGGAGATTGGGGCCGGAAACAAGCCCGTATTCATGATTTTTAACAAGATAGACGCTTACAAGTATATTGAGGCAGATGAGTTTGAGATAGGCCCTAAAAAACAGGAAAATATAAGTTTGGAAGAGCTTAAGAACTCATGGATGTACAAGGAGAATACACCCGCAATATTCATCTCTGCAAAACAAAAATTACATATAGACAAACTCCGAAACGACCTTTACAAAATGGTGGCGGAGATTCATGCAGGACGCTATCCTTTTGATAATTTCCTATGGTAGAATATGCATAAAATCCAACACTAACCCAACGGTCTTGTCTTCCTCCTCAATAAAGCAGTTGTGGCCCGTGTTTGGCAACAAAACAGATTTGATATTGGGATTAAAGGAGATTATCTTTTCATAATTCTCCTTCCCGATAAATGAGTCTTTGTCTCCAAAGATCATAAGACCATCATTTAGAGTTTTAATGAATGGAGAGTTATCTGCCCTTGATACCAACCCCTTGATTGATGCTATGATACCGGCAGGATCGTGTGCATCTACATTTTCTACCGTTTCCTCTATCTTATCTCCAAATCTTCTAAGATTCTCGGGGGCATACATTTTAGGAATACCAAGTTGGGCAATTGCCGTGAGCTTTCCTTTTTTAATAAGCTCTATCTCCCTCTCCCTATCGTGCAGTTTTTGGGGATCATCTGCAAAAGGGGTGGAATTAAGCAGTATCATACCCTTTGAACGGGCAGGATATCTTTTTATAAACTCTTGTGCAACGTAGCCTCCCATGGAGTGACCGGCAAAATAAGCTGAATCTACATTGCATTTATCCAATACCCCTGCAACAACATCTGCCATAAACTCCATTGTATTAACCTCTTTAGTACCAGTTAAACCGTGTCCGGGAAGATCCAATGAGATTATTCTCACATATGGAGAAAGTCTCTCTTCAAATTCACTGAAAATATAGAGAGTTTCAAGGTATCCATGCAAAAGCACAAGCGCTGTATCACCCTTTTGTGTATCCGATATATGAACAGGAATACCTTGGGATATTGCGTAAAATTCCATAAAAAGCTATTTAAGTAACCTTCAAAAATAGCCTACATCATCTTAAGGAATCTTTTCGGTCTATATCTCTTTTCTCTAAAATATTCTCTTAATCTGAAGTAGCTTATTTTTTCATGTTATTAAAAAGGCGGTGAACAGTACAAGCACACCGCCCTTAAACAATCAATTAATAAGATATTTATCCTTAATCTTTCAATTTAGCACACAAGAACTCACGATTAAGTCTTGCAATATGGGTAACCGAAATAGCTTTAGGGCACTCCATCTCACAAGCACGTGTATTTGTACATGCACCAAAACCAAGCTCATCCATCTTTGCAACCATATTCTTGGCTCTTCTTACTGCTTCTACCCTACCCTGTGGCAACAATGCAAGTGAACTTACTCTTGCAGATACAAATAGCATAGCAGAACCATTCTTACAAGTAGCAACACAGGCACCACATCCTACACAAGCTGCAGCGTCCATACTTTCATCTGCCTTTTTCTTTTGGATAGGAATCGCATTTGCATCCGGAACACCACCCGTATTTACAGAGATAAAACCACCTGCCTGAAGAATCTTATCAAATGCGCCTCTATCTACAACAAGGTCTTTTATAACAGGAAATGCCGCACTTCTCCATGGCTCTATTGTAATAGTATCACCATCTTTGAATTTACGCATGTGAAGCTGACATGTTGTGATTTCGCTGTCGGGGCCATGTGCATGACCGTTAATATATAATGAACAAGCTCCGCAAATACCTTCACGACAATCGTGGTCGAAACTTACGGGACCTTCCGATTTACAGCCTTTATTTACTGCAACAGGGTCTATCTGCTGTGCTATGAGCTGCTCATTGAGAATATCCATCATCTCCAGAAAAGAACTGTCGGGAGATATATTTTTTACCTGATATGTCTCAAAATGACCTTTTTCTTTTGCGTTTTTCTGACGCCAAACTTTTAATGTTAAATCCATATCTACTCTCTCCTTTCTAGTCTTTATAGTTTCTTGTTGCTATCTCAATGTATTCATATTTAAGCGGTTCTTTATGAAGCACAGGCTGTTTGTCGGGACCCTGATACTCCCAAGCAGCTACATACATGTAGTTTACATCATCTCGCTTGGTTTCTCCATCAGGAGTCTGCATTTCAACCCTAAAGTGACCACCGCAAGACTCGTTTCTGTCCAATGCATCAATAGCCATAAGCTCACCTATCTCAAGGAAATCTGCCAACCTTAGAGCCTTCTCCAACTCCTGGTTGAACTGCTCGTTTGTTCCTGCTACATAAACATTGCTCCAGAACTCTTTTCTAAGAACTTTTATCTTCTCAATAGCAGTTTTCAACCCCTCTTCACTGCGAGCCATACCAACGTATTCCCACATGATATGTCCAAGATCTCTATGAAGTGTATCAACAGATTTCTTTCCCTTAATAGAAAGAAGTTTTGCAATCTTATCTTTAACGGCTTTCTCTGCCTCAGCAAATTCGGGAGCATTGGTATCTACCTTAGGTGCCTGAATCTTGTGTGACAAATAATCTCCAATTGTATAAGGAAGAATGAAATAACCATCTGCAAGTCCCTGCATAAGTGCAGAAGCACCAAGTCTGTTTCCACCGTGATCCGAGAAGTTTGCCTCTCCAATAGCATACAGACCTGGAACAGTTGTCATAAGGTTATAGTCTACCCAAAGTCCTCCCATTGTATAGTGGATGGCAGGGTAAATCATCATTGGCTCCTCGTATGGGTTAACATCTGTAATCTTCTCGTACATCTGGAACAGGTTACCGTAACGTGCGGTAATCACATCCTTACCAAGACGCTCGATTGCGGATTTAAAGTCCAAGAATACTGCAAGTCCTGTCTCGTTTACACCAAAACCGGCATCACATCTCTCTTTTGCAGCACGTGAAGCAACGTCTCTTGGTACAAGGTTACCGAATGCAGGATATCTTCTCTCCAAATAGTAATCTCTGTCCTCCTCCGGTATCTGTGATGCTTTAACCTGTTTTTTACGCAATCTCTCAACATCCTCTTTCTTCTTAGGTACCCATATTCTACCATCATTTCTCAACGACTCTGACATAAGGGTAAGTTTAGACTGCTGGTCTCCGTGTACAGGGATACATGTTGGGTGAATCTGAGCGAAACATGGGTTTGCAAAAAATGCTCCCTTCTTGTAGCATTGCCATGCTGCAGAACCGTTACTGTTCATTGCATTGGTTGAAAGGAAGAATACGTTACCGTATCCGCCTGATGCAATTACAACTGCATGAGCACCGAATCTCTCAATCTCTCCTGTTACTATATTTCTTGCAATAATACCTTTTGCTTCACCGTCTATAACAACAAGATCAAGCATCTCATGTCTTGGGTAAGATTTTACCTGTCCCTTTGAAACTGCTCTGTTCAATGCGGCATACGCACCCAAAAGAAGCTGCTGTCCGGTTTGACCACGGGCATAGAAGGTACGACTTACCTGTGCACCTCCAAATGATCTGTTATCCAACAATCCACCGTAATCTCTTGCAAAAGGAACACCCTGAGCAACGCACTGGTCGATGATGTTGTTGCTCACCTCTGCAAGTCTGTAAACGTTTGCCTCTCTTGAACGATAGTCTCCACCTTTAATTGTATCATAGAACAGACGATAGATAGAGTCGTTGTCGTTCTGATAGTTCTTTGCGGCGTTTATACCACCTTGAGCGGCAATTGAGTGTGCACGTCTTGGCGAATCGCTTATACAAAATACTTTAACATTATAGCCAAGTTCTCCAAGTGAAGCAGCTGCAGAAGCACCTCCCAAACCTGTTCCAATAACTATTATGTCTAATTTACGCTTATTAGCCGGACTAACTACGCGAATATGAGCTTTGTGATTCGTCCACTTATCAGCCAAAGCTCCTTCAGGAATTTTTGATATTAATTTTTCGGCCATTATTTATTAATTTTTGAAACTAGTTTCCAGAAAATTTTCCACAATTTTAGTTACTTTTTATGAATTTACCAACTAATATTGACAAATGCTCAATTTTATGGCAAACCTCCTGAATTTTTTTAAATTAAAATTGGTAAAAGCCATATGAGTTTGCAGTTATTAGTTTATTGTTTATAGTTCAAAGTCAGTTAATTAGTTGATAAATTTAAAGATATTAGTTTTTCTTCTTTACTCTATAAACTCTCCACAATAAACTTTTATAGTGCTGTCTATACACTATAAACTTTCAACTCTTAACTAAATCAGGCCAATGCTAATGCTAACGCCAACGCAAAATAATAATTTAGAGCTATATTTGTAGAATTATCACAAAGAAAAATAAATTGCATTATGACAATAAAAAAAATTCTTTTATGCTGTACTATTACACTTACAGCTTTATGCAACAGCGCATTAGGACAAGATAATCTTAATCTTGTACCTCTTCCCAACAGTATAAAACTTAATGAAGGATATTTTTCTTTTAATGAAAATACCTATATCGTCTGTTCTAACAGGTTTAACAGAGAGTATCTTGCCGGTATTTTAAGGACAGCTACAAAATTCCCAATACCTCTAAAAAGTGTGACAGGCGGAAATAATGCAATTGTTTTCTATAATTCAAAAGATTTCAATATTCCAAATGAAGGGTATGAACTTAGAGTACTTCCAAACAGAATAGAGATAAAATCATCATCTGAAGCAGGAGAATTTTATGCCATACAGACTCTGTTACAACTGCTCCCTCCCACCATTTACGGATATGCAACAGGTTGGGAGAAATGGAATATCCCGGCTGTTGAGATAACCGATTCTCCAAGATTCCATTATAGGGGGTTTATGTTAGATGTATCTAGAACCTTCTTTGGAACAGATGTAATCTACAAAATTTTAGACTGGCTTGCATACCACAAGATAAACAAGTTTCATTGGCATCTCATAGATGACAACGGGTGGAGAGTAGAGATAAAAAAATATCCTCTTCTTACAGAAAAAGGGGCTTGGAGAGGTCCAGGAGAGGTTCTTCCTCCTGCATACGGTTCTGGTAATAAGAGATATGGTGGTTACTATACACAGAATGAAATTAAGGATATAATAAAATATGCAGCTGACAGAAACATTGATATTATCCCGGAGATAGACATGCCGGGGCACAGCAAGTCTATTGTTGCAACATATCCTCAGATGAGATGTGATATAGCAAATTATACAGAAAGTGTTAATGGAGAGGCATTTAACGCATGGTGTGTTGGAAAGGCAGATAAGAGCAATTTTAAGATGATAGACGATATAATAAAAGAGATTGCAGCTCTTTTTCCAAGCAAAATAATTCATATAGGTGGTGATGAAGTTAATTTCAGTATTTGGAAGGAATGTCCTCATTGTCAGGCTTTAATGAAAGAAAAAGGGATAAAGTCAGAACCAGAACTGCAAAACTACTTTATGGAGCGGGTTGGAAAGATTATAAAGAAATATGGCAAGAATATGGCCGGATGGGATGAGATTGTTGCTGTTAATGATCTTCCCGACAATTCCATCGCATACGCTTGGAATAGTGCCAAAAAGGGAAAAGAGGCTGCCGCAAAGGGTATTAATGTTGTGACTCAAGTGTGCCAATATCTCTATTTTGATATGAAATATACCCCTATAGAGAGAGGTCACAACTGGGCATCTGTTATAAGTTCAGAGAAGGCGTATAGCTTTGATCCAATTAGTACTCTTGGTGTTACAAAAGATGAGGAAAAATATATACTTGGACCTCAAAGCGGTTTATGGTGCGAACTTCTAAACAGACCTGCAAGATTTCTTGAATATCAGACCTGGCCAAGAAACGCTGCCTTGGCAGAAATAGGATGGACTAATCAATCTTTAAGAAAATGGGAAGATTTTAACAAGAGATTATCTAAAAAGCATTATGAAAGGATGTTTAATATGGGAATAGCTTTTAGAGTTCCTTATCCTAATGTTATTTATGAAAATCATACATTAAAAGTAGATCTGCCATATGATTGGATGGTGGTAAGATACACATCGGATGGTAGCGAACCTACTTGTAATTCACCTGTTTATACGGGTGATATTGTAACATATGAACCTAATAATTTTAGATTTGCATCCTTTTATAAAGATATTTTAAAAAGCATAACGGTAAAAGCTTCCAACATTAAGACACATTATATTAAACCAAATGTAATAGTTACTGCAAGTTATGAGGCAAATCCAAAGTTTCCTTTATCTAATGCAGAAGATTACAATTTTAATACATATTCAAGAAGTAAAAGGAATATAGATAATGGAGATTGGGTTTTATACAGTTTTACAGAGCCTGTAGAATGTTCTAAAATAACTATAGAGGTTGGTATTCCTAATATTACTGCGTATGGCCTTACAGACGGACATATCGAGTATTCATACGATGGTTTAAATTTTAAAAGAGGGGAAAATTTTACAGATAATATTGCTGTTATAAAACCATTAAAAGCTGTTAAGGCTGTTAAGATTGTTGCAGACGGATATTCTGATGGTAGTAATCTTTCTATACAAGATCTTAAAATAGAAGCAAAATAAAATTTAATAAAAATGAGGGCTGTGGGCCCTCATTTTTTATTCATATAACTCTTTTACCTTCTCCCATACAGATGAATAATATTCTGAGTGTATATTCCCTTTTTTATTCCAATCAATCTTTTCAGCTTCGCTAAATATGTAATCTTCTACAGGTTTTATACGCTGAATCCAACCTGTTTTCTCCATATTCCATAAAAGAGAAAAATTAAAATATTTATTACCATTACCCCTTTTTACAGGAAAAATTGCTCTTTTAGCCTGCAAAGAAAGGTCACATATAGGAGCATTCAACCTTTTATCTTTCTTATCAAAACCATCTTTCGCATTGTCGGGAACTTTAATAGAAGACTTCATAAAAGATGGAATCCCCTCCTCCCCTGCTTTTACACATAAAGGCACGGCAACAGCTGCAGGCGGATAACCTAAAACTGTCCACATCAAAGGATTCTCACTGCCATGGAAAACAACTACTGCTGTACTCGATTTACGAGGAATAAAATCTTGATCTATAAACCACTCCAACCCATTATTCTTTACTGCCTCCTCTTTTAGATCAATATCCAAAAGAGAATGATAAAATGAACGTGATAAGTTGTCTAAAATCCAACGAGGAGTTATATCACCGCCCCTTGCAATTCTCTTCTTTATAATATTATCTGCTGTTGTATATCTTATATATCCCATTCCTTCATCTTTTCTACCGGTATAAGAATGGTTTGTGTATACCAAATATCCCTGAGGTGCTATCTTTGGATCATTTACATCTATTTTTGTCCAGCTTGTATTATTCACCTCATAATACGCTGCTCCACCTTCACTGTCTATAACACCAAAATTTGTCTCAACCCCCATAGGTCTTTTAAGAGTATCAAGTAATTTTTCAAAATCTGCGAGATTCTTGCATCTTCCAAGTGCCTTAAACATGAGTGTTCCCTCATTATCCATTTTTGAATCTGGTATATTGTCATTTTTAAGGTTATATGAAGCTGTATTCATTATGCAGAAACCTGCATCGTTTGAGCCGCTCCAAGCCTCAAAAGATCTTTTGCCCCCTTTTGTTACCAAAGGTGAATTTACCAAAGCATAGAAACTGTATTTTGGACCTTTGAAATACTCTATTCTATTATTCTCCTCTCCGGTATCCCTATGTTTCCACATTACAGGTTTGCCATCCTTGTTTACTTTACTTGTAAAGATTGCAGAGGTACAGGAATCTGCAGGAGTGTATACCATTAAAAATAATGATATACAAAGAACAGTCTTTAAAAATAGGTTTTTAATCATAGTAAAAAATAGTTAAAATAGTGTATTATCTTTATTGTATAATATTCCCAAATGTTTATATGCCAATTCTGTAACCTCTCTTCCTCTTGGCGTTCTCTGAATAAATCCCTCCTTTATAAGGAATGGTTCATATACCTCTTCAACCGTTCCCGAGTCCTCTCCTATTGCTGTTGCTATTGTATTCAAACCAACAGGCCCCCCTTTAAATTTGTCTATAATAGTTGAAAGTAGTTTATTGTCCATAAAATCCAAACCTCTTTTATCTATATTCAAGGCGTCGAGAGCATATTTTGTTATATGTATATCTATTGTTCCGTTCCCCTCCACCTGAGCAAAATCCCTTACTCTTCTAAGAAGAGAGTTGGCTATCCTTGGTGTTCCTCTGCTTCTAAATGCAATCTCCATGGCAGCCTCATCATCTATAGGAATATTCAATATAAATGCACTCCTCTTTATAATCTTCTCAAGAACTGTCGCATCATAATATTCAAGATGACACTGTATTCCAAATCTGGCTCTCAAAGGTGAGGTAAGCATTCCACTCCGAGTTGTTGCCCCAACTAATGTAAAGGGATTAAGAGAGATCTGCACACTTCTTGCCCCGGGCCCTTTATCCAACATTATATCTATTCTATAATCCTCCATTGCAGAATACAAGTATTCCTCAACAACCGGAGATAGCCTGTGTATCTCATCTATAAATAGAACATCTCCCTCATCCAAACTTGTAAGAAGACCGGCAAGGTCACCCGGTTTATCTAATACAGGACCGGATGTTATCTTCATCTTTACACCAAGTTCATTAGCTATAATATTAGCTAATGTTGTCTTTCCCAAGCCGGGAGGACCGTGTAAAAGGACATGATCTAAGGATTCACCTCTCTTTACGGCAGCCTTAACAAAAATTTTTAAATTCTTTATTACTTTTGCCTGTCCGCTAAAGTTTGAAAAATCTTTAGGTCTTATCACACCTTCTAATTCGGAATCAGAATATTTAGACTCCTCCAGTGGATTAAAATTATTCTCGCTTCGCATCATACCAAAATCTATAATAAGACATTCAAAATTAAAAAACATCTTACAATACAAAAATATATATTTTTTATCTAAAAATTATTGATTTTTATTATTGCTGTGTTAATATGTTGATAAAATTAAATACTAACATATACTTCATTTTAGTATTGTTTATTAAACATGTTTATCAACTTTTTTATACGTACTTAATTATTTGAATAATAATTATTAATATATATTTATCAACAGATGTTTATAAATATTTTGCAATATCTTTTAACATATTTAACAGTTGATAAACCATGTTGAAAAGTTTATATAAATTGTGGTGTTTGATTATTGTAATTAAAGTGAATAATTTTATATACTACTTTTTTATCTTATAAAAAATATAGTTAATATTAGTTGTTAACTGTGTTATTAATAAGTTTTCAACAGCTTTTTCTTGAATATTGTTGAAAACTATATTTATTTTGCATTCTGTTATGGAAAATGCAGATTTAAAAGGCGTTCTATTTGAGCAACCTGCTCAAATACAGATTAATAAAGCTTTAAAAGATAAATGCGTTAAAATAGTCAGAATTAACGGATTATTCTCATCTTCTAAATCATTTGCTATATCCGGTGCGGTTATAAGCGGTATTCATTTAATTATTGCAGATACTAAGGAGCAGGCGCAGATGTTTGCTAATGATCTTTATGTATTGTTGGGGGATGATGATGTTTTTTATCTTCCTACCTCAAAAGGAACGGTATCGAGGATAAGTTCTATAAACGACTCCTCTCATAAAGTACAAAGAACAGCTGCAATAAATGCTCTTAATAGTTTTATAGATGGTTCTTCTAAGAGTAGTTATATAGTGTTGGTAACGTATCCGGCTGCTATACATGAGAAGATTATGAATAAGGTGGAGTTGGATAACTCTATTTTTAAAATAAGGAAGGGGGATAAACTTTCCCATGACTTTATAAAGGAAACTCTTGCAGAATATGGTTTTAATAGAGTTGATTTTGTTGGTGAACCGGGTGAATATGCAGTGAGGGGTGGTATTATAGATCTTTTCTCTTTTTCTGATGACAAACCTTACAGGTTAGATTTTTTTGGAGATGAGATAGAGGTGATAAAACAGTTTGATATTAATACCCAACGCTCTATAAAAGATGTTGACAGTATTGATATCTATCCTAATATATATGATAATGAGGTTGATACTCATAAGAATGAGGTTTTTATTACAGATTTCATAAGTAAAACGGAATCATATATATGGATTGATACAATAGATTATGTAAAGGATCAGATAAAACTTATGGATGACGTTGCAAAGAGCAATAGTTCATCACTTTTTGAAGATTTTTATAAAAATAAGCTTATTATTATAGGTGAAATAGATTATGATAAAGATGTACAGGGTTATAATACAGAGGAGGTTGTATTCAATGTTTCTCCCCAACCATCTTTTAACAAGAATTTTAATCTGCTTGAGTCAGATCTTAAAAGGAGGATAGATGAGGGTTATTCTATATATATAAGTTCAGATAACCCAAAGCAGTTTGAAAGATTACGCAGTATATTTGCTCATAATGAGCAGGATGATCTTAGTAAAGTACCAAGATTTGCGGAGTTAAGATATGCTTTGTCGGGAGGATTCATAGATAATAAAGCTAAAGTATGCGTATATACAGACCATCAAATATTCGACCGATATCACAAGATAAAGATAAAAAGAGAGGTTGCAAGAAGTGAGAAACTTACTCTAAATGAACTTAGTTCTTTTCAGATTGGGGATTATGTTGTTCATATAGATCATGGTGTAGGCGTTTTTGGAGGGCTTGTAAAGACTAATCTTAATGGAAAGGTTCAGGAGGCTATAAAACTTATATACAAGGATAATGATGTGATATTTGTCTCAATTCACGGTATTCACAGAATTTCAAGGTTTAAGAGTAAGGATGGAACTCCTCCAAAGATCTATAAACTTGGTAATGGAGCGTGGGAAAAACTCAAGACTCAGACTAAAAGTAAGGTTAAGGATATTGCAAGGGATCTTATAAAACTTTATGCAGAGAGAAGACAGGCAAAAGGGTTTGCATTTTCTGCAGACACATATATGCAAAACGAGCTTGAGGCCTCTTTTATATATGAGGATACTCCGGATCAATTGAAAACTACTCAGGCAGTTAAGGAGGATATGGAAAAGGATTGTCCTATGGACAGGTTGGTTTGCGGTGATGTAGGTTTTGGTAAGACGGAAATAGCTGTAAGGGCTGCTTTTAAGGCTGTTGCAGACAGTAAGCAAGTAGCCGTACTTGTTCCTACTACAATTCTTGCTTTACAGCATTACAAGACTTTTTTAAAAAGACTAAAGGATTTTCCTTGTAAAGTTGAATATTTAAGCAGGTTAAAGAGCGCAAAAGAGATACAGGCTATAAGTGATGAGTTGGCCAATGGAAAGATAGATATAATAATAGGTACGCATCGTCTGCTTAACAAGGAGATAAAGTTTAAAGACTTGGGGCTGCTTATTATAGACGAGGAGCAGAAGTTTGGGGTTGCTGCAAAGGAGAAACTAAGACAGATGAAGATGTCTATAGATACCCTTACTTTAACTGCCACCCCTATACCGAGAACTCTTCAGTTCTCACTATTGGGTGCAAGAGATCTCTCTATCATAAACACACCTCCACCTAACAGGTTGCCTGTTCAGACAGAGATAATAGATTTTGACGAGGATCTTATAAGAGAGATAATAACCAGTGAGATTGAGAGGGGTGGGCAGGTATTCTTTGTTCATAATAAAGTTGAGGATATTCTTGCCATAGAGGATATAATCAAGAGGATATGTCCGGGTGTAAAGACGGCAGTTGGACATGGTAAGATGGAACCAAAGGAGCTTGAATCTATAGTGTTGGATTTTATGGCCGGTGATTATGATGTATTAGTTGCAACAACAATAGTTGAAAATGGTATAGATGTCCCTAATGCCAATACTATTATAATAAACCAGGCTCAAAATTTTGGACTTAGTGATCTGCATCAATTAAGAGGTAGGGTAGGGCGTTCTAATCAGAAGGCATACTGTTATCTTATTGTTCCTCCAATGGTTTCAATATCAGATGATGCAAGAAGAAGGTTACGTGCAATAGAGGCTTTCTCAGATCTTGGCAGCGGTTTTAATATTGCAATGCAGGATTTGGATATAAGGGGTGCCGGTAATCTTCTTGGTGGGGAGCAGAGCGGGTTTATAGCGGATATGGGTTTTGAAACATACCAGCGTATTCTTGAGGAGGCGTTTATGGAGCTTAAGCAAGAGGAGTATCTTAAGAGTGGGGGAGAGGAGAGTGATTTGTCGGGAAGAAAAGAGTTAAAAAAGGCAAGAAAGATAGATTTGACGAGGGGTGAAAAGAATAGTGAGGAGTTTGAGGAGGCCGTTGAAAAAACAAAACTTGCAGACCAATATATAACTGATTGTACTATAGATACAGATTTGGAACTTCTTATTCCCGACAACTATATCTCTCAGGTTTCCGAGAAGATAAGACTGTACAAGGAGCTTGATACCCTTTTAAGGGAGGATGACCTTAAAAAGTTTGAAGAGAATCTTATAGACAGGTTTGGAGAGCTCCCGTATCAGTTAAGGCAACTTATGTTTGTGGTAAGATTGAGAAGAGAGGCAATAAAACTTGGTTTTGAAAGGATAGTATTGAAAAACAATAAGATGCTTGTCTATTTTGTACATGATAGCAGATCCCCTTACTATGCTTCTCCTGTTTTTGAAGGGATTTTGTCTGTTGTGAGTTCAGGTTTTAATGCTTTTGTTCTTAAAGAGCAGAATAATAAACTAATGATGACAGCAAACGAAGTTGGAAATGTAGAGATGGCTTATAACATTGTTTTACAGTTGAAAGAGAAATTGCAAAAACAAAACTTTGTTAGATGGAATTGATATAATTACTATATTTGTAGCCTTGAATTTTAAAAACGTGGCTGACTTACTTATAGATTTGGGAAATTCTAACTGTAAAGCTGCCTTCCATTATAGGGGAGAGCTTGTACAGGTTTATAAGGATAGTGGAGAGAATCTTAATCTTTTCTTGGATTTTCTTGTAAAGGAGTGGAAAAATTTCTTTAAGGGCTCCTCTATAGATATTATAGTATTCTCAAATGTAAGGGATGAGATGCCTCTTTTTGAAGACAGATTGAGAGAGATTTGCAATAAATTGGTTGTGGTGAAGGATGATATGGAGTTGCCGGTGGAGATGAGATATGGTTTTGTGCCTATTGGTCTTGGAGCAGACAGACTTGCGGGAGCTTTGGCTGTTACAATGATGTTTCCTAATGATAACTGTATAAAGTTTGATTTTGGAACTGCTCTCACAGTAGACTTTATAGATAAAGGTGCGTATTATGCAGGTGGAAATATCTCTCTTGGTTTTAAAACAAGACTGAGAGCTTTGAATCATTTTACAAAACGTCTTCCTTTGATTGAGCCGGATGTTGATTGTCCCGATATAGGGATAAATACGAGTGGGGCTATTACTGCAGGTGTTGAGTTAGGCTTAATATTTGAAGTGGATGGATATATGAATAAGTATCCCGACAGAAAAATAATCTTTACCGGAGGGGATTCTCTTTATTTTGCCGGTAAATTAAAAAGAAAGATTTTTGTAATAAAAAACTTAGTGCTTTTAGGGCTAGGATTAATAGCAGATTATTATGCAGCAGATGTCAATAAGAATTAAAGGTATCCTCTTTATCCTTGCTGTTTTTGCGGCAAGTGTTCGGTTAAGCGGCCAGACGACAGACGCTTTGGGAACGTACACCCCCTATTCTCTCTTTGGAATAGGTGATATTGCAAGACAAGGAACGGCATTTAACAGGGGAATGGGTGGAATAGGTATAGGTGTAAGAGATAACAGGTTTATCAATTATCTTAATCCGGCATCTATTACAGCCAGAGATACACTTTCTTTTATGTTGGACTTTGGATTGAACCAACAGAACTTTTACAATTCAAACGGAGATATAAAATCTGCATATAACACCTTTAATATGCAGAATGTTATTTTTACTGCACCTATCTATAAAAAATCTGCTCTCATTGTAGGTATTACACCATATAGTAATGTTGGATATAAGTTTAATGCTATAGAGACCAATGATGAACTTGTATCTAAATATGGAGATATACAGTACCAAAAGTATGGAGAGGGAAGCATAAACCAGTTATTTATTGGAGGAGCACTGAATTTTCTAAAGAAATTTTCTGTAGGTGCTCAATATGTTTACTATTTTGGTTCCTTGGATAAGTACAGCAATATATATTTTGGTACTTCAACAACTGTAAGGAATATTATTAACAGATGGGATTATTCTGTAAGTTCACACTCTGCACAGGTAGGTCTACAGTATTTTACAAATATAGGAAAAAAAATGGAGTTGACAGCAGGTGTTACTTATAGGCTGAAATCCAAACTTACAGGAGATTTGAAAAGAGAAGTAATTGCTTCAGACAATAGCTCGTCTTCACAGGACACGGTTGTTAATAATACCATAAAGGATCCAAACCTGCATATCCCTTCAGAGATTGGATTTGGTGTATCTCTTAGAAAGAGGGATAAATGGATGATAGGTGCGGATTTTTCTCACCAGAGTTGGAAAGGATCAGATATACCGGAATATAATGGTGTAAATTTCAAACCTGTAGCAGCCAATAGCTATAATATAGGTTTTGAATATATTCCAAATAAATATGATATAAAGTCTTATATGAAGAGGGCTACATATAGAATAGGGGCCTATTACGAAGAATCATACGTTAAGGTAAACAACAGACAGGTTAAAGGTTTTGGTGTAACGGTTGGAACATCGCTTCCTATTCATAGATGGTATAATGCAGCCAATTTTTCAATAGATTTGGGGCAGAGGGGAAGTATAAAGGATAATTTAGTAAGGGAAAGATATATAAAGTTTATAATAAACATAAGTCTTCATGATATTTGGTTTGTAAAATACAGATATCAATAGTTTTGTAAAATAATGAAATATAACAAATAACTAATAAAATCACATCTTTTTTATGAAAACTATGCGCTTGTTTATCACATTGGCTCTTGTTTCAATTGTTGGAACAATAGGGTTGAATGCTCAAGGAAGATTTGGAGCAGATAGTGCCAATTGTGTTAGTTTTTTAAATTTTTACAAAGATTTCTTTAAACAGAATAATCTTAAGGAAGCTGCTCCGCTATGGCAGAAAGCAATGAAGTCTTGTCCTCCTACAGCCAGCCAGAATATGCTTATGGATGGTAACAAGATTTTCAAATATATAATGAGAAGTTACAAACCGGGTACTCCGGAGTATCAGAATTGTGTAGATTCTATAATGATTCTTCACGATCTCCGTGCAGAATATTATCCTAAGTATGCGTTCAAGGCAAAAGAGAACAAGGCTATTGATTATATTAATCTTGTTAAAGATGATCAGAAGGTAAGAGATATGATCGCAGAGGTTATATCAATGAATGCAAATAAGGCAAACTCTGTTTTGTTTGTAACATATATGGAACGTACAAAGGATCTCTATATTGCGCAGAAAATATCTGCAGAGGATGTTCTTAACGACTACTCAAAATATTCTGAACTTTTCCAGAAAAAGGTAGATGCAGATCCATCTGATCAGAATAAGAGTGCGTATCAGGCTTTTGAGAATTTCTTTATCAACAGCGGAGTTGCAACTTGCGAGAATTTGGTAAAGGTGTTTGAACCCAGATTCCAAGCTAATCAAGAGGATCTTGAACTTGCAAAAACTATTGTTAAAGTACTTGCAGACAGAGAGTGTATGAATGAAGACCTTTATCTTTCTGCAGTTGTTAAGATGCATCAGTTAGAGCCTTCATATAACAGTGCTTACTACCTTTACAAGTTGTATGCAAGTAAAGGTGAAGAGGGTAAGGCTATTGAGATGTTGCAAGAGGCTCTTAATTATGAGGATATTGAAGCAAGCAAGAAGGCAGAACTTCTTATGGAGTTGGCAGTTTACACTTATAAGAATAAGTTAGGTTCTGCAAAGGCTGTTGCATACGCAAGAGAGGCAATGGAGATAGATAACAGTCATGCTGCAAGAGCAAACTTCCTTATAGCAAATATATGGGTTGCTACAAGCTGTAAGGGAAGCAATGATATTGAATCACGTGCTAAATACTGGGTTGCAACAGATTATCTAAATAGAGCAAAGGCTTTGGATCCATCTGTTAGTGAGGAGGCAGATAAACTTTTGCGTCAATACAGACAGTATTTCCCACAGGCAGCAGATGCTTTCATGTATGACCTTGTAGATGGTGCTTCTTACTCTGTTTCTTGCGGCGGTCTTAACGCAACAACTACAGTAAGAACCATTAAATAGGCTTATTGAAAGAAGCCTGTTTAGCATTGGCGTTAGCGTTGGCTTTTGCTTTAATTGAGTTGATAGTGTATAGTTAATTAGCTTTGGCATTGGCGTTAGCGTTGGCTATATTAGAAAGTAGAGAAAGTAAGGAAGGTAGAAAGGAGAGAGAACGTAGACTAATCATATCATGGCGAGGAAAAGCTGCGTGAAAACGAACATATTTCTTTTAAAGCTGGTGGCTGTTATCTTTGTAACAACCGCCGGCTTTGTATCATGTAAGAACAAGGACAAAGGGATAGATCCCATTGACTTTAATTCGGCTCCGCGTCAGGTAATAAAAAACATGATAGCAGTACAATCAAGGAACGGAGGGGTGGTAATGCAGATGGAGGCGGATGTTATGGAGAGCTATTCAAACGATACCTCCTCCTTTGAATTGTTTCCTGCCGGATTTAATGTTTATGGTTATACCAAAGAGGGGGATTTGGAGACGAAGATAAGATCAGATAGAGCAAAACATACAAAACAGGGAAGGGAAGAGCAGTGGGAAGCTACTGGTAATGTAAAGATTTATAACTATATAAAGGGTGAGAGAATGGAAACTGATACCCTTTATTGGAACCAGATGGATCATACAATATATACACACTCCTTTGTGAAGATGTTCTCTCCGCAAGGTTACCTCCAAGGTTTTGGGATGAAGAGCGACGAAATGGCCAAGAATGCAATTATTTTAAGGCCGTTTAATAGTTATGGTATAATTGACAACGATTCTACTAAAACAGGTTATATAGATACTGTTAATTTAATAGGTCCTATAAAAAGATAGCAATGTCACCCTGGATAATTACAATAATATCATTAGTGTTTTCGGCTTTTTTTTCTGCTTACGAAATATCATTCTTTTCCAGCAATAAATTGAGAATAGAATTAGACAGAAAAGCAGGAAAGAGGTATGCTTTGATAATGAACAAGTTCCTGCAAAAGCCCGAGGAGCTTGTCTCATGTCTGCTTATGGGTAATAACGTAGCTTTGGTTGTCTACGGTATTGCCATTGCAAAAATTCTCAATCCGCTCATAGAGCAGTATATAACAACTAATCTCGGAGGTGTTTTGGCTATAGAGACGGTAGTTGCAACAATGATTGTGCTTGTTACAGCAGAATTTCTTCCAAAAATGTTAGGGAAAGTATCACCCAACAGCGTTTTCTCCTCTCTGTACTGGCTCACAATATTCTTTTATTATCTTTTTTATCCATTGACATATATAACCAATAAGCTGTCGTTTATAATAATAAGGCTTTTTGGCTTTAAGAAGAGGGAAAACAATAGAATGTATATCTTTGGTAAGAGCGACTTGATGGATCTTTCCGAGGAACTTACAGGAGATGAAAAAGAGGATGATGAACATAAGAACGATATTGAGATTTTCCAGAATGCTCTTAATTTCTCTGAAGTTAAGGTAAAGGAGTGTATGGTTCCAAGAACGGAGATTACAGCTATAGATACAGAGGAACCTGTAAACAATCTTTTGGAGTTGTTTATAGAGTCCGGGTATTCGCGTATTCCGGTATATAAAGAGAATATAGACAATATAATAGGATATGTCCATTCAAAGGATCTTATCTACAAAAAAGCAGAAACCATAGGACAATATATAAGACCTGTTGTGTTCAGAGATGAACAGACAAGGGCGCAGACACTTTTAGCCTATCTTATAAAAAACAGACAACCGTTAGCTGTTATAAAAGACGAGTGGGGAGGAACGAGCGGAATAGTTACAATGGAGGATCTTATAGAGGAGATTTTTGGCGATATAAGTGATGAGTTAGACAAAGACGAACTTACAGAGAAAAAGATCAGTGATTCCGAATATGTCTTTGCTGCGAGATTAGAGGTTAAAGAGATTAACAAGAAATATGATATAGGGCTTCCCGACAACGATGAGTATGAGACATTGGGCGGTCTTATAACTTATTATAACGAGAATATTCCAAAAGAGAAAGAGGAGGTTCGAGTAGAAAACTTTCTATTTACTGTTCTTAAGACATTTAAAAACCGCCTTGAAACGGTAAGTCTGAAAATATTAAGCGAATAACAGCTATTTAGATGGTTATTTTTTATTTTTTGTATTAAAATTATTAACTTCGCCCCTCCCAAATAGTGTGGTCTAAACTTGAAAATATTTTAAATTTATATAAACAATGGCAGTTCTAGAGAAAATACGCGTAAAAATGGGCGCGTTCATTACTATCCTAATAGGAATAGCGCTTGTAGGATTTATCATCAATTGGGATGATCTTGCAAGGGTTATATCTTCCGATAATAATATGGGTAAGATAGACGGAACAACTATCTCTTATGAGGATTTTAATTCAAAATTGGAGACTTTAAAGGGTATTTATGGAAGAGCGGATGAACAGGCTCAGGAGAATATGAACAACGCTGCATGGCAGGAGTTCATAAATGAAATAGTTCTAATTCCTGAGATACAGGCCGCAGGTGTAAGAGTTGGTGACGAAGAGATGGTTGCCATGATAAACGGGCAGAGTGTATCTCCTGTTTTTGCAAACCAGCAATACTTTGTAAATGAGAAAGGAGAATTTGATCCGGCAAAAGTGGCTCAGTTTATTCAAGCTATACCGCAAGATCAGACAGGCGGTTTGAGACAGTACTGGAATTATGTAGAGGATCAGGCCAAGGCAGAAAGATTCTTTACAAAATATGCATCTCTTCTTGAAAAGAGTAGCGTAGTAAACCCGTTGGATGTAAAGAGAGCTTTAGCAGACAATAATACTACATTTGATGTTGACTTTGTTGTAAAACCATTTGGTTTTCAGCAGGATTCAACAGTTATAGTATCTGATTCAGAAGTTAGTGCATACTATAACAAACACAAAGAACTTTACAAGAATGTAGATAACAGCAGCGATGTTGAGTATGTTCAGTTTGTTGTTGTTCCGTCCGGAGAGGATATAGACAAGACAGAAAAAGAGATAGAGGCTCTTGAACCTGAATTCCAAACTACAACAAATTTAAAGGCTTTTGTAACCAGAAATTCAGATCAGCCATACAACGAAATGTATTTCACAGAGAATGAGCTGGCATCAGTTAGCGACGAATTGGGTGAATTTGCAAAAACAGCCGTTTCGGGCTCTTTCCTTCCTCATTTCAGAAAGGACAATTTATTTATTGCTGCAAAGGTTGCAGATGTAGGGGATATGCCAGATTCTGTATTTGTACAGCATATTCTGCTTCAGGGTAACAATGCAGAAAAAGCAGACAGCCTTATTAATGAGATTAATGGAGGAAAATCTTTCGCAGAGCTTGCTGCACAGTTTTCTGCAGACAAGAATCCTAATGTAGAGGAGACAGGAGATCTTGGCTGGATGACACAGAGATACTCTATTCCGGGTTTTGAAAGCATATTCAAGGCAAAGAAGGGTGAGATCCTTAAATTAACTACAACATACGGTACTCACATCGTTAAGATTAAAGATGCCAAAAACTTTGCAAAGAGGTATAATGTTGCAATGTTGGTTAAAGAGTCTGTTCCAAGCGATAGAACACGTAATGAGTATCGCCAGCAGGCAATGGATCTTGCATCTGCCGGTGCAGGCTCAATTGAGAAATTCAGGCAGGCTGCAAACGAGAAAGGTTATGCTGTAATTCCTGCAAGAGGAGTTAATCCAAGAGCAAAACAGATAAATAACATTGCAGATGCGAGAGAGGTTGTACGTTGGGTTAACGATAATAAGCCGGGTGTTGTTAACACAGAGGAGTTTGATATTGCTAACGGCAGCTGTTTCCTTGTATTAGGTGTAACCGCTAAACATGAGCAGGGTATTGCATCTGAGAAGGAGGTTGCTTCACAGATAAGACAGATATTGACTTTTGAGAAACAGGGTAAGAAAGTTGCCGAGGAGGTTAAAAAAGCTGTTGAAGGTGCAGGTTCACTTGAGCAGGTTGCAGAGAAGCTTGGTTTAACTGTTTCTAACAGAAGCGGAATCTCATTTGCTTCTGTTTCACAGCAATTGGATCCTAAGTTTGTTGGTGCTATTGCAGCAGCAAAAGAGAATACATTGGTAGGGCCTGTAGTAGGAAACTTTGGTGTTTACTACTTTGTTATTAAGAATAAAGAGGTTGGCGAGTTCTATACAGAGGCAGATGCCAAACAGAAAAAGGCACAAGAATTTGCCTACATTTCTAGAATTATTCATAGTATAATGTCTAGCAAAGTTGAAATTAAGGATAATAGAAGCAAGTTCTTCTAATAGAGTGGTTTAAAATTTAAAAAAGGGAAGAGGGTGATCGGAATTTCCGGTCACCCTCTTCCTTTTTCGGAGTATTCTGTTCTAATTGTTATACATTAAACAGGAAATGCATTATATCTCCATCCTGCACAACATAATCCTTTCCCTCAACCCCAAGTTTACCGGCAGCACGACAGGCAGCCTCAGAGCCGTAATGCACAAAATCGTCATATTTTATAACCTCTGCCCTAATGAATCCCTTCTCAAAATCTGAATGGATAACACCGGCCGTTTTTGGAGCTTTATCTCCTTTATTATATGTCCATGCCTTAACCTCCATAGGCCCTGCAGTAAAGAATGTTTCAAGATTAAGCAGAGAGTAGGCACTTCTAATGAGACGCTCAACTCCCGATTTCTCCAAGCCAATCTCCTCAAGGAACATCTTGCGCTCCTCAAAACTCTCCAACTCCGCAATTTCAGATTCAATTTTTGCCGCTATAACTAAAATCTCCGCATTCTCATCCTTTACAGCCTCTCTTACGCGCTCAACATACTCATTGCCATCCTTTGCACTGTTTTCATCCACATTGCATACATACATTACAGGCTTGCTTGTAAGAAGCATGAGCTCTTTAGCAATCTTTATATCTTCCGGATTATCAAAGGTAACGGTCCTTGCTGATTTTCCTTGGTCCAATGCCGCTTTATATTTTACCAATACCTCATACATCTTTTTGGCGGCCTTGTCACCACCTGTCTGAGCCTGTTTTGCAACCTTGCTAATCCTGTTCTCAATTGTTTCCAAATCCTTAAGTTGCAGCTCTGTGTCAATAACCTCTTTATCCCTTACAGGATCCACGCTTCCGTCTACATGAACAATATTAGGATCATCAAAACATCTCAATACATGAAGTATTGCATCTGTTTCCCTTATATTTGCCAAAAACTGATTTCCAAGACCCTCCCCTTTGCTGGCTCCCTTAACGAGGCCTGCAATATCTACAATCTCAACTGTAGCGGGAACAACTCTGCCCGGTTTTACCAATTTTTCAAGTACGGCAAGCCTGTCGTCCGGTACTATTGTGGAGCCAATATTAGGCTCTATTGTACAGAACGGAAAATTTGCAGATTGCGCCTTGCCAGAACTTATACAGTTAAAAAGTGTTGATTTACCTACATTTGGAAGTCCGACAATTCCACATTTTAATGCCATCTCTATATATTTTAATTTAAAAAATCACTTCATTACCAAGGCTTTGATTCAAACCAGGTACAAGTGCGCAAAATTAATAAAACTTTTACGTAAATAATTACATTTTACCCAATTGTACACTGTATATGTAACTACCTTGCCACATTGCTGTCCGGTAAAAGTTCCGGACGATTATTATAAAG
>UMAU01000408.1_pt1 | contig 25208 bp, 27 predicted proteins | sample 1963791 | NCBI WGS metagenome assembly UMAU01 (sample SAMEA4835924, study PRJEB28245) | human gut metagenome | biome: gut microbiome; material: fecal sample | place: Denmark | collected 2008
ACAAATTTTTGAATAATTATAATTCCAGAAATTTCAATGTCGAAAAAGCTCAAAAAAGTAAGGTTTTTAATTGACAAAATTGAAATTTTATAGTTTAATATGAGGTGACAGTGTAAACGAAAAAATATAAGTTGAATATTATAAATATTGCAAAATAGTATTTATAATAGTTTAAATTTGTACATAAGTAAAAAAGAATAACAAAGCAGTAGTAAGGATGTAAAACTTTAAAAAAAATGGGGGATTTTCTATGGAAAAACTAATAGCACAAATTGAGGTGGATGAAGGCAGAAACGCTAATATATCTAAATCAATGGTAAAAGGAAAATTAAAATCACTGCGAAAAGTATCTAAAACATACAGAGCCATGCAACTAATAAAGTACAAAGCAGAAATTTATACATATAATTTCATAAAAAGAGCAGTAGATATATGTGCAGGTCTATTTGGCTCAATTTTATTATTGCCAATAATGGCAGTAGTAAAAATAGCTTACCTAAAACAAGGAGACCATGCGCCCGTTTTGTTTAAACAGAAACGAATTGGAAAAGATGGGAAAGAAATTGAAATTCTAAAAGTACGTAGTATGGTATATAATGCAGAAGAAGTGTTAGAAAAATTAATGAAAGAAAATCCGGAGATAAGAGAAGAGTACAAGAAAAATAAAAAATTAGAGCACGACCCACGTGTCACAAAAATAGGTGCATTCATACGTAAAACCAGCCTTGATGAATTCGGACAATTTGTTCGGTGTACTAACTGGAAAAATGTCATTGGTAGGACCAAGGCCATACTTACCAAGAGAGAAAGAAGATATGGGGGAGTATTACGATGACGTTATAAAGAATAAACCTGGGTTAACAGGATTGTGGCAAGCAAGAGGTAGATCTGATGTAGGCTTTGAAAATAGATGCCGTTTGGATAGATTTTATACAAATAATAAAGGATTATGGTTTGATTTTAAAATTATAATGTGGACAGTTGTATCGGTATTTCAAAGTAAGGGCGCAAGATAATAAGAGAGGAAACAGAAATGCAAGATAAAAAAAAGAAAATATTACATTTAGTTGAAGCATTTGGTGGTGGTGTATTTACATTTTTAGTAGAATTATCAAATAGTATGTCAGAAGATTATGAAATAGTAATAGCATATGCCAAAAGAAACCAAACACCTGAAAATTTTAAAGAGTATTTTAATAAAAATATAAAATTTATAGAAGTAAAAAATTTCACAAGAAGTATTGGAGTAAAAGATTTTAAGGCATGTAAAGAAGTAAAGCAAGTAATAAAACAGGAAAATCCAGATATAGTTCACATGCATTCATCAAAAGCAGGAATAATTGGAAGATTAGTAATAAGTAGTAAAAATAGGAAGTTATTTTATACGCCACATGGATATTCATTTTTAAAACAAGATGATTCTGCAATAAAAAGATTTATATATAAATCAATAGAAAAATTAGCAGCAATGTATAAAAGAAGGTGTAAAATAATTGCATGTTCTAAAGGCGAATATACTGAAACTTTAAAATTAACAAAAAATTGTACATATGTAAATAATGGTGTAAATACAGACGAAATAGACAAAATTATAAAAGGCATAATACCAGAGAAAATAAACACAAACAACCTAAAAATATGTACAGTTGGAAGAATAGGTTTTCAAAAAAATCCGAAATTATTTAATGAAATTGCGGAAAGATTTCAACAATATACATTTACATGGATTGGAGATGGAGAGCTTAAAGAATCACTAACTAGTAAAAATATTGAAATTACAGGTTGGGCAAGTAGAGAGAATGTGTTAAAACAACTATGTAAAAATGACATATTTATATTACCGTCATTATGGGAAGGATTACCAATAGCATTGTTAGAAGCAATGTATTTAGGTAAAATTTGTATAGTAAGTAATGTTATAGGAAACAGAGATGTAATAAAAAATGGAGAAAACGGATTTGTATGTGATAATTTGAAGGAATATGAAAATGTGATAAATTCTATAAGTGAAAAAAAAGTAGATATAAATAGAATACAAAAAAATGTTATTAGTGATATAAAGAACAACTATACTATTACAAATATGTGCAAAAAATATAAAGAAATATATAATTAACTTGGAGGAAAGACATGGATAGAAAAGTAGGAATAGTATCATGCTATTTTAAACACAATTACGGAAGTATGCTACAGGCATATGCAACACAAAAAGTTTTAGATAATATGGAAATACCAAATGAAACAATAAATATAGATGAAAACATAGACTTTGCAAATGGAAAAAAGAAATATTATATGTCACAAATAACAAATATTCCATTTATTAAATCAAAATTAGGTATGGTAAAGTTAAAACTTGATAAAAAAATAAATAAAAATTTAGGCAATAATATACAAATAAGAGATAATAAGTATAAAGAATTTGAAAAGAATTTTAGATTAACAAAACCATATAAAACATATAGAGAGCTAAGTGAGCAATGTGCAAACTATTCTGATGTAATAGTTGGAAGCGATCAATTATGGTTACCAGTCAATGTTGTAGCAGATTATTACACTTTAAACTGGGTGTCAGATAATGTAAATAAAGTATCATATGCTACAAGTTTTGGAGTATCAACTGTTCCTGATAAATATAAAAATGATTATAAAAAATTCTTAAATAGAATAAATTGCCTATCAACTAGAGAAGAAGCGGGGATTAAATTAGTAGAGCAATTATCGGATAATAAAGCAACATTGGTATGTGATCCAACTTTATTATTAAATAAAGAAGAATGGATGGATATTCAAAAAGAAGAGCCTATAATAAAAGAAAAATATATATTATGCTATTTTCTAGGAAAAAACATAGAACATAGAAAATTTGCAGAAAGATTAAAAGAAAAAACAGGATGCAAAATAGTTTCACTAAATCATGCAGATGAATATGTAAAATACAGTGATAAATTTTGTGATTATGCACCATATGACATAGGACCAGCAGAATGGATAAATTTAATAAGAAATGCAGAATATGTATGTACAGACTCATTCCATGGAACAGTATTTAGTTTAATTAATAATACAAAATTCTTTACTTTTGAAAGATATAGTAATAAAAATTCGAAAGTATCAACAAATTCAAGAATTTATTCATTATTGGGAATTGTTGATTTAAAAGAAAGAATATTAAGTGGAACTGAAAATGTTGATGATGTAATAAAAATGCAAATTAATTTCGACAATGTTAATGAAAAATTAGATAAGTTTAGAGAAAGTTCTAAAGGATTTTTGAAAAATTCAATAAAATAAAGGATGAGAAAAGATGATTGAAATAAAAGAGAAGTCTCAATGTTGTGGTTGCACAGCTTGTAGTAGTATATGTCCTAAAAAAGCAATTATGATGAAACAAGATGAAGAAGGATTTATGTATCCTATTATAGATAAAAGCAAATGTGTTAATTGTGGATTATGCGATAAAGTTTGTCCAGTAAAAAATGCCAAAGAAAATGGAAATAGTCAACATGCATATATTTTTCAAAATGCAGATGACAAAATTAGAAGAGAAAGTACATCAGGAGGAGCTTTTACTGCAATTGCGGAATATGTAATTGATAATAATGGAATTGTATATGGAGCTGTATTTGATGAAAAATATAAAGTTATTCATAAAGGCATTGATAATAAAGAAGAACTATATAAATTTAGAAATAGTAAATATGTACAGAGCGAAATGGAGAATTGTTATTCTGAAATAAAGGAGTATTTAAATAAAGGAAAATTAGTTTGCTTTAGTGGTACATCATGTCAAGTTGAGGGATTAAAAAATTATCTAGGAAAACACTATGAGAACTTAATATTAGTTGATGTTGTATGTAGAGCTGTTCCATCACCATTAATATGGAAAAAATATTTAAATATGAGGCAAAAACAATATAAAGATATTAGTAAAATAATGTTTAGAGATAAATATTATGGCTATAAATATTCAAATTTGAGTATATACAGCAAAAATTCAGATAAAAAACAGGATTACCATAAAGGTGTTGATTCAGATCCATATTTAAGAGCTTTTTTTACTAACATTTGTGATAGACCTTCCTGTTATGATTGTAAATTTAAAAAATTACATAGAGAAAGCGATATTACGATTTGGGATTGTTTCAATGTTGAAAAATTTGATAAAAATTTTGATGATGATAAAGGTACAAGTAGAGTTTTGACTCATACTGAAAACGGAAAAAATATAATTGATATATTGAGTCAAAAAAATAAAGTAGCAGAAATTGATGTAGAAAAGGCAACAAATGGTTTTCTTGCAATGTTCCAACCTGTAAAGAAAAATGACAAAAGAGAGCAGTTTTTCAAAGATGCTAATCAATTATCAGAAGAAGAGTTATTCAACAAATATTTTGCAGATACAATTAAAGTTAAAATAGAAAGATATGGAAGATTAGCTCTATTAAAAACTGGAATATATAAACCAATATTAAATTTAGGAAAAAAGATTAGAAAAAGAGATTAAATTAGTAAAAATAGGAGAGATCTTTAAATGAGTGAAAAAGTTAAAGTTTTATATTTTATAGATAGAATGCTTAGAGGAGGTATTCAAACATTTGTAATAGAAAATATGAAACATATGGATAAAAATAAAATACAAATTGATTATTTATTATTAGATGATGGTGTTAAGTATGAATTAGAGGATACATTAAAAGAAATGGGATCTAATGTATATAAATTGAAAGGTGTATGGTTAAGAAAACCAACTGATTATTTTAATTACTTTAAAAAGATTGATGAATTTTTTTCACAGCATAATGATTATAAAGTAGTTCATTTACACTCATCTAGTAAGAACTTTTATATATTAAAATCAGCTAAAAAATACGGAATACCAGTAAGAATAGCTCATTCACATAATATAGGATTTCAATCAAATAATAAAATACAAATAATGATTGGAAATTTGTGTAAACCCTTATTAAAAAAATATGCAACTGATTATTTTGCATGTGCTTATTTGGCGGGAGAATGGCTATTTGGGAAAAAAGCAGTTAAAGATGGTAAAGTCAGAGTTATTCATAATGCAGTTGAATATGAAAAATTTAAATTTAATGAAGAGAAAAGAATGGAAATACGTAATAGATTAAATATTAATGACAAACTTGTTATTGGAAATGTAGGAAGATTTTCAGAACAAAAAAATCATGAATTCTTAATAGAGATTTTTAGTGAAATACATAAAAAAAATAAAATGTCAACTTTAATGCTTATTGGAAAAGGTGAAAAGGAAGTATTAATTAGAAAAAAAGTTAGAAATCTAGGTTTAGAAAATGATGTAATATTTATGGGTTTTTGTAATAATGTGAATGAATTAATGTGGGCAATGGATATATTTTTGATGCCAAGCTTACATGAAGGTTTGCCTGTAGTAGGAATAGAAGCACAAGCGACAGGGTTGCCTTGCTTTATGAGTAAGTATGTAATCACAGATGAAGTAAAAATTACTGAATTAGTTAAATTTATAGATCTAAAACAATCTTCAAAAGAATGGGCAAAAGAAATATTGAATAGTGATTTAAATAGAAAAGATACAAAAGCTGAACTAGAACAAGCTGGATATCTAATAATGGATACAGCAAAAGAATTAGAAAATTTTTATAGAAAAGTATAGAGGATAGTTTTATGGAAAATAGTGTAAAGTTAAAGAAAATAAGTAATTTTTTTTGTAGTATCGCAATTATTATATTGATGTATGCATGTTATTTTAATGCAATAAAGACAATTTCGATTAGTTATATTGCAACTTTAGTAATTGCATTAATTTGTTTAGTTATAGCTTTTTTATTGAGTAGTAGTAAAAAAATAATTATTTATTTTCCTTCAATATTATTTTTTCTAGTAATATTGTATTCAAAAATATTTACTATAAATGAAAATACTACAAATAGATTTTTGTCAACATATTTAATATATATGCTTATTTCTTTTCTCATAACAGGAATGAAAAAATGGGAGAAAAGTTTACAAATAGTTTCAATAGTATTTTCATCAATAACTGCAATAGTGACAATAATGTCATGGATATCTCCAGAATGGTATATCAACAATATAATACCAACATTGTATTCAAATAGCCAAGCTACAATGTATAATCTCGTGCAATATGCAAAATCATATCCTGGAATATTTGCTTCAACGGGACTTAATGCTTTTTTTATAAGTGTCGGAGTTGCGATTTTGTTTTCAATGATAATATTTAAAAGAAAAAATAGTAAAATAGCTATAGGTTTAATAATAATACATATCTTTGCATTATTATTAACTCTTAAAAGAGCCACATTAGTGTTAAATATATTATCAATTTTGGTTATTTTGTTATTAAATAATTCTAATGCAAGAAAAAAAGTAAAATTTTTGATAATTGGTATAATTGTAGTATGTTTATCTTATTGTATTTTTCCCCAAGTATTTAATAATACATTATCACGATTTCAAACTAACTCTGAAGAGGAATTTTTTAATGGAAGGACAGAATTATATGATTTCGCTAAGAAATCAATTGAAAAAAATTTTTTCTATGGATATGGTTTTGGATGTTTTTCAAAAGCATATGCTAGATACAATACATATAATGGAATTCCTTTAGATACACATAATGAGATTTTACAAATAGCATCTGAAACTGGAGTTCTTGGAGTTCCATTAATATTTATTCCATTAATATATATGTATATATATACAATAAAAAGGTTCAAAAAAATAAAAAATAATAGTTATGAAAAGTACTCAATAGCTATATCAATTTATATACAAACATATTTTCTTACATATTTATTTGTTGGAAATCCATTTCATGACTCATCAATTTATTTAACTTATTTACTGTTCACTTTGAGTGCTGTAATTAGAAAGGAGAAAAGTGATAATGAAGGAAGTTTCAATAATAATTCCAGCATATAACGCAGAAAAATATATTAAAGAATGTATTGAATCTATATTGTGTCAAACGTATGAAAATATTCAAATTATTATAGTTAATGATGGCTCAACTGATAGTACAGTAAAAATATGTGAAAGTTTTAATGATAAAAGATTAAATATAATTAACCAAGCAAATAAAGGCGTGAGTTCAGCAAGGAATGCAGGAAAAAGAGAGGCAACAGGTGACTATATAATATTTGTTGATGCAGATGATACTTTAAATGAGAATATGATAGAAACATTGGTTTATACTTTAGAATGTAACAATGCTGATATATCAATATGTGGATATAAAAAGATATTTTCAAATAATAATTTTATAAATGAAAAAATAGAGAATGAAGAAAAAATATATGATAATGATAAAGCAATATATGCTTTTTTAGAGGGAAAGTATTTTGGAATAGGTCTTTGGGATAAATTAATAAAACGTGAAATAGTTGAAAAAGTTGATTTTGAAGATGGAAGAAAAATTAATGAAGATAAATTTTATTTATTTAATGTATTGTTATATGCAAAAAAAGTGTATGTAAATAATTTAGGACTATATAATTATATGCAAAGAGAACAGTCAGTCACTAAGGGAAAATTTGGAGAAAAAAACTTAGATATAATATATTTTTCGGATAAAATAAAGGAAATAATAGAAAGACAGTATCCTAAATTTAAAGAAATAGATCTTGAGAATTATATTAGAGACAATATATATGTATATAGGAATATAGTTAGAAATTATAATAAAAATGATTATATATATAAATATGCAGATGAAATCAGAGAAAAATTAAGAAAATTAAAAAACAACAAGAATAATTATAAAAAATACAATAAAATTGAACTTTTATTAATTTGCAGTTTCCCAATAATATACAAAACTTTTTTAAAAATTTTCGACATATTTATTAGAAATAGGAGGCAAAGATGAATTTTGGTATAATAACATTTCATAGAGCAGTAAATTATGGTGCTGTTTTACAAACATATGCATTACAGGAAGCATTAAAAAATTTAAATATTGATAGTGAAGTAATAGATTATAGAGATAATATAATAGATAACAGATTTAAGTTTTTTTATAATAAATCGTTAAAAAAGTTAGTGAAAGATTTTATATATTTTCCAATATTCTTTAGAAAAAATAAGAAATTCGAGGAATTTATAGAAGATAATATAGTGACAACAAAGGAAATAATTAGAAACTATAATGAATTAAATCAATTAAAGGAATTTGATCAATATATTACAGGTAGTGATCAAGTGTGGAATTATAGATTAACAAATTGGGATAAAGCATATTTCTTGGACTTTGTAAAAGATAATAAAAAGAAAAATAGTTATGCAGCAAGTTTTGGAATGAATGAAATTCCTAAAAAGGAACAAGAAGAATATAAAAGCTTATTAAGTCAATTTAATCATATTTCAGTAAGAGAAGAAAATGGAATTGAAATAATACACAAATTAATAAATAAAGATATAGATGTTGATGTTGATGTGGATCCGACTTTATTATTAAAAAAAGAAGAATGGATTAAAATTGCTAAAAAACCAAAAGAGAAAGATTACATATTAATATTTGTTATGCAAAAAAATGAATCGACTTTTAAATTTGCAGAAAGGTTGGCTCAAAAAACAAATTGTGAAATTATTTATATTGCTGATTCTATAAAAAGAAGGGTAAATGGAAAATATAAGTACATATTATCTCCAACAGAATGGTTAGGATATTTCTTAAATGCTAAATATATTGTGACAAATTCTTTTCATGGTTTAGCTTTTTCTATAAATTTAAATAAAGATTTTTTTGTAGAATTACAAAGACCACCTGCAACTGGAAATAGTAGACTGGAAAATATGTTAGATTTATTGAATTTGAGAGATAGACAAATTATAGATGGTGATAATAATAATATTGATAAAGAAATTAATTGGAAAGAAGTTAATAGAATATTGGATACAAAAAGAACTGAATCATTTAATAATTTGAAAAGTGTATATTTAAGGAGCGAAAAAAATAAATATGAATAGAGAAAAGAGTCTAGTAAAAAATACAATAATAATAACTGTAGGTAAAATATGCACACAGTTGATAACATTTTTACTATTACCAGTATATACAGCACTATTATCAACAGAGGAATATGGAACAGTAGATTTATTAAATACACTAGTTTCTTTATGTTTACCAATTGTAACATTTCAAATAGAGCAAGCTTTATTTAGGCATTTAATTGACAGTAGAAATAATGATAGAGAAATTAAAAATACAATAACTACTACATTAGTAACGGTATCATTACAATCGACATTATATTTGATAATTTTTGCAATTATAGCACCATTCATACATAATCAATATAAATATTATCTTGCAACAAACGTAATAGCTTGTATATTTTCAAGTATAATGCTACAGATTTCAAGAGGATTGGGAGATAATAAAAAGTATGCATTAGGAAGTTTCATAACAGCTCTTACAACAGTATTATTAAATGTATTATTTATTGTAGTATTTAAATGGGGAGCTTATGGAATGTTAACTGCTACATTAATTGGAAACATTGTATGTAGCTTATATATATTCTTTGCAAAGAATATATATAGATATATAAATATTAAATTATATAGTAAAGAATTGTTAAAGAAATTATGGAAATATTCATTGCCATTGATACCAAATGCAATATCATGGTGGATATTTAATTCATCAGATAGAATTATAGTATCATCGATTCTTGGAATAGGAGATAATGGAATATTATCAGCGGCATATAAATTTTCAAGTGTGTATATAACAATATATAATATTTTCAATATGACATGGACAGAATCAGCTTCTTTACATATTGATGACAAAGATAACAATAAATTTTTTTCAAAAATTATAGATACAACACTTAGACTATTTACAGCTATATGCTTTGGAATTATAGTATGCATGCCATTCATATTTCCAGTAATGATAAATGAAAAGTTTGGTCAAGCATATAATCAAATTCCAATTCTAATGATTTCATCATTATTTAATGTTGTTGTAGGTCTAATAAGTGTTATTTATATTGCAAAAAAAGACACAAAAGCAGTGGCAAAAACTTCAATATGTTCTGCTATAATAAATGTAGTTGTTAATTTAGCACTAATTAAATTTGTAGGTTTATATGCAGCATCTATTTCGACTTTAGCAGCATATTTAATAATGTCTATTTATCGTATGTATGATGTGAGAAAATATATTAAAATTGACTTAAATAAAAAGTTTATTATATCGGCAACTGTTATGATACCAATAATTTTTGTGTGTTATTATATTAATAATTTATATTTAAATATAATTATAATATTACTTGTACTTGTATATGCTTGGCTAGTAAATAGAAAATCAGTTAATTTAATTACCAATATGATAAAGGAAAAATTTTTAAAAAAAGGAGCTCAAAATGGATAATACATATCTAGATAATAAAATAAAAAACATCTGTAATGGATGTGGAGTATGTGCATTAGTATGTCCTAAAAAATGTATAAAAATGGTAGAAGATACAGAAGGATTTTTGTATCCTGAAGTTGATGAAAGTAAATGTATAAAATGTAATAAATGTAAAAAGTATTGTGCGAATTTTAATGAAAAAAAAGAAAAAAATGAAAAAGCATACATTGCAATAAATAATTCAAATGAGCAATTAAGAAAAAGCTCTTCAGGAGGAGTGTTTCTCGCTCTAGCCGAATATATAATAAATAATAATGGAGTAGTATTTGGAGTTACCTATAATAATGAATTGGAAGCAGTTCATGAATATGCAGAAACAATAGAGGAATGTGAAAAATTTTGTGGCTCAAAATATGTAAGAAGTAATTTACAAGATTCATATATAAAAGTGAAAGAATATTTGAATGATGGGAGGAAGGTGCTCTTTACAGGAACAGCATGTCAAATTAGTGGTTTAAAAAAGTTTATAGGAAATGAAAATGAAAATTTAATATTATGTGATATTTTGTGTCATGCGAATCCATCGCCAAAGGTATTTAAGTTGTATATTAAAAATTTAGAAAAAGTAAAGGAAAAAAAAGTTAAATATATTTGGTTTAGAAGCAAGGAAAATGGTTGGAAAAATCAGACACCTATAATTGAATTTACAGATGGAACTAAAGAAGAAGAAAATTCATATTTTAAAGCATTTGTAAGTGAAATAATTAATAGACCGTCATGTTACAATTGTCAATTCGCTTCTAAAAGAAGAATTTCTGATTTTACAATAGGAGATTTTTGGGGAATTGAGAAAGTAAATCCAAAAATAAAAACTGAAAATGGAGTTTCTTTATTAAACGTTAATTCAGAAAAAGGAAATAGAATTTTTAATGAATTAAAAGAAAAAATAACTTTTGAAGAAGCTAATTATGATTTAGCATGTTCATTCAATCATTATCATAATGTTTCGGAAAATATAAATAGAAATAAGTTCTTTTTACGGAATATTTGATGGAAGTATTAATGAAAATAATATTATTGAGTATATGAATAAGTATTCAAAGAAACATTTATATAAGAGAGTTTTATGTAAAGGCAAAAAAATTATAAAAAAAATTATAAAAAGTTAAAGAAAAAATACATATTCGGAAATAATTGAAAATAACAGAAGAATGTATTAATATAGCATGAAAAACTTTTTTATGAATAACTTGTTGTTGATAAAATATATAGGTCATGTGCAAAAGTAATTGATGATGCGATAGAAATATCAGTAATGTTGTATATATGAATTTAATAACCTGAAAAAATTATGGCTTTATAAAAATTAAATTAAACTTATTTGTATATACAAAAAATATGCTCTTGTAGTGAATATTCTGCAAAGGACACTGGTTAAATAGAAGAATATAAAATAAGTACTTCCAACTGTTTACTGGGCTGGAAATACTTAAAGTAAAAATAAATAATATGAATTAATGTAGTTAGAAAAAGCTAGCTTTATGACCTAAAAATAAAAAAAGATAATTTATGTTATTAATATTGTATTAAACTTTTTTCATAAAGGATAGGGGGAAAAATACCGTGACAAATAATAGTTTAATTAGTAGCAAACCATTTGGATATAGTTCGGCAAAAGAGCTATATAATAATTATGTATCAAAAAAATATGAAAATCTCAAAGAAACTACAGATATAAATGACTATTATGATTATATTTTTTGTTGCGGTGCATTAATGTATTGGATTGAATATGATAAAGAAAAGAAAAAAAATTACTAGATAACTATTTTTATCAGATATTACGAGATATATCTAATAATATAAAGCATTTTAAATTAAACAAAAAGCAATATGATATTAAACTTATAAAATATGGAAGAACAAATATGAAAACTAATATGGAAGGAGATTGTATTTGGGATGATAATACAATTTGGGATGATGATTGTAACTGGTATGACAACATAAAGGGAGAATCAGATCAAATGAAATTGGTATGTTCTTGTGAAATAAAAGATAAAGGAATGGATAATTATTTTTTATATGAAGTATGCAAAGAAACTAATAACCTTATTAAAGACATATTAAAGTATGATTAATAAAGCTTTTATATTTTAAATTTTTCACAATTAAGTAATTACATTGTGCTATATTTAGAGGAATTGCTTCAAAAGATAAACCTTTGAAATCTAATACAAACAATACAAATATAGATTGGCATTATATCTAATCAGCTACTTCCACTGATAAATGTCATTATAGAATTATATAAATTAGTTTAATAAATGAAAATGAAACTATACAAAAAGATATAAAGTGTATAAATGAATTTATAGATGAAGATATTATTGATAGACAAAATAAATATCCAAAAAAATGATAGATTATTTATAATAAGTTAATTGAAACTAATAAGTAATAAGCAAATTAGAATATTTAAATATTTATAAATATGAGTTTAAAAAGTCTGTTAATAACTGTTGGTGTTTAATTTAATCTATGTTAAAAGCTGGAATCGTTTGTATAATTCCAAATTTAAATTCACAAGAAAATAAAGGTAGCATAAAGATACAAAAATCGACAAATTTCGCAAAAATAAAATTTACAGTTGTAATACATCAAAATCTATGGTATCATAAAGAATATTTTATAAAGATATCAAGAGCTGTATATATATGAATAAAGATGACTATGATGTCGTGAGACAGAACTATATAAATAAAAAAGAAATAGATATTTATAACTATCTAACTCAAAAACAAATTGAAATTTTATCAAAATTAAATATTATAATTGAAAATAAATTATATACAATATATGATTTTGATATAAAACAAAGTGAATTATTGAAATATATTAATAACAAGCAAAAGCTTTATGATATAAATATTACAGATGAAGAATATAATGAAATTATTAATATATTTATAAAATATCAGATGAATATAAGTTATAAAAGAATACAGTAATAATATGCGTATTACATATTATTATTGTATTCTTTTTTGCGCTCTTCTAAATATAAAATCATTGTACTAATAAATTCTCTGGGCGTTATTATTTCATTGGGAGTATACCAAAAAAATATTTCTTTTAATATTTCAATATTAGAAAAACGAAGTATTGAAGAAATTGCGGATTCTATAGCCCATTGTACATTTTTTAATTCTACATTATGTATTTGTGCAGATATATTATATGCTTCTTTTAATAAATAAAATCCATCAAGCCCATTATTAAAGAAAAATGCAAGCTCTTCTAATATAAAAATTGTTCCGATTGATGTTAGTTTAAATCCCAAATTATATAATAATTTCTTTAGTTTTACCATATTTAAATTTTTATCTTTAGAATTTAGTGCACTGTTTGGTGCACTATAAACTTCTCCATTAAAGATAACAGTATTTAACATTTGTAAAACTTTTTCCTTCTCTTTACATAATTCAAGCACATTATACCACTATAGTGGACGGAATGCGTAAAAATCCAGAAACAGTTGGCATATACAGACTAACAATGAAAAGTGGTTCAGATAACTTCAGAGCAAGTGCAATTCAAGAAATAATAGACAGATTGAAATTAGAAGGTGTTGATGTTATAATATACGAACCAACATTAAAAGCAGAGCAATTTAATAATTGCATAGTTATAAATAACTTCGAAGATTTTTCTAAAAAATCAGATGTAATTTTAGCAAATAGACTTGAAGAAGAGCTAAAGGTTGTGAAGAATAAAGTTTATACAAGGGATTTGTATAGTAGGGATTAATATAAATAATATATATGTCAAAAAATGTCGAATTTTGTAATACGATTAATATTGCAGGGTTCGACATTTTTTGATTTAATATATAAGAAATATAAGCAACAGGAGAGAATATGAACGATGATATATTAAAATCAATATACAGTAAAGATAAAAGAACAAAATATAATTTTGTTGCAAAAGCAACAGTCAAAAACACTACTATCATATATATAAATATTACAATAGAAGTGCTTAAATAATGTTGAGTTCATATGCAAAAAAGATATATATTAATAAGTTACTTATCGCTTGTTAATTAGTTGATGGAGTTATATGAAAAAAATATATAAATTAGTTTTAACGATAAAAGGAGGAATAACATGAAAAGTTTTTTATATATGGATGTTGATAAAATAAATTCAATAATAGCTCAAGCAGAGAAAGGTATAACAATTAACGAGAAAAGTGAAGAAACAAATTCAAAGGGAAGTAATATCAATGCAAGTGCAAATGTAGGTACTGAAGGTAAAGCTGAATTTAGTATATTAAAATTAATAAATACAGGAACAAATTTTGAAGGAAAAGTTGGACTAGAAGGTGAGTTGGAATACAATAAAGTATTAAGAAACATAACTGAGAAGAAAATACACGATGAAATATTTGAAAAAGCATGTAAATATATATCCATTAATGAAAATGAAAATATTCAAGACGATTATGGTGAATATGTCAGATTAAACAAAGTATTTCAGTTTATAGATTTGGATTATTTAGAAAAACTTTTTTCTAAAGATGGTATAATAGAAATTATTATAGAATCTGAGCAGAAAAAAATGGAGGAAGAATTTAAAAGAAATCTTAATCGTGAACAGGAAAGAAAAAGTAAAAATGAAATAGAAAAATTAAAAAAAGAAGTCGTAAAAAATTATGAAGAAATAGAAAAATTAATAAAAGGATTTAAAAACGTTGTTCCATATACCAAGATGCTTATTTCACACGATGGATATTTAATTCCTCTTGAAGAAAAAAATTTTAGAGTTAATTCATCAACTATGGGATTTATGTATAATGGTGAGATCTCTTGTGTTGGAATGATAACCAACATAATAGGTGATGATATTGCTGATTCAGATGACAGTAATAATATATTTGGTGCTATTCAGAAAACCATTAATGCAGCTTTAAAAACGATACTTCCTACAAAAGAACGTAATCTGTGCATTGTAAATCCAATTGCTATATTTTATGATGATTAATAATGAGATTAAGAATAGATGTTTATAAATTGAAACAATAAAATTAATGAGTAAAAAGGACAGTCTTGGATTTTTACAGACCGTCCTTCTAAAGTCTATTGTCAAATTATATCAAATTCTGTCACACGAAACACAAAAAATCAGCAAGTAACCACTTAAATTACAAATCAAAATATAATAAAATAACTTTCAGGCTATTTTGATTGAACACAAACCGAATTTCAAAACAGATGCATTAATTAGCTTATATTAATGATATCTGTTAATTGATGCATCTGTTTTTATGAAGCATCAAATGAAACAAGAAAGGAGGTTTATACATAAGATGAAGAGCAATATGAATAAAATCATTATTTCTTTTACTATTGTATCAGTAATTGCAATTATATCAATTATGGTATGTTGCTTTGCTGCTTTAGGATATAATTCTAAAGTATCAATAGAAAAAGAAAAGATTGAAGTAGACGCTCAATCAAACTTCAATCAAAATAACCCATAGAGGAAAGGGCGTAGCTCTTTTCTCTTTTTACTATTATATGATATTTAAATTGATAATACAATAAAAAATGGATAATTTTTTTATTATATATCACAATGTAATCGTTCACTAAAGTGAACAAAAAGAATTCCATAATGCAAAAAATTCAATTCAGAATTATCACACACTAAAATCTAAAAATACAATCGTCCACTAAAGTGGACAAAAACTATTGTATACTCCTCAACGGGGGTGAAAAAAGTGCACATACATATGAAAATCAAAGAAGCAATAGAAGAATCCAAAATGAGCATAGAGGAATTATCTCAAAAAACGGGTATAGAAAAAGAATATCTAAAAACAATACAAGAATTGCCAGCCGATGAAATTTTATTACATGAAGCAATTCTTATAGCAAATGCATTGGATAAAAAAGTAGTAGATTTGTATGAGTTTTAATAAATCAATAACAAAATGATTGTCGAAAGATGTCGAAAATTGCCACACGATTTGTCTGGTAAATTTCGACATTTTTTGATAATATATCTCCTATAAAGGGGGATGCATATGAAAAATAAATTAAAAAGTCTATCTAAAATATTATTACTATCAACTATACTATTAGCAATACCAACAACACTATTTGCACATTCTGGTAGAACCGATAGTTCCGGTGGTCATAAAGATAAAAACAACGTAAGCGGATTGGGAAGTTATCATTATCATTGCGGAAGACATCCAGCCCATTTACATGAAGGAGGAATTTGTCCATACAGTAGTATGCAATCATCTACAACTACAAAATCAAAAAGCAAAACTTCTACAAATGCTAATACAAGCTCAACAACAAAAGCAAAAAGTACATCTGTTACCACAGATAGATCTACAAATAAAAAGGTTGAAGTTGAAAAAATAACATTAAATGCTCCTAAAGCAAAAATTGAAATTAATGAAGAGCTAACTATTATTGCAACAGTTACTCCAGATTCTGCAAATGATAAATCTATAACGTGGAATAGCTCTGATACTTCTGTTGCCACAGTATCAAACACAGGTGTTGTAAAGGCTATTAAAGATGGAAGTGTTTCAATAAGTGCAACTTCTACAAACGGAAAATGTGCTACTTTAAATCTTATAGTTAATAAACCTAAAGTTGATGTAACAGAGCTTAATTTAGATGAAAGTGATTTCTCGTTAGAAGTAGGCAAGGAAAATAGAATAATTGCAAATGTTCTTCCATATGAGGCTACTGATAAAACCATTAAATGGACATCTTCTGATGATAAAGTTGCAAAAATTGATAATGGAAAAGTTAAAGCTTTAAAAGCTGGCGAAGTAACAATTACAGCGGAAACATCTAGCGGAATAACGAAAACATGCCACATAAAAGTTACAGAACCAGCTAAGGCATCACAAACTGAAACTACAACAAATGACAATACGTCAGCTGCACTAGGTGGAGCAGTGATAGGAGCTGGTGTAGTAGGAACAGGCATTTGGGGAATAAAGAAACTTAAAAAGAAAAGCTAAAACTATGTTGTAACATTTCTTATTTTATCAGCAACTTGTTTATTTTTTAGTAAAAACTTAATACTGGAAAATAAAAGAACAAGAAGATAAACAAATTGAAAAAAGAGCAAGAGCTAAAATGTTTAGAAATATAGTTTAAAATAAACAGCTTTGAAGAAACAAAGAATATAAGATGTCGAATATTGTCGAATATTGTAATATGATTATCATTGCAATATTCGACATTTTTTGATTTAATTTAGTTGAAAAATGTATATTTAACCTATTAGCTGAAAAATTTTTACAAAAACTTGATAAACCATATGCCATTTGGCTTAAAGAAAAAATTGAAAAATATTTGGAAAAAAATATTTAACAGTTAAACCACAAAATTCAAAAAAATATTGTACATTTCATTTTTATATAGTAAAATGTAAAAAAACGAAAAGGAAGTACACATGAAAAAGAAAATAATATACATAGTATTAACAGTAATTTGGATGGTAGTAATATTCATAATGTCATCAATGAATACAAATGAATCAAATGGAAAAAGCAAACAAACTATAAAAAAGACAGTACAAAAGACCACAGAAATATCAGAAAATATAGGAATAACAGACACAAAACCAACAGAAAAACAAGTAAATGAAACTGTAAATAAACTAAATTTCCCATTGCGAAAATGTGCTCATGCTACAGAATATGCAATCTTGGCAATTCTAATAATCTTTACACTAAATTCATTTTGGGGCAAAAATTATTCAATTAAAAAAATTTTTATAGCTATCATAGTTTGTTTTATATATTCATTAACTGATGAATATCATCAATCTTTTGTTTTGGGAAGAACAAGTCAATTTACAGATTGTTTAATTGACACTTTGGGAAGTATAATTATGTGTTGTGGATATACTATAGTGAAAAAATTAAGCAAACTAAAAAATCAAAAATATAAAAAGGACATTATTTAACTAATGTCCTTTTTATTATAATAAAAATTATGAAAAATCATTGCAAAAGGGTGATTCCCTAAGTATAATTTATATATGTGATTTAGAAAGTGAAGGGATTGAAATGAACAAAAAATATATTGACGAGCTTTGTAAAATATATAGCAAAAGAGATATAAAACAGTTTGCATATTTAGTATATATATATAAGTTGAGTAACATAAGTGAAATGAGAGTTGATGAAAAATGGTTACTTTATGAAATTGGCCGAAATTTAAAAAGTGAAGATTTAAACTATATTTTATCTTTTTTGAGAAGTAAAGATAAAAATAAAATTATGTTTTCAGCAAATTTATTAAGCAATATGTTTAATTTGAAAACTGAAGCTAAAGAATATATAAAGAAGTGTATAACTGATGCAAAAAATTTAGAAATATCTTCAAGATGTATTACGAAATTATTAAAGAGCGTAAATGAACCTAATTTTTTAGAAGAGTGTGTGAAAAATTCCAAATCATTAGGAATAGATTCAATTGATTTGTGCGAAATATTAAAAAGTTCAAAAAATATTGAATTTATGAAATTTTGTATTGAAAATTCCGTAGAAATAGGGCTATTTCCCAATGAAATTATTAGTGTTGTTAATGAAATTATGAAAAAAGGCGGAGAAGATAATTATACAATTCATTGTATTGAAAATTGGAAAAAACTAAATTTGAATTCATCTCAGGTTACAAATTTATTATTAAATATAAAAGATTTTTCTAAGGTGATTAATTTTATAGAACATTGGAAAGAGTACGGATTAAATTCAGATAATGTAACTTTTATAGTTAAAAATTCTAAAATTAAGGACTACGAAAAAAGCATTGTTGAAAGAGCAAAAGAATTTGAATTGAGTGTTGATAATATTTATGACATTGTAAGTTCGATAAATGATAAAGTTTATGTGATGAAAGCTATAAAATCAGGAGCTCTAACAGGTCTTGATTCGTATAGTATTGGAAAACTTATATATGACTCTAAAGACAAAAAATTTATTAAGGAATGTTTAAAAATTAGTAAAGAACTTAATTTAGATTATTCGGAAATCGAATTACTAGAAGGTTTGTATAAACAGTTAAGCTTTTTAAAATTTACAAAACATAAAATAATGAATGTAATAAAAAGTTATAAAAATGATTATAAAAGAGAAGTTCAGTTACCGCCATATATGACATTTGGTATAGAAATAGAGTCTATAGGTCAATTAGAAAAAGAATACCTCGAAAAAATTTTAAAAAAGATGGGAGACTGGCATTGTAAAAGTGATGAGTCATTAATGGATAATCCTCCATATGAAGAAGGTGTTGAGGTCGTTTCTCCTGTTTTGTATGTAAATGGAAAAAATCCCACAATAGAAATAAGAAATATTTGTGCATTATTAAATTATTTTGGACATTATTCTGATGAATCTTGTGGTGGTCATATACATATAGGTGGAAACTATTTGCAGAGTGTAGACGCATATAAAAATTTGTTGGAATTATGGTCAAATACGGAAAAAATTTTATATTTGATTTCAAATGAGCCAGGAACAATTTCTAGACATAGCGTTTATTCATATGCTTTGCCAATATCAAAAGATTTAAATTATACATTGGAAACAGGAACTGTTAATTTGTCAAATGAAGATGATTTGGAGAAATTTAAAAATAATCTTAGAAAATTCGAGGAGAATCGTTTTAAAGGATTAAATCTTACGAACATGGCTACAGATATTGTTAAAATAAAAAAATTACCTACAATAGAATTTAGAATACCAAATGGAACTGTAAATGCTGATACATGGATTGAAAATATAAATCTTTTTGGTGGATTAATTAAAGCTTCCGAAGAGTTGGCAAAAATAAAAAATAAGCGTAGAAAAATGAAGAAAAAAGAAAAAGTTATGCTTGAAAAATTTGAAAAATTAAAGCGAGAAAATCTTACTGAAACAGAAAAATTAGAAATACTATTAAATTTGGCAGTTAAAAAAGAATCAAAAGAAATATATATTTTAAGATATATACAAAACAGCAAATTACTAAAAGAAACTACAGATTTAATGAATTATTTTAATGAAAATATTACAAATAGCCCTATTAATATACCACGAAAAGAAAATAAATTACCACATGCTCATAATAAAAAGCATTTTCAAACTAAATCAGAGCAGGAGGGGGATAATGAATATGTTAAGTAAATTTATCATTATAGAAAACAATAAAGATTACCAATGTAATACTTTTGAAGATGTAGTGAAATATTTTATAGATGAAAATTATTATAATTTAACAATGGCAGAGCAAAAAAATAAAATAATGAAAATAGCAATAGATAATGCAATAGATAACAATTTAAAAATAGTGAAAATAGTTGAAAATATTGATAATATTAATGAAAGCTTTATAGCAATCGATGAGATTACCGTAATATTATCTATATTAAAAAGTCAATTACGAATTGTATTATTAGAAAGAAAAGACTCAAACGTTTTTAACAAATATATAAAAATTCCTGAAACAAATGATAACTATGTAATAATAAACACATTTTCAAAGCATGCACTAAAAAATTACATAGACTATGTCAAAAGTTGTCAAAGGGGACGGTTCTTTTTGACAACTACTTGCAATTTTGGGTTTAAAAACAAAAAGGTTGTCAAGAAGAACCGTCCCTTTTGACCATAATTGGAACTCCAGTTTGGTGGTATACAATAGCTCCAGTAATTAGAACTTTTTTAACAAAATATGATTTAACTGGAAAAACAATAAAGCCATTTGCTACAAATGCTGGTTGGTTTGGTCATACTTTCCAAGAAATACAAAAATTATGTCCAAATTCAAAAGCGGAAAAAGGAATGAATATTGTGTTTACTGAGGATTATACTGAAAATCAATTAGTAACAGCTCCTGATGAGATTGATGAATGGATAGGTGAATTCTAAAATTATATTGTTAAGCACACTACTTTGTTGTACAATAGCAAAAAATATGTTAATATATATTATAATAAAATACAAAGCAAGATAAAAGTATTAGTATTTGCTTATTTGTGAAACGGAGTAGACAAAAGTGAAAAATGATGCCAAAAATTTAAATAAATTAGTTAAATATTATAAAAAGTATAAATTCCTTTCTATATTGGTTGTTATATTAAGTTTAGGATATGCAGGAATATCACTATTATCACCAATATATGAAGGAAAATTATTAGGGTATTTTGAAAATTTTAATAAAGAAAATATTTTAAAAACAGCACTATTTTTAATGTCATTAAGAATTGTAATTGAAATAGTCACAAACTTATGGTCAAGAGCAGTTTTGAAATTAAATGGAAAAATTAATTTTGACCTTAAAAGTAATATGCTAGAAAGTCTAACGAATTTTGAAGTTAAAAATTTCGATAATACAAATTCAGGGCTTTTTATATCAAGATTAAATAAGGATACTACAGAATTATCAGAATTATTTGATTATATAACAGACGATTTATCCGGTATAATACTTAATATTAGTTTTATAGTTTATGTTTCTTATCTTAATATATATTTAGGGTTATATTTGATTTTAAATGTAATATTTGTTTATGTTTTAACGTCAAAAAAGTTATTTTATTATAAAAAAGCCAAAAAAGATTATAAAGAAAAAGATGAACGAGTTGTAGGACTATACACAGATGTAATAAGAGGAATAAGAGAGATTAAAGATCTTAACTTAAAATCAACAGTTTTACGAGATGTTAATCAAAGACAAATAGAAACAATAGAAGCGGGAATAAAAAGTACCCATACTAGAAGAACTTGGAATAGATGGATTGCATCATTCCAACATATATTAGACTTTATATTTATATTATTATCAGTTTACTTTATTATAAATAATACACTTCAAATCAGTTCATTTATGATAATTTTCCTATATAAAAATAAAGTGTTAGATTTAATAGGTTATATATCAGAAATAAGAGAAAAATTAGCGGATGGAAAAGTTTCTGCTTCAAGAGTATTTGATATAATTACATATAATTCTTTTAGCAAAGAAACTTATGGCACAATGACATTAGATACTATAAAAGGAAATATAGAATTCAAAAAAGTAGTGTTTAAATACAATTCAAATAAATTGTTTGAAAATTTGACTTTCAAAATCGAGCCAAACAAGATGATTGCAATCGTTGGTAAAAGTGGAGAAGGGAAATCAACTATTTTGAAATTATTAAGTAAAAGTTATAGTGTAAATAGTGGTGAAATATTGATAGACAATTACAATATAAATGATTTATCAGAAGAGACTATAAAGAATAACATATCAATAGTTTCCCAATCTCCTTACATTTTTAATTTATCAATAAAAGAAAATATTAAATTAGCTAATTCAAGTGCAACAGATGATAAAATAATTGAAGTTTGTAAGAAAGCCCAAATTCATGATGTTATTGCATCAATGGAAGATGGTTATGATACTCTTGTTGGAGAAAATGGAGTTATATTAAGCGGTGGACAGAGACAAAGAATTGCCATTGCAAGAGCATTAATTAAAAAATCAAAGATAATTTTGCTAGATGAGGCAACAAGTTCATTAGATAATAATAATCAAGCAAAAATAAAAAATGTTATTAAAGATTTATCAAAAGATCATACAGTTGTTATTGTTGCGCATAGATTAAGCACAATAGTAGATTCTGATAATATTTTTGTTTTAGATAAACACAAAATAAGTGCTAGTGGTACACATAATGAACTTATGAAGAATTGTGCTGAATATAGGAATTTGTATGAGATAGAAGAATAAGTAAATTATTATTTAATTTGATATTAATAATAATTTTTAAATTAAAGTAAGTTTCCAAAAATCATTGTATGGTGGTATACGATTGCTACAGTAATTAGAACATTTTTAACACAAAATGATTTATCAAATAAAACAATAAAACCTTTTGCAACAAATGCAGGTTGGCTTGGACATACATTTCAAAAAATTCAAAAATTATGTCCAAATTCAAAAGTTGATAAGGGAATGAATATTGTTTTTGAAAGTTATTCAGATAATCTAGTAACATCACCTGATGAAATAGAAAAATGGATAGATGAACTCTAAAATTATGTCAAAGATTGTCAAAGGGGACGGTTCTTTTTGACAACCACTTGCAATTCTCTTGGAAAAACGGTGACAATCCTTAAGTTTTTATTAAGAACTGTCACCGTTTTAGTATTGTTAAATTTAGTACTTTAATATATATTTTTAACAACAAAAGAAAAATAGGGATTAATAAACAGGGAGGAAATAAAAACTGATAATAATTGATTGAATAAAATTTATTCTTTTGCTATAATGAAAAAAACAGGAGGATAAAATAATGAAAGAAATAACAAAGGAAAATTTAAATAATATTGAATCACAGTATTTAAATAATACTGCACATACTATAACAAGAAGAGCATTAGTAAAAAGTAAAATAAGTGACTTAATAAGAGTGAATGAACAAACTGAATTTTCAAGAGATATGTTCTCAATAAACTTAAAAACTTTACCAGTAACAGATCAAAAACAAAGTGGAAGATGCTGGATATTTGCAGGATGCAATGTAATTAGAGAAAAAATTGCAAAAAAATACAATTTAAAGGATTTCGAGTTATCACAAAATTATATAGCATTTTATGATAAATTAGAAAAATGCAATTATTTATTAGAAAATATTATATCTTTAAAAAATAAAGAAAAAGATGATAGAACTTTAGATGGTCTATTAAGCAATGGAATTCAAGATGGCGGTCAATGGGATTTATTTGTAAACATAGTAAATAAATATGGTATAGTACCAAAAAGTGCATTCCCAGAAACATTCCAAAGCTCAAATACACGTGAAATTGATGGATTACTAAATAGATATATTCGTAAATTTGCATTTGAAATAAGACATAATAATGAAAATATAGATGGTAAAAAAGCAGAATGTATAGAAAACATTTATAAAATTTTATGTAGTAGCTTTGGAGTTCCACCTAAAAAATTCTCATTTGAGTATGTAGATAAAGATGATAATTACAATATAATAAAAGACTTAGATCCAATAAGATTTTATAAGGAAATAGCAGACATAAATTTAGATGATTATATAAGTATAATAAACAGTCCAACAGATGATAAACCATTTAATAAAGTATATACAGCAGAGCATATTGGAAATGTAATTGAAGGAAAAGAAATATTATATTTAAACTTAGATATAAATAGACTAAAAGAACTAACAATAAATCAATTAAAAGATGGGGAGCCAGTATGGTTTGGTTCAGATTGCTTAAAAGCAAGAGATATTGATGATGGAACATGGGATGATAAATCTTTTGATATAGATACTTTATTTCAAATAAATAGCAAAATGTCAAAAGAAGCAATGCTAGATACAAGAGAAAGTGCAATGAATCATGCAATGGTAATAACAGGAGTAAATTTAGAAAGTGATACACCAACAAAATGGAAAATAGAAAATAGTTGGGGTAATAAAAAAGCAAATAAAGGTTATCATGTAGCAACAGATACTTGGTTTAATAGCTATGTATATCAAGTAGTAATAAACAAAAAATATCTAACACAAGAAGAGCAAAATATACTAACAACAGAGAAAATAAGATTAAAACCATGGGATCCAATGGGAACATTAGCTTAAATTTGAAATTTTCTGCTAAAATAAAAATATTTAAGAAAATTATTGTAAAATAGAGCAATTGATATTCTAGATTAATTGCTCTATTTTAGTAATTAATATGAAACTTGTCGAAAAAAGTATCACGAAATTTCTTGAAATAT
>UMAU01002673.1_pt1 | contig 23529 bp, 17 predicted proteins | sample 1963791 | NCBI WGS metagenome assembly UMAU01 (sample SAMEA4835924, study PRJEB28245) | human gut metagenome | biome: gut microbiome; material: fecal sample | place: Denmark | collected 2008
AGGTTTAAGGGCAGCGCCCTCGGGGTCTCCTTACTCCACCGTCACCGACTTTGCCAGATTGCGCGGCTTGTCAACGTCGCAGCCGCGGCTGACCGCCATGTAGTAGGCGAACAGCTGCACGGGGATAATCGCCAGCAGCGGCAGCAAGTCCGAAGCAGCGTCCGGGATGACCCAGAGTTCGTCCGCATCCTTCGCGGCGCGGTCGCGCAGGGCTTCCGGGCAGACGATGAGGACTTTCGCGCCGCGGCTCTTTACCTCGCGCACGTTCGAGAGCGTTTTGTCTGCCAGCTGTTCCTGCGTCAGTAGCGCGCAAACCAGCGTGCCATGCTCAATCAGCGCGATTGTGCCGTGCTTCAGTTCCCCCGCCGCATACGCTTCGGACATGATGTAGCTGACTTCCTTCAGTTTCAGCGACGCTTCCATTGCCAGCGCGTTGTCCAGCCCGCGCCCGATGTAGAATACATGCTGACGGTCGTGGTACAGGCTGGAGAAGCGCTGCACCGCGGGTTCGAGCGCCATCACCTGCTCCGCCAGCGCGGGAATGTCCGCCATCTGCCGCAGAAGCTCCGATGCTACGCTCTCCGTCAGATGTCCGCGCTTCACGCCGAGATCAATCGCCAGCAGCACCATCATTTCCACTTGCGTGATGTACGCCTTCGTGCTTGCGACGGCGATTTCCGGCCCCGCGTAGGTGTACATGACGCAATCCCCAGCGGTGCGGGCAATCGATGAGCCGACGACGTTCGTCAGCGCCATCACTTTCGCGCCCAGCCGCTCCGCCTCGCGCATGGCGGCCAGCGTGTCCGCCGTTTCGCCGCTCTGCGAAATGGCAAGGAAGCAGTCGCCCGCGCCCAGAATCGGGTTGCGATAGCGGAACTCGGATGCTACATCCACCACCACGGGCAGCCGCGCCAGTTTCTCGATTACATATTTGCCGACAACGCCCGCATGGTACGCTGTGCCGCAGGCGACAATCGTCAGCGTGCGCAGGGAATTCGCTTCTTCCGCCGAAATCGGGAACGCGCCGGGGCGAATCGCCATTTTTTCTGCGTCAACGTGGGCGGAAAACGTCTTTTTCAGCGCGGCGGGCTCTTCATGAATCTCTTTGAGCATGAAGTGCGCATAGCCGCCTTTTTCTGCTGCTTCCACGTCCCAATCAACGTGAATGGGCTTGAGCGCGCGCTCGTTGCCGAAATGGTCGTACACGCGTACACCGCTCCGGGTCAGCACGGCGACTTCGCGTTCATTGAGCAGCTCCACCGTCCGCGTGTGGCGAATCAGCGCTGGAATGTCGCTGCCGACGTACTGTGCGCCGTCGGACAGCCCGACGACAAGCGGAGAATCCTTGCGCGTGCAGTAGAGCGTATCCGGCGCTTCGGCGTTCAGAACGCACAATGCGTAGCTGCCTTCGAGCATCGTCTGCGCGCGCAGAATGGTCGAGAGCATGTCGCCGTCGTAAAGCGTATGCAGCAGATGGGCGATTACCTCCGTGTCCGTTTCGGATACGAACACGCAGCCCTTCGCCTTCAGCTGAGCGCGCAGCTCCTCGTAGTTCTCGATGATGCCGTTGTGGACGACGGCGATATGCCCTTTCATATCCGTGTGCGGATGGGCGTTGATGTCGTTTGGTTCGCCGTGGGTTGCCCAGCGCGTGTGACCGATGCCGATGGTGCCGGGCAGGGGATTCGATGCCACCCGCGCGGCGAGATTCGCCAGCCGTCCCTTCGCCTTGCTTAGCCGAATAACGCCGCCGTCCATGACCGCAATACCCGCGCTGTCATAGCCGCGGTACTCCAGCCGGGAAAGTCCGTCCAATAAAATGTCCTGCGCCTGCTGCGCGCCAATATAGCCAACGATGCCGCACATAGGGAATCGCTCCTTCCAAGTCGAATAAGACGTCATAATACAAGTTCAACCTGTTGTATTATACGCCGATTTCGATGAAAATGCAACACCCATGTGCGTCTTTTTTTACGGGACAGGAAAAATGCCGTTTTGCAGCACTTTTTCGGGGTCAACCGCCGTATTGCCGACGACAATCCGCAGGTGCAGGTGTGCAGGCAGATCACATTCCTCCGGCATCGTGCGCCCGATGAAGCCAATCGTCTGCCCAGCGCGAACCGGATCACCCGCGCGAATCGCGTAGAGCATCGACAGGTTCGCATAGCGCACGATGACGCCGCCGTGGTCGATTTCCGCATACGCGCCGAAAATGCCGCAGTCCGCGCAATTGATGACGGTGCCGTCCGCCATGGCGCTGACTTTTGCGCCCTCCGTACCAGCGTAATCCGCCGCATCGTGCAGCGTCCACAAGCCCGTGGCGCTGCTTTGCCGCATCCGCGTGTTGTCGAAGGGACGTAGCAGCGTCATGCTTTCGAGCGGCATGGTAACGCTGCGGACGGTGGGGGAGACTGTCGGCGCGGGCGTGGCGGTCTGCGCACTGTCAAGCGACTGCTGAAGCAGCTGCGCGGCGGATATGTCGCCGGAGACAGGCGGGGGCGGCGGCACACGCGCAAATTCCGCCTGCCGCGTCCACAGCGCCGTGCCGACAATCACCGAGACGCATAGCAGCGCCATCAGCAGAAATGTCCACTGCTCCCGGCGCAGATGCAGCGCGCGGAAAAGAGAACGAAAGTGACGGTCAGCCATGAGAAAATCACCTCAACCATGCCGCATGGGGCGTTTTCTCCTATTATGAGCCGGAAAAACCTGTTTTATCCATCCATGTCAGCTGCGTGCCGGGGTAGTAGTGCGCCAAAATTTCCGAGAAATCCGCACCGCCCGCCGCCATCGCCTGCGCGCCTGCCTGCGACAAGCCGACGCCGTGCCCGTATCCGACGGTGTGGAAAACGATGCGGTCGCCATCCGCCTCCCAAGTGAAGTAGGTGCTTCGCAAGGAGAGCGCTTTGCGGAAATCAGCGCCGCGGACAGTTTGACTGCCGACCAGCAGCGTCGCGACGCGCCCGGAAGCAGTCGTGGATTGCAGACGAATCGCGCTGGGCAGCGTGTCCGCCGTCACGCCGCAGCCGGGAAAGGCGCGCAGAAGCAGATCTGCCGCTTCCTCGCAGGAGAAGGACGTGTCAGCGCGGAATCCGGCGTACCCCTCTTCGCCGGGACTGTCTACGCTGACCAGATACGGCTTGGCGGACGCGAACACGGCGGCGGCATCTTCAGTCTTTCCGCCGGAACAGGCGTGGTACAGCACTTCGATGGGCAAGCCGCCGCTGGTGATCAGCAAGCCGTCTGTTGCGCGGACCGCACGGTCAATGCGCGCGCGGAGGACGACGTACTCGCTGCCCCAGCGGGCGTGCAGCTGCGCATCCGTCTGGTACGCCTGACAGCACGCGCTGTCCGTGCAGATATCGCAGTCCGGGTGGCGGACGCACCCGTTTCCGCCGAACGCGCGGCTCTGTGCGACGGCACGCGTACGGGCGGCTACTGCTTGGCATTTGAGCGCTTCCGGCGCGTAATTCGCGGGCATCTCCGCCGCTAATGCGCCGAAAACGTAGTCTTCCAGCGGCAGCAGGCGGATTTCCTCCGCATCGGCGAAGTAGACCCGAAGTGTTAAGCCGCTGTCAAGCGCGGAATCGGTCGGCGCGGCACAGGAAGAAAGCATCAGGATACACACAAGAAACGACAACAGCTGTTTTTGTTTCATGGGCACACAACCTTTTCGCAGAAATTTCGGGAAATGTTCGGATTGCACAAATCGCCGCACGCGGGAAACAGTTTTCGCTCCGACGGCGCAAAACCAGTTTATGCACGGAAAATTTCGTGCATGAGCAGGAATTTATGTCGGCAATGGCGAAATACTTACCGCATCGTCTACGGTCAAAATGAACGCACTTTCCGAAAATCACAAAAAATGCAGGAGAAAATGCTGAATATGACTTGACGAAAATGCATAAAAGTGATTCAATAGTAAGTGAAAAGAGTGAAGAAAGCAAACGCGGCTCTCCGTGATTGCAGGCGGAGGAACGCAAAGCAAGCAAAGGCAGGTGTAACTATGCGCTACAACGGCCCGACCGCCGCGGTGCGGGACCAGTTCCATCAGGGAACGAACCGCAGAGCCTATGAGATGCTCGGTGCGCACCCGGTGACGCAGGACGGACAGGAAATGTGGCATTTCGCTGTCTGGGCGCCGAACGCGCGGGCGGTTTCTCTCATTGGCGAATTCAACCAGTGGGACAGGGGAAAAACGCCCATGCAGAAGGTCTACGACGGTACATGGGAAGTGCGGCTGCCCGCGAAAACCTTCGATGTGAAGAGCGACCCGAAACGCTATGATTATCCCGACGCTGCAAAGAAGCTGACAACCTACAAATATTGCATTCAGGCGCAAGACGGGACGTGGCAGGACAAGGCTGACCCCTATGGGTTCGCCATGCAGATGCGCCCCGACACTGCCAGCCGTATTTACGACCTGAGCGGCTACCGCTGGGGCGACGCGGACTGGATGGAGGCACGCAAGTCCTACGACCCGTACCACAGTCCAGTGAACATCTACGAGATGCACCTTGGCTCGTGGCGGCGGCACAAGGATGGCACGTTCCTGACGTACACGGAAATTGCCGAGCAGCTCGTGCCGTACCTCAAAGAAATGGGCTACACGCATGTGGAGTTCATGCCGGTGATGGAGCATCCGCTGGATATGTCGTGGGGCTATCAGGTGTCCGGCTACTATGCGGCGACGGCGCGCTTCGGCGAACCGAAGGAGCTGATGGCGCTCATTGACGCGCTGCATCAGGCGGGCATCGGCGTACTGCTGGACTGGGTTCCCGCGCATTTCCCGCGTGACGCAATGGGACTGCGACGCTTTGACGGTACGCCCTGCTATGAGCATCCCGACCCCCGGCGCGGCGATATGCCACAGTGGGGGACGCACATGTTCGACTATGCGCGCGGCGAGGTCAACTCGTTCATGCTCTCCAACGCCTGCTTCTGGCTGGAGTGGTATCACGCCGACGGGCTGCGTGTGGATGCGGTTACGTCCATGCTGATGTACGACTTCTGCCGTGAGCCGGGGCAATGGCTGCCCAACAAGTACGGCGGACACGAGAATCTTGATGCGATTGCCTTCCTGCGCCGGATGAATGAAACCGTCTACCGTGATTTTCCCGGTGTGATGATGGTGGCGGAGGAATCCAGCGCCTATCCGATGGTCACGCGCCCGATTTATCTGGGCGGGCTGGGCTTCGGGTTCAAGTGGAATATGGGCTGGATGAATGATATGCTGGCGTATATCAAGCTCGACCCGGTCTACCGCAAGTATCACCATGATAAGCTGACGTTCTCACTGATGTACGCCTTCTCGGAGAATTACATCCTGCCGTTCAGCCACGACGAGGTGGTGCATGGCAAGCACTCGATGCTGGACAAGCAGCCGGGCGACTTGTGGAAGAAGTTCGCAGGACTTCGCGCGCTGTACGGCTACACGATGGCGCATCCGGGCAAGAAGCTGCTGTTCATGGGCGGCGAGTTTGGGCACTTCATCGAGTGGAAGTATGACGACCAGCTGGACTGGTTCTTGCTGCTGTACGAGAATCATCCGCAGGTGCAGCAGTGCTGCAAGCGCCTGAACGAAATCTACCGCACGACGCCCGCGCTCTACCAGATTGATGATAGCTGGGACGGCTTCCAGTGGATTCAGGCGAACGACAGCGATAACTCCATCGTTGCGTTCCTGCGTACGGATAAGCGGGGCAACTCGCTCCTGTGCGTGACGAACTTCACGCCTGTGTTCCATCCGCAGTACCGCATTGGGCTGCCGCAGATGGGTACGCTGACGGAGTGCTTTAACACCGACCGCAAGGAATACGGCGGCTCGAATCAGTACAACAACTGGGCGATTCGCACGGAAGAAGAGCAGCTGCAGGACTTCCAATACAGCTGCGATATCTGCGTGCCGCCGCTCGCGACGGTGTACTTCACCTACCAGCGCGACCCGCTGCCGGAAAAGGCGAAGAAAGCGCGCGTCGTGCCGGAAATCGCGGATGTGCCGCCAAAGAAAGCATCCCAAACGGCAAAGAAACCGCAGCCCCTGCCGGAAAAGTCCGCCGGCAAAGCCAATTCCATTTCCATCGGCTGAATCGGCGCTCGTCGCAATCAGGGGAGGAGCGAAAGCGCTGTTTCACATACATCACCGTGCCACCTGATGCACCGAGGGCGGCGCGAATCCTGCACGGTCGGTGCGCTTCGCAAGAAACAAGGATGAAGGAGCGTGTTCTCATCATGAAAAAGAAGACCTGTGTTGCCATGCTGCTGGCAGGCGGACAGGGCAGCCGTCTGGGTGTCCTGACTAAGAAGGTGGCAAAGCCGGCTGTTCCCTACGGCGGCAAGTACCGCATCATTGACTTCCCGCTGTCCAACTGCACCAACAGCGGCATTGACACCGTGGGCGTGCTGACGCAGTATATGCCGCTGGAACTGAATTCCTATATCGGATCCGGCGCACCGTGGGATTTGGACTTGTCCACCGGCGGCGTGTTCGTCCTGCCGCCCTATCAGACGGGCAAGACGGGCGACTGGTATCGCGGCACGGCAAACGCCATCTATCAGAACATGGCGTTTATCGAGCAGTATGACCCGGATTACGTCCTGATTCTCTCCGGCGACCATATTTATAAGATGGACTACAACGCCATGCTGCAGTACCACATCCGCAAAGGCGCGGATGCGACGATTGCTGTGCGCCCTGTGCCGTGGGAAGAAGCGAGCCGCTTCGGCATCATGAATACGGACGCGGACGACAACATTGTTGAATTTGAAGAAAAACCCAAGCAGCCCAAGTCCAACAAGGCGTCCATGGGCATTTACATCTTCTCGTGGGCGAAGCTCCGCGCGTACCTGACCGCGGACGAGGCAGACAAGACATCCGCCAACGACTTCGGCAAGAACATCATCCCCGCGATGCTGAACGACAAGCAGGTCATGGTGGCATACAACTTCGAGGGCTACTGGAAGGACGTTGGCACGATTGAGTCCCTGTGGGAAGCGAACATGGACTTGCTCAGCGTGCCCATGCCGATTGACCTGCACGACAAGAAGTGGCGCATCTATGCCAAGAATCCGGGCCTTGCGCCGCACTACATCGCCAAGGGCGCTGTCGTGAGCGATTCGCTGGTTACGGAAGGCTCGGAAGTCTACGGCTCTGTGCAGCACTCCGTGATTTTCGCAGGCGTGACCATTGAAGAGGGTGCAAGCGTCATTGACTCGGTTGTCATGCCCTATGCGGTCATCAAGCGCGGCGCGGTTGTCCGTCGGGCGATTGTGGCGGAGAACGCCGTGATTGGTGCGGGCTGCATGGTCGGCGAAGAGACGGGCAATATCGCCGTCGTCGGTCAGGGCGTCACCCTTCCCGCCGGTGTCAGCGTGACCGCGGGTCAGCAGGTGGACGAAAACACCAAATTCTGATAATCACAGCAGCGGAAAGGATGTAAGAAAATGAAAAACGTAATGGGTGTTATCTACACCGGCGAAAATGACGCCAATCTGCGCGAGCTGACCCTGACCCGCGCCATCGCGGCGCTGCCTGTGGGCGGCCGCTACCGCGTCATTGACTTCCTGCTGTCCTCGATGGTCAACGGCGGCATCAAGAACGTCGGCGTCATCATGCAGAAGAATTATCACTCCCTGATGGATCACATCGGCTCCGGCAAGGAGTGGGATCTGCACGGGAAGAATGACGGTCTCAAGGTGCTGCCGCCGTTCCTGACGCGCGAAAATGTTGGCGTGTACTCTGGTATGCTGGATGCGCTGCGCTCCAACACCAACTATCTCTCCCGCTCCAAGCAGGAATATCTGGTGCTGAGCAACTCCAACATCATCTACAACGCGAATATCGCGGAGTTTGTGGCGTATCATCAGAACAGCGGCGCGGACATCACCATCATGTATACCGCTGATCCGAACATGCAGCGCGATGAACTGGGCTGCTATCTGGCGGTGGACGAAAGCGGCACGGTGACGGACATGGAAGTTGATCCGACGCATCCGAACCTGCCGCTGACGAGCATGGAGGTCGTCGTGATGAAGCGTGAGCTGCTGCGCACGCTGGTGGACAAGGGCGTGGCGCACGGCTATCATGACTTCAACCGTGATGTGCTGCTCCGTCTGGTGACGGAAGGCACGGCGCGCGTGAATGCGTGGGCGTACACTGGTCTGTGCTGGCGCATGGACTCCGTGCAGAGCTACTTCAAGTTCAATATGGATATGCTGGATACCCAGATTCGCCATCGTCTGTTCACGGCGGAGCTGCCTGTGTACACCAAGGTTCGCGACGAGATGCCCGCCCGCTATGGCGACAATGTGACCGTCGTCAACTCGCTGGTGGCGGATGGCTGCATTATCGAAGGCACGGTGGAGAACTCTGTGCTGGCGCGCGGCGTGCGCATTGCCCCCGGTGCGCATGTGAAGAACTGCATCATCATGCAGGATGGTCAGGTGCACAACGACGCTTCCATCGAAAACTGCATTCTGGACAAGCAGACGGTCATCAAGCGCAGCGCGCGGCTCATCGGCCCGGCGGCGTACCCGATTGTTATCGCGAAGAATGTTGTCATCTAACAAACGAATCGCCTGAATCACTGACGCGGTTCGGATTTGCAAACCGCGCCAATATGTGCTATACTGTTGGTGCGGTTTTTTGGATACGCTTTTCAGATTCGCCTGAGCCATCTGCTCGCGCCTTTTTCCTTCCTGCGTCCGGTCGTTCCACTTAGCGTAGCGCTGCTACGCTGCGTTTCACTCCCGTTAGCAGGAAAGAAAAAATTCGCTTCGCATCTTGGCTCATTCTCATCTGAAAATCGTATCTGAGCTTAATTCGCTGAATTTCCCTGATTGTTTTTCCCTTGCCCCCGGCAGGAAATATTTCTGATGGAGGATAGAAACGATGAAGATTCTCTTTACGGCGAGCGAGTGCGTCCCGTTTATCAAGACCGGCGGTCTGGCGGATGTTGTCGGCGCGCTGGCGCCTGTTCTGGCGAAGCAGGGTCACGACGTGCGCGTGATGCTGCCCCTGTATGCGGCGGTGCCGAAGCAGTATGTTGACCAGATGACCCATGTGACCGACTTTGAGGTCGCGCTGGGCTGGCGCCGTCAGTACTGCGGCATTGAACTGCTGGAAAAGGACGGCGTGAAGTTCTACTTTGTGGACAACAAGTTCTATTTTGGCCGTCCGTATATCTACGGCATGGGCGGCGACGAGTACGAACGCTTCGGTTTCTTCTGCCGCGCGGCGCTGAACGCCCTGCCGCTGCTGGACTTCCAGCCCGACGTGATTCATGCGCATGACTGGCAGTCCGGCATGGTGCCCGCACTGCTGAAAATTCAGTATGCCCACCTGCCGTTCTTCGCGAATATCAAGACCATGTTCACCATCCATAACCTGCAGTATCAGGGCGTGTTCGGCATTCGCGAAGTGCAGGACGTGCTGGGTCTGGGCGACAGCCTGTGGACGGACGACAAGCTGGAGTGCTACGGCTGCGCGAACTTCATGAAGGCTGCGCTGGTGTATTCCGACATCATCACCACCGTTAGCCCGTCCTATGCCGAGGAAATTCAGACGGCATACTACGGCGAGCGGCTGGATGGACTGCTCCGCGCGCGCAAGCACGAAGTGTTCGGCGTGCTCAATGGCATCGACATGGCGGACTACAATCCCGCGACGGACGCTCGCATTCCGGCGGAATATACCGCGGATGACCTGTCCGGCAAGGCAAAGTGCAAGGCGGAACTGCAGGAAAAGCTCGGTCTGACTGTTGACCCGAATGTGCCGATTATTGGCATGGTCGGCCGCCTGAGCAGCCAGAAGGGGCTTGACCTTGTGGACTACATCATCGGCGACCTGATGAGCGAGAACGTGCAGCTGGTTGTGCTGGGCATGGGCGAAAGCCGCTATGTCAACCTGTTCTCGTGGGCAGAGGGCGAGTTCAAGGGCAAGGTCGCGGCGCGGTTCGCGATGGACCACGCGCTGGCGCATCAAATCTACGCGGGCTGCGACATGTTCCTTATGCCCAGCCAGTTCGAGCCGTGCGGCTTGAGCCAGCTGATTGCCCTGCGCTACGGCACAGTGCCGATTGTCCGCGAGACGGGCGGTCTGCGCGACACGGTGCTGTCCTACAACGAGTACACCGGCGACGGCAATGGCTTCACGTTCTTCAACTACAACGCCAATGACATGCTCAATGTCATCAACCGCGCCATCGATTACTACGAGAACCACAAGGACGTGTGGCACACGCTCCAGCAGCGCGGCATGACTGGCGATTACAGCTGGACGAACTCCTCCAAGAAATATATGGAACTGTACGAAGGCTTGGTGAGCGGGCGTTTCGACCATGACTCCGCATCGAATCAGGAGAAGGCATCTTCTGACGACGACGCGGAGGCAAACCCAGTGGTCGTCCCGTATCCGTATGAGAAGGAAGAACCCGAAGCGCCCGTGAAGCCCAAGCGCGTCCGCCGCACGAAGGAGCAGATTGCGGCCGACAAGGCGGCGAAGGAAGCGGAGAAGGCAGCCAAGGAAGCCGCGAAAGCCGCCGAAGCGCCTGTAAAGCCTGCCCGCAAGCGCCGCACAAAGGCGGAGATTGAAGCGGAGAAGGCGGCAAAAGCTGCTGCGGCGGAAGTGACCGCGGAAGCTCCCGTGAAGCCCGCCCGCAAGCGCCGCACGAAGGCGGAAATTGAAGCTGACAAGGCGGCGAAGGAAGCGGCAAAGGCAGAAAAGCCCGCCCGCAAGCCGCGCGCGAAGAAAGCGGAAACGCAGGAATAATCCGCATCATCCGACAGGCGTTCTGACCTGAACCCAACAGGTCGGAGCGCCTGCCTTTTTGTGCGTGACGGAAATTTCCAGCGCGATTTGTTACAATCTGCATGACACGCTGGGCGCTTTCTGCTACAATGGAGGAGAAGAACCACCACAAGGAGGATTTTCCCGTGCAATTCCGATTTCGACGGGCGCTGTGCCTGCTTCTGATGCTTTTCCTGATTTTGTCGGCTGTACCCGGAACGTCCGGCTTACCCGCTGCGCTCGCCGAGGATACAGCGGATGTTGCCGTGCACTCCGCGCCGCTGGAGCGGAGCGCTGCCACACGCAACGGCATGGTGCGTGTGCGCCTGCTGTCCATTGGCAGCAATCCCGCGTCACTCACGGTGACGGCGGTCGGCGCAATGGCGGTCAGCGGCGGGCAGACGATGGCGCTGGCGAATGGCGAGAAAGTCAGCATCAGCCACAGCAGCGCGACGGGCGAAATCCGCCTGACGCGGGGCAGCGAGACGGTCAGCATGGGGCGGGAGATGGCGATCAGGCGTCGGCAGACGGACGGCGGATTCCGCATTGCACAGGCAAGAAGACCGCAAAACGTCTACCCTGGTGACCTGCACCTTGTGTCGAAGCTGGAAAGCGGGACGTATCGGCTCTATGTCGTGGCGAATGTGTACATCGAATCGTACCTCTATGGCGTCGTGCCGTATGAAATGGGGTCATCATCGGCGCTGGAAGCATTGAAAGCACAGGCAGTTGCGGCGCGGACGTACACCGTGCGCGCCATGAATGCGAACGCATCGAAGGTCTACGACGTCGTGGACACGACCGCTGACCAGGTGTACAACGGCAGTCCGGCGGAGCGCGACCGGGCGGCGGAGGCGGTGGACGCAACGCGCGGCATTGTCGCCATGAACGACGGCAAGCTGACCGGGACGTACTACACCGCGTCCAACGGTGGGCAGACCGAATCCGCCCGCAACGCGTGGGGCTCATCCGGCGTGAATTACCTGACGGTTAAGGACGACCCGTTCGACCGCATGAACCCGTACAGCAGCACGCGCAAGATGACGATTTACGCTGCATTTGCCCACGCAAGCCAGAATCAAAGCCTGACGCGCCTGTTGCAGGCGAAAGCGCCAGACGCGACGATTCTGCGCATCGAGGCCGTTACGCCGCACACGCCGAAGTATGCCGCACCCAGCCGCTTATATACGAAGCTGGATTTTGACGTGACGGCGCTTGTGGATGGCGAAACACGCCGACTGACGCTGACGTTCGACATTTTCAGCGAGCTGGAAAGCGCACTCAATCTGTCCATTAACACGACGAAAAACGAACTCTGGTCGGTCAAGGCGGATGGGGAGACGTTTGTGCTGACCGTCAGGCGCTACGGACACGGCATCGGCATGAGCCAGCGCGGGGCACAGCAGATGGCGAACCTGGGCTATACCTACGACCAGATTCTCGGCTTCTACTACGAGAACTGCGTGCGGATGCAGTACACCTTCACGCACACGATTCTGCCGCCCGTGGGCGACGCGCCCGTGACGGCGACTGAAGCCCCCGCGACGATTTCGCCTGCCGCGCCTAATCAGGCCATGGTGACGCTGGTGAATGTGGAGGACGTGCTGAATGTGCGCCTGACCGCCTCGGAGAACGGCGCGCTGCTGACGACGCTGCCCGCCGGAACAGCCGTGACTGTGCTGGCAAAGGGCGATAATTGGACGCTCATCCGCTTCGGGCGGATTGTCGGCTACGTCCGCACGGAAAACCTGACGTTCACCGGCACGCCGCCGACGCAGAGCGACGAAAACCCGACACCCATCACCCGCTGGGCAACCGTGACAGGCACGAATTCGCTGAATCTGCGTGCGTCCGGCAGCTACGACGCGGCAGTGCAGTCCACCATCCCCGGCGGCGCGGTGCTGTGCGTGTTCACGGTGGAGAACGGCTGGGCGAGCGTGCAGTACGGCGCGAAAACAGGCTACTGCGCGGCGGGGTATCTCACGTTCAGCGATACTTATCCGGGCAAAACGAGCCAGACCGGGCGTTCTGCGATGGTCAGGACGGCGACAGCGCTTCGGGCGACCCCGTCCACTGCTGCGGTGGTGCTGATGAACCTGCCGCATGGCGTTCAAATTGCCGTGCAGAGCAGCGACGGCAGCTGGTGCCGCGTGACGGCGGGCGGCATTGACGGCTATGTGCTGGCAAGCTGCCTTGATTTCAGCGCCGTCGGCATCGAATTGACGCCTGTGCCGACGACAAGCGGCGAACAGACCGCGATTGTCAATTCCACCGCCTCGACGCTCAACCTCCGGCAGGGCGCGGGCACGGAATACCCCGTGCTGGCGGAAATCCCGAAGGGAACGAGCATCATCGTCACGGCATACGGCGAAACGTGGTGTGCCGTTCGCTGGGGCAGCCTGACCGGGTACGTCATGACGCAGTACCTGCGCTTTGATGTGCCGACGGCGACGCCCACACCGGGCGGGACGCCCACACCGAGTGGGACGCCCACACCGGGCGCAACGCCTGAACCGACGGCATCCCCCGAACCAAGCGAAGCGCCAACGCCTGTCCCAGCTGCGTCCGAACCGCCCGCGAAGGTGGAGGATGACGTGTCAGCTGGCAGCTACGTTGCGTGGGTGAGTGCGGACAATACGCTGCTTCGCCAGACGATGGCTGCGGATGCGGCAGTGCTGGCAACGATTCCGCGCGGAACGCAGGTGACAGTGCTTGCACAGGGCGGCGATTGGTGCTATGCCGCGGTCGGGCAGATGACGGGCTATTTCACGGCGGATACGCTCTCCTGCGAGCAGCCGGACGCGCCGCTGGGGCAGAAATACGTCAGCACAAAGTCGGATTCGCTGGCGATGCGGCAGTCGCCCAATGCGGGCGCATCGATTGTGCAGTGGCTTCCGCGCGGCGCACTGGTGACATTCATTTCGCAGGAAAACGGCTGGAGTTACATCCGCTACGGCGGCAAAGAGGGCTACTGCGCGTCGCAGTATTTGAGCGACAGCGCGCCCGGTGCGGTCGTCATCAGCGATACGCCGATTCTGGACGTGACGCTGGAAAAAGTGACTGGGTGGACAGCGAGAATCCACCAGGCAGAAACGCTCTACCAGTGGTGCAGCGCCGATGCGCCCGAAACGGCGAAAGTCGAAGCGGATTTGGTGCTGACCGTGCTGGAAAAGGGCGAAATCTGGTGCCGTGTGCGGACAGAAGAAGGGGAGGAAGGCTATTGTCTGACAAGCCGATTGACGCTGATTGCGCCGGAAAACTGACCATCCTGCCCGGCGAACGGGTGGACGAATTGCAGCAGGCGAGGCTGCGCATCCTGCAAAAGGAGCAGGGTTTCCGCTTCGGCATGGATGCCGTGCTGCTGTCGAGCTTCGTGCGGGCGGAAAGCCGCGACCGCTGTGCTGATTTCGGCACGGGGACGGGTATCCTGCCGCTGCTGCTGGCAGGCATGGGGCGCGCGAAAAGCGTCGATGCGTTTGAAATTCAGCCGGATATGGCGGATATGGCGCGGCGGAGCGTGCTGCTCAACGGGCTGGAACATATCATCCGCATCCACGCTCTGCCGGTGGAGAGTGCCGACGAGGTGCTTGCGCCCGGCAGCATCGACGTAATTGTGTGCAATCCGCCGTATGGGCATCATGGCACGACGCTGCCGAATCCGGCGCAGACGCTGTCCTTGGCGCGCCATCAGCAGAAAAGTGGGCTGACGGCGTGGTTCAAGATGGCGTATCATCTGCTGCGCGGCAAGGGGCGGATGGCGGTCATCTACCCGGCGGCGCGGATGCTGGAAGTAATGAAGGAAATGGAGAAAGCCGGACTTGCGCCGAAGCGGTTTCAGCTGATTTACCCCTCGGCGCAGAAGGCAGCAAATCTGGTGATGATCGAGGCGCTCAAGGATGCGCGCCCGATGCTGCACCCCGAACCGCCGCTGATGATTTACGAGCCGGACGGCACACTGACCGCGCCGCTGCGGAAGATTTACGCCATGGAGCGTGCATCAGGGGTTCATGCGGGCGACGGCGAAATTCAGCACGCCCGCGAACGTCACCCACAGCAGGTACGGCACGAGCAGCCATCCGGCAAGGGGCTTCTGCTGCCCGAACTGCACCGCCATGATGAAAATCAGGCAGAACAGCAGAATCAGCCAAAAGAAGGAAAGCCCAAGCGCTTTCAGGATAAAGAACAGCACGGGCCACATCAGGTTGACGGCTAACTGGGCGATATACAGCCCCAGCAGCAGAAAACGGTCGCGCCCCTGCGCGCGCAGGACGAGCCACATGCAGTACGCCATCAACGCATAGAGGATACTCCAAACGATGGGGAAGAGCCAGCCCGGCGGCGCAAAGCCGGGTTTGTTCAGAGCGTGGAAGAAGTCCATGCCGTCGCGGGTGATGTAGCCGACGAGCGCCCCTGCGCCAAGCGTGGCGGCTTCCAGCGCGACGAGTGAGCGCCAAGTGGCCTTTTTGCCTTGCTGCGTCAAAGTTATCGCCTCCTATGACACGGATAGCCTATGTCATCAGGCAGCGCGGCATACAGGAAAGAAGCGGAGGAAACACAGATTATGGGAAGCGTTTTGGTCATCGGCGGCGGTGCAGCGGGATTGGCGGCGGCGATTGCGGCGGCGGAATGCGGCGATACGGTCACGGTGGCGGAAAAAATGGATCGCGTTGGCAAAAAAATCCTCGCGACGGGCAACGGCCGCTGCAACCTGATGAACACGGGTGCGCCGCGCTATCCGGGAAATGCGGCGTTCGCAGCGGATGTGCTGTCTCACTGCGGCGCAGAGGCACAGAAAGCCTTCTGGGAGCATCTTGGACTGCGGCTTCGGCAGGAAGAGGCAGGGCGCGTGTACCCCGTCAGTTCGCAGGCTTCAAGCGTGCTGGATGCGCTCCGCCTGCAATTGACCGCCCTGCATGTGCGGGTGGTGACGGGCGTATCCATCACAGCGCTGCACCGCGAAAATGATGGCTGGACGGCGCTCTCGGCGGATGGGCAGCGCTTTCGGGCGAACCGCGTTATCATCAGCGGCGGCGGATGCGCCCAGCCCAAGCTCGGCAGCGACGGCAGCGCCCTGCGTCTGCTGACGAATCTCGGCTGCCCAGCGACGCCCTTCGCGCCCGCGCTGACGCAGATTATCACAGATAGCACGTCAATCAAGGGGCTGAGCGGCATCCGCGTCAAGGCGCAGGTGGCGGTTATCGACCGGAAAAGCGTCCTGCACGAGGAAGATGGCGAGCTGCTGTTCGCGGATTACGGCGTCAGCGGCGTGTGCGTGATGCAGTGCGCACGGTATGCAAAGGACGGGCGGATGCTTCGCGTGTCGCTGGTGAAGGGCATGGGCTTTGCGGATGCGGGCGATTTCCGCCGAGAACTGCACCGCCGCCGGAGAGACTGGGCGCAGCGCCCGATGACGGAGATGCTGACCGGGCTGTGCGTGCCGCGGCTGGCGGCGGCGCTGATGCGGCAGGCAGATTGGGGAGTGCGCGAAAGCAGTCTATGCGGGCAGATGACAGCGGACATGGCGGAGCGCCTGACGAAAACGGCGGATGCGTGGCTGCTGCCGGTTCGCGGCGTGAAGGGCTTCGAGAGCGCACAGGTGGCGTCGGGCGGCGCATCGGTGGCGGATTTTGACCCGGCGACATTGCAAAATCGCCGTCTGCCGGGGCTGTACGCGGCGGGCGAGGTGCTGGATGTGGACGGCGACTGCGGCGGCTTCAACCTGATGTTTGCTTTCGGAAGCGGCATTCTGGCGGGTCTGGACGGACGAAATGCCCCGTGGACCCATGAAAATGCGCAGAAAAGCTGATTTTTCTCGAAAAAAAGTGATTTTCCCTCTTGACAAATCGCTGAATCGCGCTATAATATTATCTGCTGATGCAAACGCCGCTCATAAGGTAGACGGATGCTTCGCAGATGTGCACCATTAGCTCAGTTGGTAGAGCACCTGACTCTTAATCAGGGTGTCTAGGGTTCGAGTCCCTAATGGTGTACGCTTATGACCCTGCTTGCAGGGTCTATGCACCATTAGCTCAGTTGGTAGAGCACCTGACTCTTAATCAGGGTGTCTAGGGTTCGAGTCCCTAATGGTGTACCACATGCCGAATCGCAATCGCGGTTCGGTATTTTTGTGTCCGGAAAACGGCACGCGCGACAAATTTTCTTCCCCAAAGGTGCGGAAAACCCTTGTCGGACAGGGCGAAAATATGGTATAATACACTGGTTGTGTCTGTAAAGGACGCTTCATTCGGTATGCCTGTCTTTTTCGGGCATATGAAGGAGGAAATGCCTTTGACCCTGCGCGAAGAAGCGCCGATGACCAAAGATGATGCACGCCGCCTGAATCCACTCCAGCTGGCGTATATCGGGGATACGGTCTATGATTTGCTGACCCGGTCGCGCCTGCTGTACCGGGGGTATAATCTGCATCACTGCCATCAGGCGGCGGTCACGGTCGTCAATGCGCACGCGCAGGCGGAGGCTTTGACACGCATCGAGGGAGCGCTGACCGAGGAAGAGAACGCCATCGTCCGCCGTGGGCGCAATACCCACGCGCACCACGCTGCCCCCCGAAATCAGACTGCCATGGACTATCAGGCGGCAACGGCGCTGGAAGCCCTCGTCGGGTATTTGTACCTGACTGGGCAGGAGGCACGGCTGCTTGAATTGTTCCGAAAAAGTCAGGAGGTTGCATCATGCCCCGCTCAACCATGAAAGTTGCCCTGATTCGCCATACGCTTTCGCCGGAGGAGGTCGTGGCGCTCGGCGCTCGGCTGTGCTACTCCCGCGCGACGGTGGACAGTTTGCAGCAGCGCGTCAGCCGTGACGACCAGAGCGAGTTCGTCAGCCGGATTTTGTCGATGGGGCATGAATCCGTGCTGGAACATGCCAGCTTCACCTTTGCGATGGAGGGCGTTTCGCGCGTCCTGCTGGCACAGATTACCCGCCACCGGCTCGCCAGCTTCTCGGTGCAGAGCCAGCGCTACGTCAGCTACGAGAAGGGCTTTGGCTACATCGTTCCGCCGAAAATCGAGGCGCTGGGTGAAGACGCTGTCGCGGAGTTTGAGCGGCAGATGGACACCATGCACCAGTGGTATACTGGGTGGCAGGAGAAGCTCGGCGCGGGCGAGGGCGGCAATGAGGATGCCCGGTTCGTGCTGCCCGGCGCTTGCGAAACGCGCATGATGGTGACAATGAACGTGCGCGAGCTGCGGCACTTCTTCAGCCTGCGCATGTGCAGCCGCGCACAGTGGGAAATCCGCGCGCTGGCGACGAAGATGCACCGCCTGTGCATGGAAATTGCCCCGGCGCTGTTTGCGGACGCGGGGCCCGGATGTCTGCGCGGCGCGTGTCCGGAAGGGGAAAAATCCTGCGGCAAGGCAGGGGAGATTCGCCGGACAAGGCGCGAATGGCTCGATTCGCTGGCAGACGAACAGAAAAAGCAGAATCAATCAACCGACAATGAATAAGAATAGAGGAATTTGAAATATGGCATACTATGACAATGCACCGTCCCACAAGCCGCAGGGCAAGAAGTCCTTTGGGCGCGAAAAGTGGGTGGAAGAAGGCTCGGAGTACCGCGGGGCGCGCCACGGCGGCCGTCCCAGCGGCAAGCGCGATGACAACCGTGCGTATGGCGAGAAGAAGTCTTTTGGCGACCGGAAGCCTTACGGCGAGAAGAAGTCGTTCGGCGACCGGAAGCCCTACGGCGAGAAGAAGTCCTATGACGACCGGAAGCCTTACGGCGAGAAGAAGTCCTATGGCGACCGGAAGCCCTACGAGCGCCGCGACCGCTATGATCGCCGCCCGGAAATGACCGACGAGCGTCCGGCACCGTCCTATCGCGATTCGGTGTACCGCCCGGTGGCTGTTGCGCCCGTGATGGCGCAGCCCGTGGCGGAAGAAGCAGTGCAGGAGAACCTGCTGGCAGGGCGCAACCCGATTCGTGAGGCGCTCAAGGCGGGTCGTGATATCGAAAAGCTGCTGGTGCAGAAGGGCGAGCTGACCGGCTCTGCGCGCGAAATCGTGCAGATGGCGAAAGAAGCGCACATCCCGGTGCAGGAAGTGGAACATCAGCGCCTGAACGAGCTGGCGAAGAACCATCAGGGCATGGTGGCGTTCGCGTCGGCGTACCAGTACAGCACGGTCGAGGCGATGCTGGCGGAAGCGGAGGAAAAGGGCGAAGAGCCGTTCCTGATTCTGCTGGATGGCATCACCGACCCGCACAATCTGGGCGCGATTATCCGCAGCGCCGAGTGCGTGGGTGCGCACGGTGTGATTGTGCCGGAACGCCGCGCAGTCGGGCTGACCCCGGCAGCAGTCAAGGCATCCGCGGGCGCGATTGAGCACATCAAGGTTGCGCGCGTTGTGAACATGACCCGTGTGATTGAAATGCTCAAGGCGCGCAACATCTGGACATATGCGCTGACGATGGACGGCACGGACTACGAGAAGGTCAACTTCAAGGGCGGCGTGGCGCTGGTTGTCGGCAGCGAGGGCGAAGGCATCAGCCATCTCGTGCTGGAAAACTGCGACCAGAAGGTGTCCCTGCCGATGGCGGGGCATCTGGACAGCTTGAATGCGTCCGTTGCGGCGGGCGTGGTGATGTACCGCGTGCTGTCCAGCCGCCGGGCATGAAACCGCTGCTGATTGTCGATGGCTACAACGTCATTGGCGCGTGGAGCGAGGCGGAGAAAAAGGGCTGGTCGCTGGACGAATCGCGCGACCGGCTGATGCGTCAATTGGAGGACTACGCTGGATTTTCGGGCGAGGAAATCCTGCTGGTGTTTGACGGTTACCAGTCCGAGCGCACGACGACGACCGAAGAGAAGCACGGCGATTTGACGCTGGTTTTCACCCGCCACGGCGAAACGGCGGACAGCTACATTGAGCGCGCCGCGGCACAGACCCCGCGCTATCGGGAACTGCGCGTCGCTACGTCGGACGGGCTGGAACAATCGCAGGTGCTGTCCAGCGGTGCGATTCGCATGACCAGCCGGGAACTGCTGCGCGAACTTCGCGAAATGCGCAAAAGCGGCATGTCGGCGCACCAGAATCAGCCCAACATGAACCGAAACACGATTTTTTCCCGAATGCCGGAGGACATCCGCGCACGGCTGGAAAAGCTGCGGCGCGGAGAGTGAAGCGGGAGACGCGCCCTGCGCCGCCCGAAAAGCAGGTGAACAGTTTGTCAGACGATCGAATGAATGCAATGAATCAGGACAATGACCCGATGGAGCAGGAAGAGCCGATGCTGCCGGAAGACGATGCATTTTTGCTGGATTTTCCGTTGAGACAGGCTGTGCCCGGCGAACCGGAACAGCCTGCTTCCGTGCCGCTGCTGAGCAGCAGTGCCGCCCATTCGGTCTATGAGGGCATGACGGACGAGGACGTGGTGGCGCTGTGCCGCACGGGGGACTCGGTGGCGGTGGAATATCTGCTGAACAAGTACAAGAACTTCGTCCGTTCCAAGGCGCGCAGCTATTTCCTCATCGGCGCGGATCACGAGGACATCGTGCAGGAAGGCATGATTGGACTCTACAAAGCGATTCGCGACTTCCGGCCGGAGAAACTTGCGTCCTTCCGTGCCTTTGCCGAACTGTGCATCACGCGCCAAATTATCACTGCCATCAAAACCGCGACGCGACAGAAGCATATTCCGCTGAACAGCTATGTGTCGCTCAACAAACCGCTGTACGACGAGGAAAGCGACCGCACGCTGCTGGACGTCTGCGCTGAAGGGCATTCGTCGAACCCGGAAGAGCTGATAATCAGTCAGGAGGATTTGCGCGGTATCCATCAGCGCATTGACGAGGTGCTGTCGGATTTAGAACAGGAAGTGCTGGCGGCGTATCTGGACGGGAAAAGCTATCAGGAAATCGCGGACAACCTGGGTCGCCACGTCAAGAGCATCGACAACGCCCTCCAGCGCGTCAAGCGCAAACTCGAACGCTATCTGGAGGACATGGAAGCGCAGAACAACGACTAATACTATTTCCTGCATTCGCCTGCGCCATCTGCTCGCACCTTGGCGCATTCTCATTTGGAAATAGTATGAATCCACATAAAAATATGCAGAAAAGCAGGAGAGAAACAATTTTCCTCTTGCTTTTTTGCGCTTTTTGCGCTATGATAGATGCCAAGAACAGACGAAGGGAGCAGGAACGCCATGATGAACCGTTTCGCGGTTGGTTATTATTACGCGCTGCATCAAGAAAGCAGGGCGTGATTTGGCGTATTCTCCCGGAGATGAGAAAAGCGCCCTGCTGGCCAGAACATTGGCGGCAGGGCGCTTTCGCTGTTTTATACTAATTCTCATCTAAAGCATGTCATTCGCACAGCATCTTTTCCGCCCCGGCTTTGCTTCGTTCCGCTCGCGCGTACCTCCAGTACGCCTCACTTCACTCAGCTTTGCCGGAACGAAAAATCTGCTATGCTCGATGCCATGTTTTAGAATCGAATTAGTATCAAATTGTAGTGGACAATGATGTCCGGAAGTATGGAGGAAACACCATGATTGTCATCTTGAAGCACGAAGCACGGCAGGAACAGATTGACCGACTGAAACAATTTCTCCTTGGCATGGGGCTGCGCATCGACGAATCAAAGGGCGAAAACAGCACCATTCTGGGGTTGGTGGGCGACACGACGCGCGTGGACGCTGACCTCATTTCCTCGCTGGATGCAGTGGAGGCTGTCCGCCGCGTTCAAGAACCCTACAAGAAAGCAAACCGTAAGTTCCATCCGCAGGATACGATGGTGGATTGCGGCGGCGTGACCATCGGGCACGGCTTGTTCCAGATTATCGCCGGCCCCTGCTCCGTGGAGAGCGAAGAGCAGATGGTCACGGTCGCCAAGGCGGTCAAGGCGGCGGGCGCAACGCTCCTGCGCGGCGGCGCGTTTAAGCCGCGCACCAGCCCGTATGCGTTTCAGGGGCTGCATGAGGACGGCTTGAAGCTGCTGCTGAAAGCGAAGGAAGCAACGGGGCTGCCCGTTGTGACGGAAATTATGGATGCCTCACATCTGCCGCTGTTCGACGATGTGGACGTCATTCAGGTCGGCGCACGCAACATGCAGAACTTTGAGCTGCTGAAGGTGCTGGGCAAGACGCATAAGCCGATTTTGCTCAAGCGCGGGCTGGCGAACACGATTCAGGAGTGGCTGATGAGCGCTGAGTACATCATGGCAGGCGGCAATGACCAAGTCATCCTGTGCGAACGCGGCATCCGCACTTATGAGACGGCGACGCGCAACACGCTGGATTTGTCCTGCATCCCGGTGCTGCGCGAAAAGACGCATCTGCCGATTCTGGTTGACCCCAGCCACGCGACGGGCGTTGCGCGACTGGTGAAGCCGATGGCGATGGCAGCGACAGCAGCAGGTGCGGACGGCTTGATGATTGAGGTACACAATGACCCGAAACACGCGCTGTGCGACGGTGCGCAGTCGCTGACGCCGGATGAATTTGCGGACGTGGTGCGCCGCGTGAAGGGGATTCGCGCGGTGGTGGAGGAGTAAAAAATGGGCGAACTGCGACTGGCAATCCCGGACGAATCACTGCTTGACGAGATTGCCGCGTATCGGCAGGCGATGCTGAACGCAGACAGCAGCATGGACGGCTGCGGGCCGCTGAAGAGGATGGAGAATCCGGCGGAGTGGTTGGCGTTCTGCCGTCAGCTGGATGACCCGGCGACAACCCCACCGAACTGGGTGCCGATGACGCAGTTTGTCTGCCTTCGCGGGGCAAAAATCGCCGGGATGATTCAGGTGCGGCGCGAGCTGAACGACTATCTGCGCAATTACGCGGGGCATATCGGCTATTCGGTGCGCCCGGATGAGCGGCAGCAGGGTATCGCGACGTGGATGCTGCACAACGTGCTGACGTACTGCCGCGAAATCGGCTTAAAGCGGGTGATGGTCGCCTGTGAACCGTGGAACGTGGGCAGCCGCAAGACAATTTTGCGTAACGGCGGCGTCTACGAGAAAACGGTGCATGAAGACGGCGAGAATATCGACTTGGAGCATTACTGGATTTCACTGACATGAACGAAGCGCGTCTGGCAGAAACGTCAGGCGCGCTTTTTCGATGCGAGCAGTTGAAGTTCATCTTGCAATGCCGCACGGAACTCCTCCGCCAATGGGCGAATGTCGCCGCTCGCGCCGCAATGCAGCACGATTCGCCGGACGCATCGCGCGTCGTCAATCGGCAGCAGCCGGATACCCTCGCCCGGAGCGCCCCATGTGTATTCCGGCCAGAAGCCCACGCCGCAGCCGAGTGAAATCAGGTTGCGGACGGTCGACGGCCCGGTGCACTCGTAGGCATACTGCGGCATAAATCCACTCTGCTGGCAAAGCTGGCTGCACTGCTCCCGGAAACGGCGGTTGCCCATCACGCTGATGAACTCCTGCCCGCGCAGGTCGTTCAGGCGCAGGGAGGTTTGCGCTGCGAGCGGGGAGGACTGCGGCACGGCGAGTAGAATCCGCTCATGAAATCCGTCGTCGCCGTTCATTCCGTCCGAATCCACCAGCAGGTCATACGGTGGATGCGCCGCGTCGCTGATGCGGGGGAGCAGTGTCATTGCAAAATGCACGTCCGGGTGTGTCTGGCGGAAGCGAACGGCGGCGTCCGTCACCAAATCCGACGCAGCAAGCACACACACATGCAGTGTTCGCGCCTGCTGATTCGCCATCTGCCGCATCATTTCCGGAATGTGCGAAAGTTGATTCAGCGGCTGCTGCAATTCGTC
>UMAU01047155.1_pt1 | contig 23273 bp, 19 predicted proteins | sample 1963791 | NCBI WGS metagenome assembly UMAU01 (sample SAMEA4835924, study PRJEB28245) | human gut metagenome | biome: gut microbiome; material: fecal sample | place: Denmark | collected 2008
TTTCTCCAGCCGCGACACCTGCGCCTGCGAAATATGAATTTCATCCGCGACTTCAATCTGTGTCTTTCCCTCAAAAAAACGCAGACGGATGATATGCTCATCCCGTTCATTCAGATGTGACAGGGCATCGGAAAGTGACAAATCCTCCACCCAGTGCTCTTCTTTGTTTTTCTTGTCCGAAATCTGATCCATCACATACAGGGTGTCCCCTCCATCCGTATAGACCGGATCAAACAGACTTAAGGGCGTCTGGATGGCATCCAGGGCATACACCACATCCTCCACCGGAATCTCACATTCGGCTGCAATCTCTTCGAGAGTCGGTTCCTTTTGTGCATTTTTTGCCAGCCGTTCCTTTGCCTGCATGGCTTTATATGCAATATCACGCAGTGAACGCGGAATGCGGTAACTGCTGTTATCCCGCAGATACCGGCGGATTTCACCAATAATCATCGGAACCGCATAGGTGGAAAATTTCACCCCGACACTCGTATCAAAATTATCTATTGCCTTCATCAGTCCGATACAGCCAATCTGGAACAGATCGTCCACATTTTCATTATGATTATTAAACCGTTTGATCACGGATAATACCAGCCGGAGATTTCCCTTGATGTAGGTTTCTCTGGATGCCTTGTCGCCGGCTTTTATCTTTTTGAAAAGTTCTTCCTTTTCTTCTTCTTTCAGTATTGGCAGCTGGGCCGTATTTACCCCGCAGATTTCGACTTTGTATGTTGACATGGGATGCCTCCGTTATAATTGGATTTATAATAAAGGATTCCCATGTGCTGTTTTTTTATTCATTTTCCCACGGTTGTTCCGGATATGGAAAAAGTGGAACTTAAGTCCCACTTTTCCTCCGATTTACCGATCCCACTTATCGCAGAGCGAATTGATCTGATCCGCAAACTTTCCAAGATCCTTATTCGCCATGCCCTGACATTTTTTAATAACGGCAATGAGACGTTCTCCCGCAATCATCAGGCGGTCAAACGCGCCGGATTTTGCACGGTAAACACCCTGTGTCTTTTTCTCCACAAGCTGTCTGCTGCCCTGTGCGATCTGCTCTCCGGTAAGCAGATCATATGCATCCCCACTGTAGGGAGCTAAAGCATCAAATCCCACATCGTTTTTGACATGTTCCGCAAACTCTACCGCGGTGGTTTCCTCGCCATGTACAATAAACACTTTCTTCGGCGGCTTCTTAAAGTTTGCAATCCATGCGGTCAGATGATCCCGGTCCGCATGCCCACTGATACCCGGAAGGTTTACAATGCTTGCTCTGACCTCAATTTCCTCTCCGAAAAGTTTTACCTTTTTTACTCCGTTTAACAGAGAATAGCCCAGCGTTCCCGGCACCTGATAACCGACAAACAGAATCGTGGAATCCGTCCGCCACAGATTGTGTTTCAAATGATGCCGGATACGACCGGCTTCGCACATGCCGGAAGCCGAGATAATCACTTTGGATTTCTGGTTGAAATTGATCATCTTGGATTCTTCACTGGAAACTGCCACTTTCAGTCCCGGAAACTGGATCGGATTGATGCCCGACTGTACCAGCTGTCTTGCTTCCTCATCAAAGCACTCTTCCACACTCTTATGAAAAATATTTGTTGCCTCCACGGCAAGCGGACTGTCGATATATACTTCAAATCCCGGATACTCCGGCAGCAGCCCCTCGGTTTTGATCCGGCGCATATAGTAAAGCATTTCCTGCGTCCTGCCGACAGAAAATGCCGGAATGACCAGATTTCCGCCTTTGGTAAACGTGGAATTCATCACCTTTGCCAGTTCTGCCGCATAATCCGGCGGTGTATTGTGATTGCGGTTTCCATAAGTGGATTCCATGATCACATAGTCCGCTTCCTCAAGATATTCCGGATCACGGATCAATGGACGGTTGTAGTTTCCAATATCCCCGGAAAAGACAAGTTTTCTTGTCTCGCCATCCTCAGTCACCCATATTTCAATGGAGGATGAGCCAAGCAGATGCCCCGCATCGACAAACCTTATGGTCAGTCCCTCGCAGATCTGCACCGTTTCATGGTATGTACACGGAACGAAATGCTCTAAAACCCCCTGCGCATCCTCCATGTTATACATCGGTGTCACTTCCGGCCTTCCTGCACGCCGCGCCTTGCGGTTTTTCCATTCTGCCTCAAATTCCTGAATATGTGCCGAATCTTTCAGCATGATATTACACAGTTCACAGGTTGCCGTTGTTGCAAAAATCTTTCCCCGGAACCCGTGATTATACAAAAGTGGGAGAAGTCCGGAATGATCAATATGGGCATGCGTCACAAACACATAATCAATCGTTGCCGGGTTAACCGGTATCTCCTGATTCACATACAGATCCGCCCCCTGTTCCATACCACAGTCCACCAGAAAATGAGTCTCCCCAAATGCCACATAATGGCAGCTTCCCGTCACCTCACGGTCTGCCCCTAAAAATTCAATCTTCATAAAAACCACGCCCTTTCATCCTGCTGTCCTTGTTATTTTGCATATAAATTTTACTATTTCAGAGCAAATTTTATGTAATTAGTATAGCACACTTACACATTATTTTGAATTGATTTTTTCAGCCGCACCATAATTTTTTTCTCCAGTCTCGAAATATAGGATTGCGAAATTCCAAGCAGGTCTGCCACTTCTTTCTGGGTCATTTCCCTGCCGTCTTTTCTTCCGATTCCATAGCGCAGACAGATAATTTCTTTTTCCCGCGGAGTCAGCGTATTAACCGCAGTGCGGAGAAGCATGATCTCCGCCTCATTCTCCATATCCCGGTAAATGATATCTTCATCGGTTCCAAGAATATCCGAAAGAAGAAGTTCGTTTCCATCCCAGTCCACATTCAACGGCTCATCAATCGATACCTCTAGCTTCACTTTATTATTTCTGCGCAGATACATAAGAATCTCATTTTCGATACACCGGGACGCATAAGTCGCCAGTTTGATCTTCTTTTCCGGATTAAATGTATTGATTCCCTTGATCAGCCCAATCGTTCCGATGGAGATCAGATCCTCCACACAGATTCCGGTATTTTCAAATTTCCGCGCCAGATATACCACCAGACGCAGATTGTGTTCGATCAGCTGCTTTCTTGCGTCTTCGCGCGTCATGGGTTCACTGTCCCCATGCAGCCCGCTTAAAGCGATAAGACAGCGGTTCTCCTGTTCCCGCTCCAAAGGTGGCGGCAGTACATCTGCCCCTCCTATGTAAAAAACCTCATCATCCGTAAAAAACAGGCGGATTCTCTTCCACACCAGTTCAAACAGTGAAAACATTACGTTTCTCCTTTCTCAGTTTTTTTGTCATTTGGGATGGATCTTTTGTGCAGCCACAGTGGTCTGCCACCGATGCATGCAGAATCAGCTGATACGGTTTATTGCACAGCACCCCATTTTCCGCGCAGCCAACCCATACCTGTTTCCAGTCACAGAATTTTGCCGGCTCCGTCTCCACTTTCATCCCATCCATGCAGTACACCTGCAATTTTCCATGCGGATTTCCGAGTGCACGGTATGGAATCTCCTTTTGTACCGTTTTTTCATCGACAAGCTTCTGCAGCAAGGCTGCATCTGCAATATGTACCGGATTCCCACTTAATGGCATGGTTAAAAGATTGCCGGAATCCAGCAGTCCGATACATGGAACCGACACCGTTTTGTTATACAGAACCACAGACATCTGTCGCTTTTGCCTCTGCACCGACACCACGAGATTTTTGACAAGTACGTAAGTGATTCCGGCCGTTGCCAATGCGGTATACAGATACAGATTTTCCAGTCCCGTCAGATTGTAAACTGCAGTTGCCACTCCGTTTAACAATACAATGGATAACCAACTGCTTAAAATCCTCACCATCCTCTGTTTTTTATTTTCCCTGCCAAACGCAAGAAAAACCATAAGCGGCACGATGCCGATGGCAGTACACAGAACGGAAATTGCATAAGGCAGCACCATCAGTCCAAACGCTTCAAGTCCCGTGCCGGAAACCGCCGCAGCCAACATGCGCAGATTCCGGTGACAGACTGCACTTTTGCAAAATACACAGGTAAGGGATAATACAAGAAAATTCATCAGAAAGTTTTGTTTCAGAAAGATATCAATATAGAATACATATATAAAAAATCACCTCCTGTCTCTGCTCCTATTATAAGAAAAATATTCCTCATAATTTAGCAAAAACAAGAGGTTGTTATTTGGAAATTATCGACATATTGTGCGATTTTATCTTCTAGGGTTCTTCAGGAAATCCGGAATATTAATTTCTACCGGCTTTACATTACTCTCTACCGGCTTCGGACGCTGAAGCCCGGAATAGTTCGAAGCGGAAGGAGTCGGTGCCTGTGCCTGCGGCTGATTGACCGGTCTGCTTCCCACACCGGTACCTGCATTGGCGTAATTGCTGTTATTGACCCCAGGAAAACTATTGTTTCCAGCAGCTGCTGCACGGCTGACAATTCCAACGGAACCTGTCGGACGGACATTGTTTGTATTCGGATATACCATACGGCCACCGATTCCACCCGCCTGCTGCTGTGGCTTCATCTTCATGGATGGATTCTCCAGTCCGGTTGCAATTACAGTGATCGTAGCTTCATCTGTCATGGTCTCATCATACTTTGCACCAAAGATGATATTTGCATCTTCTCCTGCCAGATCCTGTACATAGCTTGCTGCATCATTTGCATCCATCAGGGAAATATCACCGGAAATATTGATGATTACATGGCTTGCACCATTGATGGTTGTCTCAAGAAGCGGAGATGCAACGGCAAGTTTCACTGCCTCGATTGCTTTCTCATCGCCCTTGGCATTACCGATACCGATATGTGCCATACCCTTGTCCTTCATAACGGTCTGCACATCGGCAAAATCCAGATTGATAAGTGCCGGCAGATTGATCAGATCTGTGATTCCCTGTACTGCCTGCTGTAATACTTCGTCTGCTTTCTTTAATGCATCCGGCATGGAAGTACGTCTGTCAACGATCTCTAAAAGTTTATCATTTGGAATAACGATCAGGGTATCTACGCTCTCTTTGAGTTTTTCAATACCGGATACGGCATTGATCATACGTTTCTTTGCCTCAAACTTAAATGGCTTTGTCACAACTCCAACGGTCAGGATTCCCTGCTCCTTGGCAATCTTTGCAACGACCGGTGCTGCACCGGTACCGGTACCACCACCCATACCACAGGTAACGAATACCATATCTGCACCCTTGACTGCAGCGGATAATTCTTCTGCACTTTCCTCTGCTGCTTTCTCGCCGATCTCCGGCTGTGCTCCTGCACCAAGTCCTTTTGTAAGCTTTTCTCCGATCTGTATCAACGTAGGAGCCTTGCAAAGCTGCAACGCCTGCTTATCTGTATTTACTCCGATAAATTCGACTCCACCTATATTCTCATCAATCATGCGGTTCACAGCGTTATTACCAGCACCACCTACACCAATCACGATAATTTTGGCACTCGTATCTGTCTCTGTTGTCCGAATCTCCAGCATGGTTCTTCCTCCTCTTTCCTATAGCCCTGCGGCACCGTGAAACATAAAAATGTTTCATACGTACTCATATAGACTATAATATAATTTTTCATACAAATAATCAACCGAAAATTATGATTTTTTATTATCTTTTTTCGAACTTTCCGTTTTGTCAAACACAATATTTGTCGTTTCTTCTGTCCAGTTTTCTAAATGTAGTGTTCCTTCCATTCCCTGCAGCTGCGGCTTGATTTTTGCCAGCCGCTCCACTTTCTGGGTCAGAAATTCCAGGGAACCCATGGAAACTTTAACCGTCCCGTATGTCAGAACCGGCTCATTTTCCACACCATAGGTAATGGAATCCGGGATCAGGTCATTGCGTTTTAAAGACTGCGTCAGCGTCAGAAGCTGCTTTAGCCGCTTCGAGCCGATCGGCAGCTTTTCATACTGCACTACTTTTTTACAGTCAATCCCAAGGATCTGCGGTGTATCCTCAATCACACGGTCAGACAATTCTGTCACAATCCCGTCTTTGTCGAAATAGACATTCTTATTGATCGAGGAGAGATACAGATATCCCATGATTCCTTTCTCATACACTTTGATATGCAGAGTCTGCGGATCTTTCAGGCTGATCTCCATCGTGTCCACAAACGGAACTTCACTGGTATTGACAAATTTATATTTCAGGAATACATACAGGGAATTCCAGGAATACTCATCGTTTAATACTGCTTTTTCAATCACTTTGGCATCGTAGAGTTTGTTTCCCTCCACCTCCACATTTTTTACTTTAAAAACGGTAAAAATGATCAGAACTGCCAGCGCAAGCACAATCAGGATTCCCAGTATCACCTGCAGAATGTTTTTTCTTTTTTTCTTTTTTCTTCGTTCTTCTTTAATCATGACAAACCTACTCGATCGTATCCAGACGGATGCCCTTCGACACGCTCAGCGCAAGCCCCATCTCTGCCATAAGGAATACAAGCGAGGTACCTCCGTAACTGATAAACGGCAGAATGACACCGGTATTCGGAATCGTATTGGTAACAACCGCAATATTTAAAACTACCTGAATTGCAATATGTGACATAATGCCCGTCACCAGAAGTGCCCCGTACAGATCCTTTGCATTATTGGCAATGACCATCATCCGCCAGAGCATCAGGACAAACAGAAGAATGACACAGACAGCTCCGAAAAGGCCGAGTTCCTCACAGATAATGGAAAAAATCATATCATTCTGTGCCTCCGGCACATTGCCAAGCTTCTGCAGGCTCTGTCCGAGTCCTTTTCCAAACAGCTTGCCGGATCCGATTGCATAGAGTGCCTGCATGGTCTGATATCCCTTATCTCCCGCTGTCTCCGGATGTTTCCATGCCTCCACACGGTCACTCCGGTAAGACGCGATATTGATAAATGCGAAAATAAACAGCACCCCCAGCACGGCAACCACAAAAAACTCTTTGTACTTCGGGCTTGCCACAAACAACATACAGACAGCAATCCCAAGAATGATAATCGCCGTACTCAGGTTGTTTACCGCGACAAACACAACAAGCGGCACCAGACGGATTCCTACTTTTGCCATGCTTGAAACCTTATCCAGCTGCTTGGGGATACGCTCGATCAGCATCGCCAGATAAATAATGATGGCAATCTTTGCAAGCTCCGATGGCTGAAAGCCGATCGGTCCGACCTGAATCCAGCGGGACTGTCCGTGGGAGCTTCGCGTCAGCCCCGGTACCTTTGCCAGAACGACAAAACAAAACCCCAGGGCTCCCCAGTATGCCAGCCTTCCGAATTTTCTCCACACATGATAATCCTTCTTTGCAAAATAGAACATAAAAACAAGACCGATTGCAATATTTCGCGCCTGCAGTTTCAGATAATGTGCACTGTCCCCATATTTATTTGCTGATGTATACGAACTGGAACTGTAAAGCATCACCAGTCCAAAACATAATAGGAAAATAATGATAAACAACAGATTATAGTCAAAATATGTTGTTTTCTTTTCCCCACGTCTCCGTTTCGGCACGACTCACTACTCCTCTAATCCACGAACGATTTCTTTGAATATCCGTCCACGCTCCTCATAGTTCGGGAACATGCCCCAGCTGGCACATGCCGGTGAAAGCAGAACCGCATCCCCGGATACTGCATGGTCATAGCAGTAACGGATCGCTTCCTCAAAGGTCTCACAGCGCACGGTATCCATAAAACCATGCTTATGCGCACACACTTCAATCTTTTCTGCTGTCTGTCCGATCAGCACCAGTTTTTTTACTTTTCCGTCAAATGCATCAATCCACTCATCATATGTGGACTGCTTATCATAACCGCCTCCGATCAGAAGCGTTGGACGGTTCATCGCACGGATTCCCTGAATTGCGGCATCCGGGTTGGTTCCCTTGGAATCGTTGTAAAAACGAACCCCTCTTTTTTCGGTCACATACTCGATCCGGTGTTCTACCGCCTGGAAACGCTTCAGCACCTCCACGATTTTCTCCATCGGCACTCCGAAATTCACACTCATGGCAGTTGCGGCCATGACATTTTCATAGTTATGCCGTCCCAGCAGATTCAGATCATTGACATTGATCACCTTCTCGGTGTTTCCGTCATGCGCATAAAAGATTTCCTCTCCGTCGAGATAAAATCCTTCAGCAAGTTTTCTTGCACTGCTGAACCAGACCACATGCACCGGTGCGCTCTCTCCGAATGCCCGAAGCACTTCATCCTCATAATTAAGCACACAGACCTCATCCTTTGTCTGATTGGTGGTGATTGCCTCTTTGGTCTTAATATAACAATCCATGGTGTGATGACGGTTCAGATGATCCGGTGTAATATTTAAGATTGCAGATATTTCCGGATGGAACTCATGAATGGTTTCCAGCTGGAAACTGCTGATCTCTGCGACGGTTACGGTTTCATCCGTCATTGTGGCAGCCTCGGAAGTATACGGAATTCCGATATTTCCAACCACGCGCACATCCTTGAAATAATTTTTCATGATTTCTCCGGTCAATGCTGTCGTAGTGGTCTTTCCGTTTGTTCCGGTGATTGCAATCAGTCTGCCTTTTGCGAAGGAATATGCAAGTTCAATCTCGCCCCAGATGCAGACGTTCTGTGCACGCATCCGCTCTACGACCGGCAGATCCGTCGGGACGCCCGGACTTAAGACTGCTACATCAAATGCGCGCAGCTGCTCATCCGTCAGCTCCCCCAAAAGCACCGGCATTCCTTTCAGTTTCGGTGCCTTTTCATATAACTTTTCTACATCCAGATCTTTGTTTCCATCATAGAGAACAGTTTCAATTTTTTTATCCAATAACAGTTCTGACGCAGCAATGCCGCTCTTTCCGGCTCCCACAACCAGAACCTTTTTTCCTTCAAGTTTCATTACGATCAACCTCCATCTTTGCGTATAATTACGATTATAAGGTATTTACTGCTCCAATTCAAGGTAAGGCAGTATGTTTTCGAAAATTTCCTTTGCCACAGGAGCCGCAATGGTACCGCCATAATAAATGCCGGAAGGGTTCCTTATGATCACAAGTACCAGAACTTTCGGATCATCCGCCGGTGCAAACCCCAGAAACGAGGAGATGTACTTATGTGCGGAACGGGGCAGGGTCTGGGAAGTGGCTGTTTTTCCGCCAATCTCATACCCCTCAATATATGCTTTGTTTCCGCCTCCCTCGGATACCACTTTTTCCAGCAAAAAACGCATTTTTTCCGACGTTTCTTCCCTGCAGATTCCCTCCTGCGCTGGAAAATCAAACGTTTTTATTACTTTTTTGTCTCCATTCTCCACCTGCATTCCGACGTGCGGTGTCACGCGGTTTCCTCCATTAATAATAGAAGAAACGGTGGTTGCCAGCTGGATCGGTGTGATCTGAAATGACTGTCCGAATGAGATGGTTGCCAGTTCCACAAGCCCGATCTTTTCCCGCTTGTGCATGATGGTCGAAGCCTCTCCCGGCAGGTCAATCCCCGTTTTATGTAACAGACCGAACTGCTCAAAATAGTCATAAAAGTGATCGGCACCGATCCGAAGTCCCACATTGATAAACACGGGATTGCAGGAATTTTCGATTCCTTCCACAAAGCTTTCTGCTCCATGCCCGGTCGTTTTGTGACAGCGAATCCTGCGGTCCTCCACCACGATATATCCCGGACAGTGAAACCGGTCTTCCAAAGAAACCACACCTTCTTCCAGTGCCGCTGCCGCGGTGATCACCTTAAATGTTGATCCGGGCTCATAGGTATCATTGATACACTGGTTTCGCCACATCCGGTTACAGTATTCCTGCTCCTTTTTGGTACCCTCATACTCCTTATACTCCTCAATCAGCTGAAACGGCTCATTCAGATGAAATTCCGGATAATCCACCATTGCCATGACGGCTCCGTCGGAAGGATTCATCACAATAATACTGACAGAATCCGCTTCTTTCTGAATATATGCTTTATTTGCCGCCTGCATGGCAAACATCTGAATATTTGCATCCAATGATGTGCGCAGATTATTTCCGGCAACAGGTTCTTTGCGTTCCTCTCCGATATTGTCAACTTCCACACCGCGGGCATCCGTTGTCGTCAGAATCAGACCATCGGTTCCCTCCAGATATTTGTCGTACACACTTTCCAATCCGATAATTCCCTGGTTATCCCCGCCGGTAAACCCCAGCACTTTTGAGGCAAGCGTATCGTATGGATAATTCCGTTTATAATCCTCATCCACTTTCACCCCTGCATAGCCATAGGCAAGAATCCGGTTTCCGGTTTCCTTATCGACATTACTTTTGATCTTCTCGAGAGACGAATATTTTTCTACCCGCTTACGGACCTTTTCTTCCGGAATTCCAAGCTCCTTTACGAGCATGGCAATGACCGCTTCCGGTTCCTTTATCTGGTTATGTATGACAGAAATGGTGCAGACTGATTTGTTATCTGCCAGTACTACACCATTTCGATCCAGAATTTTGCCTCTGGCGGCTTTTATTTTTCTTTCTCTCTGCTGCAGATCTTTTGCCTGCGTCTCATAATATTTTCCCTCAAAAAGCATAAGATAGACCAGACGCCCGCACAAAACCATCGACATCAGAACAACAGAAAAGAATATGATACATATTTTTCTGCGGTGATAGGTTTTATTCCACTCCATGAAAAGCACCACGATCCTTTTCTTAAAGCATATGCACTGCAGAGCCTTTCTAAGAACTCTCTGTCTTTATTTCTTCTTTTTCTTTTCATTTCTGGACTTGGTTCCGTTATGCTTTCCGGTATACTGTGAACTGTCTTTTGACCCGGTAACATCATAGCCCTTGTTTACACCGGTCTTCTTTTCATCCGGATAAATATTCATATACGGAAGAACTTCTTCTAAGATCTCACGCGCAATGTTCTGCGCAAATACGCTGTGCGGCTGGTCTGCCACATTTGGTTCATTCACAACCACATAGATCAGTACCTGCGGATTGTCGTATGGGGCAAATCCCATAAATGAAACAAGATATTTTCCGTTTCCACGCGGAAACTTCTGTGCGGTTCCTGTTTTACCGCCCATAGAATATCCATCCACTTTTGCCGTATTTCCCGTACCTTCCTTTACGACACTCTGCAGATAATCCCGGATTTTATCGCTGGTACTCTGGGAAATGGTCTGTTTCACAGCTTTCGGTTCCACCGTGGAAATCGTATTTCCTGTCGAATCCGTGATTTTGGTTACCAGATGCGGCTGATAATAAGTTCCGCCATTGATCAGTGACGCAAATCCACTCACCATCTGGACCATCGTACAGTTATAGTTCTGTCCGAATGCATTGGTTGCCAGATCGATCGGTTTCATATCTTCCACCTGATACATCAAAGATGCGGTATTTGCCTCTCCCGGCAGATCAATTCCCGTTTTCTGTCCAAATCCATAGATGGACTGGTACTCTGTAAAATGATTCTTTCCGATTTTGTATGACATCTGCATGATGGCATCATTACAGGAATCCATAAGTGTCTTCCGGACGGTTTCTATTCCATGTCCGTAGCGCGCCACGCAGCGCACCTTCTGTCCATTAAAATCCTCGTACCCATCACAGTCAAATGTCATTTTATCTTTGATTGTTCCGGTTTCGAGTCCACACGCAACCGTAAAAGGTTTCTGTACAGATCCCGGCTCATACGTTGAGGATACACAAAAATTCTGCCATATCTCATTGAGCGCATCCATTTTTTCATCCTCGGACATATTTTTGATCTGTTTTTTGGTGTACCACTTGCTCAGATCTCTCGGATTGTTCAGATCCACGTTTGGATAATCTGCCATGGCAAGGATTTCTCCATTGTTTGGATTCATGACAATCGCTGCCGTATTGATACTTCCGGTTCCTTTATAATAGTTGTCCCGGTATTTTTCATTCCAGTCTTTGATTTTTTCTTCAACAATGGACTGGATATTTGCGTCGATGGATGTCACCAGCGTATCCCCGTCCTGTGCATCAATAACGGTCTTTTCAAAATCACTGTCCGAATCCAGATAACCGTACTCCCGCCCATTGATTCCGTTTAATGTACTGTTGTAATAATTCTCCAGTCCGGTTGTGCCGACATTCCCGGAAGAAGTAAAACCAATCACGGAAGAGGCTAAAGATCCAAACGGATAATTCCTCTGATATTCTTTTTCAAACCAGACACCCTTGATATCCGGGTTCACTTTGTTTCCCTTTTTGTCTACGGCATCCTGCAGTTCCACAAAAGGCTGTACTTCGTCATATGGTACTTTCTTGGCAAGTACAATATAGCGTTTATCCTTTTTCTCTTTTATAATTTTGCGGATCTCCGTTTCATCCAATTCCGGGAAACATTTCACCAGTGCTTCCACGGTCGGATCAACATACTCTTCTTTGTCATTGACAACGGTACAGTCTAAAATCACATTATAGACTGCCACACTGGTAGCAAGAACCGTACCAGAACGGTCGATGATTTCTCCCCTCTGGTACGGAATCGTTTTACTGTCATAGGACTGCATGGAAAGTACTTTTTTCTGATAGGTTTCCCCTTTCGTGTGTTCAATATAAGTCAATCTGCCGACCAGTCCACACAAAACAGCCAGAATAAGGGAAAACAAAACCATCAGTTTTGTCCGCATCTTCCGGTTAAATTTCTGTGCCGGTCTTCTTCTCTTTCTTCTCACATCTGACTCCTGTTATTTGGAAGGAATATCCTCATACTGATCCATGAAATTGCTGTTTTCCACGGTATAATATACGACCTGTTTTTCCGTTGGATATTTCATGCCAAGCTTTTTCATTGCCACTTTTTTGATATGTTCAAGGTCTGTTGAAGTTGTAAGATTTTTATAACGTGCATCATTGTCCGCGCGAAGATCTGCTAGCTGACTCTCCAGATTTGCCACATTTTTCATTCGTGTCGTCATCTGCGACTGCATTTGTACAAACAAAACGGCAGTCAGTGCAGTGATCACTACACATGCCGTAAGAAATACCACATACCCACGGCTCATCTCCATCGCTCTCTGGCGATTCCTTCTCGCTGCATTTCTACGGTTTTTGCGGCGTCTTGCCTCTTCGATTTCTTTGCGTGTTCTCTGATTGTGTCGAACCGGTGTATCCAGTTCTCTCACGGTATTCCCGTTTACATAATAGTTTTTACTGCTCATAACGCTTCCCTGCTTTCCATTCCATCTTCCACACGCTCAAACACGCGTAATTTTGCACTCTTTGATCTGCTGTTCTCTTCAAGTTCCTTCTCCGAAGGCAGAACGGGCTTTCTTGTCACCACACGTCCTTTGGATTTCTTTCCACATACACAGACCGGGAAATTGCTCGGGCATGTACACGGATTTTCGTTCTTTTTGAAGTTGGATTTTACAATACGGTCTTCCAGTGAATGAAATGTGATAATGCAGATTCTTCCCCCATCATTCAACAAATCAATCATGGTATCTAACGTATCGCGAAGTACATCAAGTTCATGATTCAGCTCAATGCGGATTGCCTGATACGTCCGCTTGGAAGGATGTCCTCCGGTCACCTGTACTTTCATCGGGATGGCTCCACGGATGATTGCGTTGAGTTCCCCGGTCGTTTCAATCGGTTTTTCTTTCCGCGCCTGTACAATATGCTTTGCAATATTCTTTGCGAACCGATCCTCTCCATAATCACGAATTATGCGGAACAGTTCCGCTTCACTGTAATCGTTCACAATGTCCCTTGCGGTCAGGCGCTGACGCTTGTCCATCCGCATATCCAGCGGTGCATCCTCACTCCGGTAGGTAAAACCGCGTTCCGGTGTATCCAGCTGGAAAGAAGAAACTCCCAGATCGAGAATGATTCCATCCACTTTTTCGATTCCGAGATTCTTCAACACGTCCGCCATCTGTGCATAATTGCTTCTTACGATGGTAACCCTGTCTGCATAATCTTTCAGTCTCTCTGTGGCAGCGGCAATGGCATCCGCATCCTGGTCGATTCCGATGAGTCTTCCGGTTGTCAGATGTCTGCATATTTCCAGTGAATGTCCGCCTCCCCCAAGCGTTCCATCCACATAAATGCCATCCGGGCGGATATGTAATTGTTCAATTGTCTCGTTCAAAAGAACGGAATAATGTTTAAACTCCATATTTAGATTCCAATTCCCAACTCTGCCATATGCTCTGCGATCTCATCCATATCGTCAAAATCGTTGTTTTCCAGATACCGTTCTTTGCTCCAGATCTCCACACGACTGAATACACCGACGGAAACAACTTCTTTATCGATTCCTGCGTATTCCCTCAGATTCGCCGGAAGTAAAATTCTTCCCTGCTTGTCCACTTCGCAGTTTGCAGCTCCTGCAAAAAAGAATCGCATAAACTTTCTTGCATCTTTTGAAGTCAGTGGTTTTTCACGAAGACTCTCCTCAATCCGTTTCCATTCTTCCTGGGAATAAACAAACAGACAGCCATCCAGTCCCTTTGTCACAACAAATTCATTGCCAAGTTGTTCCCGGAACTTGGAAGGTACGATCAGTCTGCCTTTTGCATCAACCGAATGATTGTATTCGCCCATAAACATGGCAGACTCACCTCCCCTTCCTCATTTTCTGAACTTCTGTTTGTTCACCACTTTGCACCACAAAGTGGATTTTTTACTCCACTTTCCACCACTATGTATCCATAATACCCTAAAACCACCCTGAAATCAAGGGTTTTTCCCAGTCTTTCTTGAAAATGGATAGACGATTGCCGTATTTTTTCCAAAAAAAATCCTCCACACGTTTCCACGTGTGGAGGATTTTCCCATCCAGATGTATTTTATGCTGTTTTTTTGTGCCGACGGATATGCCAGATGATGATCCAGGAAACCGATACGATCACAAGAAGCGCTGCAAGTGCCATGGACACCGGATAACCGATGACTGGGAGCAGCAGCTGGTCCGTCCGCAGGGATTCTATCCAGAACCTTCCAATCCCATACCCTGCCAGATACAGCAAAAAGACTTCCCCATCAAACCGCTTGTGTTTAGTAAACAGGATCAGAAGGATCAAAAGAATCAGATTCCACAAGGATTCATAGAGAAACGTGGGATGTACCTGGATATAAGAGATACCATTTACTTCCACCACATGCTGCAGCAGGCTGTCCGTCACATCCGAGGATCGTACGGCAGAAAGCGGCAGCTGCATGGCAAACAGCCCGTCCGTATAACCGCCAAATGCCTCCCTGTTAAAGAAATTTCCCCACCGGCCGATGACCTGTCCTAAGACCAGACCAAGTCCCGCGGTATCGCAAAGCAGACCCATGGACAGTTTCCGTACCCGTGAAAACACAAATACGGTAATGATTGCCGCAATCACGCCTCCGTAAATCGCCAGACCTCCCTGCCGCAGATTGAACACACTCAGCAGATCGTCCTTGTATAAATCCCAACGGAATATCACATAATAAACCCGCGCCCCAATGACAGAACAGATAATGGCAACGAGTGCCAGGTCAAAATAAGTATCCGTTTTCTGGCCGGTCCGTTTTGCCATCCAGCAGGCGATTCCAAGTCCTGCTAACATTCCGATTGCAATCACAATTCCATAATATGCCACCGAAAAATTTCCGATCATGATATTTTTTCCGACATGGTGCAGATAAATATGTAAATGCGGAAAATTAATACTGTAATCCGTTAGTTGTTCCATTCCTTTTCTCCTTTCACTGGCAGGGCGGCAGTCTGCCGCCCATATGCCCCTGTCAGCAGCTGCATACAAAACTGCCGCACTCTGTCTCCCTGCTGCTGTCTGCATGTCCGCCGGAAATACCAATGTGTCCCGCATGACAGGCATGATCCTCGTTGAATTTGCACTCACACGCTTCACAGCTGACGGTTGTATCTTTTTTGACATCTGTTGTATGACAGGACTGACATCCACATCCTTTCGGTGCAAAACTTCCACAACAGGTTTCGGAAGAAGTTTTTGCCTGTGTTCCTTCCACCTGAATATCCGTTCGTCTGCAGCAGTTGTCTGCATTATAAGAACAGTTTACCACATTACAATCCAGTTTTGTCATCTTACATACCTCCTTGTGTTAAATCATCGCTGCCACATCAGTATGTACCAAACCACATGGTCTTATTCTGTTCCTGTTCTTCTTTTTAAAAAAGCCCGGTATCAGTTTTTCTGATACCGGGAATTTGTATTTCAAAATTTGAAAATTATTTATTCTTTCCACAGCAGAATTTGTATTTCTTTCCACTGCCGCATGGACACGGATCATTACGTCCAACCTTTTTGCCGACGATAACCGTACCGGATTTCTTCTGTTCCATATACAGTCTGTGCTTTGTCTCTTTATCAAAAATGTCATCCCACATCGGAAGATTGTAAAGCCAGTCAGCCTTGGCATCTACCATGTTCTTGTACAGCTTTTCCTTATCGAAAACAAGATTTACCCTGGTATTCTCATCCATTGTTTCGATTGGATTGTCGTTTACCAGACTGTCATTGATTCCGTCTAAGAAACCAGCCATCTCCAGAATGGTAAGTCCATACTTATCAGCAAGTTCTTTTACCGTTCCTTCTACTTTTTCATCCGGGTTTGTCAATAATTTCTCATACACGCCCTTCTCTAACAGGAAATATCTCTGCCAGAATTTCTGAAGTTCCCCCTGACTTGCGTTCTCATTGTAGGCAATTTTCTGCCAATCCTGCAATATAGCCATTTTTATACCACCTTTATCACTTACGAATTTACATGCCTTGATGCATGTATGTTTATTATAACAAAATGTCTGCCATTTTCCAAGCCCTTTCTTGACGAAACCTGCCATTTCCCGTATCATAAAGTTACGGTTTACAGGTTTCCTGCAAATAGCATATTTAGCCAAGGAGGTTGTTCATATGAAAAAAGGAAAACAGATTCTTGCCATCATCGGCATCATTTTACTGGTTGTACTATACTTAAGTACACTGGTATGCGCCATCACAGACAATACCGGAACCATGAAAATGTTCAAAGCTTCTATCTTTGCCACCTTCGTGATCCCGGTACTGATCTGGGCTTATACGTTCCTATACAAACTTACGCACAAGAAATAATTATTTTTCTGTTGTTTCTGTAGTCTGGACAGATTCTGTCTCTGTTTCCAAAACACTTTCTGTCACATTTCCCATGGATGCATTTGGTCCGTCATTCTCTGTGGAATCCAGTTTCCCTGCGTTTTTGCTGATAAAAATATAAGCAACAACGCAGATCACCAGAAGAATGACCACCACAAGCATCTGTATTTTCTGCTTTTTCATTCTTTATTTCTTTCTCCTTACCATAAAGATTACAATTCCTCCGGCCAGTAACAGGATTGGAAGAATAATGGTAACCAGCAATCCCAGAAGTGCCGCATGTAATGCATTTACTGTCAGATTACTGAGCGTGTACTCTTTTTCCGGAATTACGCTGCCGGCCGACTGGGTATCCGTGATCATATTTCCGATCACACCGGAAAACAGTGATGCATTGTTTGTCGTCATCTGACTTGCCTCATCGCTGAATACATACGGGCTTGCGAATACCACAAGCTGCGTCGTGTGATCATCATCGACTTTATCTTCTACCGCCAGTCCGACACTAAACGATCCCTTGTCGTCTCCGTCTTCGTATCCATAATCCTGCATACTGTTTGGATTGTTCTTTGCAACCGCATCATCGGAAGTATCCAGTAAAGAAGTATACGTTGTCTTACTCTCCTCTGTACTCTCCGTGTCATCCGTCGTGCTGTTCTGCGGATAATTGATTCCCAGAGAAATCGGAAGATATACATATCCGCCGGAAAGACTTCCGGTATACGAACTGCTGTTTACATTTGGCAGCAGATACAGCGGACCTCCCATATTGTAATAATGCTGTGCATCATTATCCGCGATCGGCCCTGTGGTAAAGCTTACTCCGTAAGTATCCAGAATCGATGCAAAATTCGGCATCTCGGTCTCGGAATACATTCCCACGATAATCGCTTTTCCGCCTTTTTGCAGATAATCAATTACTTTCTGTGCATCATTTTTATTAAAATCTTTCTGCGGTGCATTGATAATAATCGCTGCCGCATCCTTCGGAACACTTTCTTCATTTAACAGTTCCACGGAAGACAATGTCATATTGGATTTGCTGATGACATCCGAAAATGCACTTCCGATTGCAGCCTCATCATGTCCGGTGATCTGGTATACGACAGGGAGCTGGTTCGCATCCATCGTTACATACTGGATGGCACTTGTAATCTGTCCTTCCGCATCGAATCCCTTCAGTTCGTTGTTGTAGGAATATGTGGAATAATCCATGTTTGACTGATAATCATAGATATCATAATAATCTATCACTTTCGAACGCTTGTCACTGACAACGATCAGACTGTTGCTGGTCGGTGCATTGTCCGTATAGTCCTTATAAAAATAAGGTTTACTCTTCGGATTGACGTATTTTACCCTGATATGCCCGGACAGATCTTTGTAACGCTCCAGCATGGAATCAATCTGTGCGTCCTTGCTTTTTTCCGCTGCCAGAACATAGATGGTCACATCACTTTTCAGTTTTTTCATGGTCTTTTTCGTATCCTTTGTAATGGAATACAATTTAGAATACGAACAGTCCACCGAGGTAATTCTCGTCGGCAGCGCATCGACTGCCAGGTTGGCAACCACGGCAAGAGCGAAAACTACGACAATAAAACTGCTTGAAAAAACGCTGAGCGAAAATGTCTTTTTGCTGATGCTCCAACGCCGTTTCTGAATGGCCTGCACGGTAAAGAAATTAAATAATACAATAACCGTTACATAATAAAGGATTGCCGTAATGTCCAGACAGCCCCCCTGGAATTTTTCAAACGGTGCATACAGATCCAGACAGTTTAAAATCTTTGTCAGCCAGTTTCCATCCGATGAAATAAGTCCTGTCAGACTCTGCATCATATAACTGATAAACAGTACCACAAACGTCAGAACTGCCGCAATCACCTGGCTTTCCGTCAATGCGGAAATAAACATACCTACCGCAATGGAAGCTGCTCCATATAACCAGAACGCCAGTATGGCAATATAGCTCTCGCCCATGGGAATTGTTCCAAACGCCCGTAAAATGAGCGGTGTCACACAGAAAACTGCAATATCCACGGTAAACACCGCAAGCATTGCCAGATATTTTCCGAGCACAACCTTTGCCACCGGTACCGGTGCTGTCAGCATCAGCTGATCCGTTTTATTTTTCCGGTCCTCTGCAAAACTGCGCATGGTAAGGATCGGTACCGCAATCATAAAAATAATCGTAATGGCACTTAACGTATAATACAGATACGGATATCCCTGCCGGAGATTATACACATAAAAATACAGTCCGAACAGTGCCATAAGGGCGGCCACAAACAGCCAGCCGATCACATTCTGGAAATATGACCGGAATTCTCTTTTCAATACGGCAAACATTACTGTGCACCTCCTTCCTGGGTAATCTCAAGGAATACATCTTCGAGAGATTTCGTCACGGTCTTCATCTCCAGCACCGGAATGTTATGCTCTGCCATCTGCCGGAAGACTTCTTCCCGCACATCGGCACCTTTCTTTGCATAAATACGGATTTTATCATGATCCGCCTGCTCCACCCTTGCAATGTTTTCTTCTCCCTGTAAGTATCCGGCTGCTTCCCCGGCACCGGTCCGCACCGTCAGTTCAATCTCTTGCGCACCCGACATCAGATTTACCAGATTTTCCGTAGAGTCGCTCGCTACAAGCTTTCCTTTGGAAATAATAAACACATGGTCACACACGGCAGAAATTTCCGGCAAAATATGGGAACTTAAAATCACCGTATGTTTTTCGCCCAGATGACGGATCAGTTCACGGATCTCTATGATCTGTTTCGGGTCCAGTCCGACCGTAGGCTCATCGAGTATGATAATCTCCGGATACCCCAGGACCGCCTGTGCAAACCCGACACGCTGCCGGTATCCTTTGGACAGATTGCGGATCATGCGCCCTGCCACTTCTGTCGTACCGGTCGTTTCCATTGCCTCTTCCACATACCGTCTGCGCAGACTTTTTTCCAGCTGTTTTAAATCTGCCACAAAACACAGGTACTCCTTTACCGTCATATCCATGTACAGTGGTGGAAGTTCCGGCAGATAACCGATACATTTCTTTGCTTCCTCCGGCTCCTTTAAAATGTCATGCCCGTTAATTTTAATCTCTCCGCTTGTCGCACCGAGATATCCGGTTATCATATTCATCGTTGTTGATTTGCCGGCCCCGTTCGGCCCCAGAAAACCATAAATTTTCCCCGGTTCCACAACGAGTGACAGATGATCGACAGCTGTATGATCCCCGTATTTTTTTACAAGATTACTGATCTCAATCACAGCGAAACGCTCCTTTTCTTTTTGGACAACAAAATGCCCTTCATGAGAACAGTGTATCGCTTTTACGTGTGTAAAAAATGTAAACTCTGTGTTCATTTTGTGAACGGATAAAAATACGGGGAAGCAGTTCATGGACCACTTTCCCCGTATTTTATGAAGTATTCTTTTTATGTTTCTTATTCTTCGATCACAAAGTTGCTTACATTCCTGCGAAGTTCTCCCGCAGAAGCTTCCGCTGTCTTTGCGCCTTTCATGACTTCTGCCGATCCGTTTGCAATGGAAACGGTCTTCTGTGCAATGTTCGTTGTGCCGGCAGCACTGTCATTCGATGCAGAGGTAATTCCGTCAATCGCCTCTGTAATATTGGAAATAGATGCTACCAGTTCTTCGGATGTTGCACTGAAATCCGACACCAGATCGTTGATTTTAGAGGCATCCATGTTATAATCGTCTGCCATCTTCTCAAATTCATCAAAACTCTTCACAATATCTGTATCCACAAAATTCAGCAGACGGTTGGAATCTTTGGTCAGATTTCCTACAGCCTCATCCACGTTTTCCGTCACAGCCTGAATATTTGCCACGGCATCTTTGGACTGTTCTGCCAGTACCCGGATTTCCTCTGCAACAACTGCAAATCCCTTTCCTGCCTCGCCCGCGCGTGCTGCCTCAATGGATGCATTCAGTGCAAGCAGATTGGTCTGTCCGGTAATCGCAAGAATAGAATCTGCAAGCACACCGATCTGTTCCACAACCTTTGCGTCTTCGAGTGCCTTTTCGAGTCTTTCCCTGATTTCTCCAAGCATTTCCTGAACTTTCTTCCGGTTCTCTACCGTTGTTTCTTTTGTCTGCGCTGCCCGCTTATGGATTTCTTCTGCTTCTGTAGCTCCGTCCTGTGCACGTACGGCAATCTCTTTTGCCGCTCCGTCAATCTGCTGGGTCATGCTGTTGATCTGCTCTGCCGATGCCGCCGTCTCCTCGGTACTTGCAGCAAGCTGCTCGGTCGTTGCAGACACATCCTCAATTTCCCCATTCAGATTTGATATATTGGTATCCATTGATTCCACAACGTTATCAATATTTGCAGCTTCCTTCTTTACCTGTGCAAGCAATCCGCATACCGATTCCCGCATCGTCTCGAGTGTTCCTGCCAGCTGTCCGAAATCATCCTTCCGCTTCATCATATTCGTCTGCATCTTTCGGGCAAAATTTCCGCCTGCAATCACTTCAATCTCTGCGACAACTTTCTTTAACGACTTTGTAATATCCTGTGCGATCATAAAAACAAGTACTGCAACAACCGCAAGCATCACAATACATACCGCGATCAGGGCGATTGCCTTTTGCATTGCATAGTTGGAAAATACCTTGTCCTGCTTTGCAATGGCAGTATCAATATAATCCGTATAATTTCCGGTACCGACCACCCAGTCAAACGGTTCAAAGTACTCACTGTAGGAACGCTTCGGGGAAGGTTTTGTCTCTCCTGGTTTCGGGAATACAAAATCTGTGTATCCTCCACCGTCTTCCACTGCTACACGTATGATTTCTTTCACCATCTGGTATCCTTTTGCATCCTTGGTTTCCATACGGTTTGTTCCCTCGGTATCACTGCCAAGCAGAACCACATTTGTACCATCTGACTGGTCAATCCAGAAGTAACCGGCCTCCCCGTAACGCATCTGCCGGACTTCATCTGCTGCAATTTTTTTTGCTTCATCCAGCGTATAAGTTCCCGCTTTATATGCGTCATTGATCTCCGACAACAGGGAAATAACCACCTCCACCTGCTCTTTGATCAAATCATCATAACTCTGGCGGGACGATGCTTCCATCGTTTCCAGTGCTTTGTCTTTCACATCTTCCATGTCTTTGACGGAAACAGTACCCCCGAGAGCCACAAGTAAAATGACCAGAACCAGAATCAGATTCAGCTTGGTCCTTACCTTCATGTTCTTCATAACTTTATTCTCCTTCCCTTAAAACCGTTCGGTTTTATATATTTTGCTCAAAAATTCAAAACTTGTTATTTATTAAGTATAACCTTTTACCACATTTCCGTCAACCATATTCCCCTTTTTAAAAAATCCCCCTTCCTGTTTCCCATTTTCCCTGCGGACAGAACCCCCTATTTCTTTGCCGTATTCCCTTCTCTTGCCATTCTTTTTCATTTGACGTATAATGGATACATATTAAGGAAAAGAGGAACAATACCTATGGGCATTTATCTTGTAGACTATGAAAATGTACACAACGATGGTGTAACAGACATCCAAAAACTCTCTGCATCTGACCGTGTTGTCATTTTTTACGGAGACAGCATCAAGTCCATCCCTTTTGAAACACATGTCGAAATGATGGCGTCCAAAGCGGCGATCGAATATATTGAAACACACAAGGTAGCTAAAAATTATCTGGATTTCCAGCTGGCCACCTATCTTGGATTCCTGATCGGGAAAGGGGAAAAAGGTCCGGTTTACATCATCAGCCAGGATACCGGGTTTGACAGTATTGTCGATTTCTGGCGCGGAAGAAACATCGAAGCCTTCCGCCAGCCAAGCATTGCTTCCCCTTCCACTCCAAAGGATGTTTCTTTAAAAAAGGGAACCTCCACAAAGAAAAAGAAGAAAAAATCGGATCACGTTCCCAAAGAATCAAAAAAAGAGACGAAAGAGGTAAAAGAGACAAAAGAAATTGTGGAAAAAAAGAAGCCGGAAAAGAAAAAACTTCCGGAAGCAATCCGCAAAAAAATACGAACGGAATTAAAAGATGAAAAACTCCCGGCCGGCAAATACACATCCATCTATAAAGCAGTGGAAGAATCCGAAAATAAACTTGCATTAAACAACGCACTGGTCAAAACGTTTGATACT
>UMAU01049622.1_pt1 | contig 21506 bp, 18 predicted proteins | sample 1963791 | NCBI WGS metagenome assembly UMAU01 (sample SAMEA4835924, study PRJEB28245) | human gut metagenome | biome: gut microbiome; material: fecal sample | place: Denmark | collected 2008
TGTTATCGCCTTCGCTTTGGCAACGGCCGTTACAATACGGTGAACCGCAATATTCACAATTGTACTCTTGTCCGGAGCATTCACATGGTTCCTTACCACATAAAGGACACGGATAATTTCCGCAAACGCAATGCCCTTTCAACATTCCGCATTTATCACAGTAAACATATTCACCCATCACAGGCTTACTATTCTGCCAACCCGGGCAATCACATTCATAGTCTACCAACGGCTTGTTGCAGAAGATACACAGACTTTGCGATTCCCCTGTTTCATACGACCCTCCTTTGGTCAACGGCATACTGCGCCCTACTATGAATCCAAAGCGGTTCGTACATAGAGAATCTCTTTGCGCTTGATTCTTTAATGTAATGAAGAACCTGTTGCCGTTACGGTAGTAGAACGTTTCAAGAATATCTCCCTCTACATTGGAGATAATCACATAACCGTTAAAACCTTTTCTGCTGCCCAAATATCTCCATGGGTTGTTATCTTTCTCTGCCGGAACAGCAGAGCTCCCTATTACAGTTGATACAAAATAATTGAAGTTGCCGGACTTTTTAGACTTTCTTATAACGAGATTAGATTGTACCCTCACATTCTCTGTCACAAATTTGTGTTTGCCATCCTGCGGATAAAACATTGCAGCCCTCATTGCAAAGTCTCTTGAAAGCGGAATCTCAAAAGTAGTAAATCTGTCATTCTCGGCAGTGATGAATCTGTCCCATACAGGGACAAGGTTTCCGCCGGATAAAATATCATCTGTTTTAGTTTCGGGAGGCATCATCAGCTGCGGCATGCTTAAATCCGTAGCATTCCCCTCAAAGTAAGAACGGGCTTCCTCAACTGCCGAATTGAGGCAACGTTTGTCTCCGTCAAACCATTCATGAGAACAGGAGTGGAACGCAAGGATTGCCATAAGGTAAAGAATGTGTAAGAGTCCGTTTTTCATAAAAATGTTTTTTAAATAAATGATATGGGACACTGTGCCGAAATGGGACAACGGATACTACTGGCACTTTCTAAGGATACTATCGCAAAGTTAAATATTATTATTACAAAAGCAAATATGATATGGATATTGTGGCTATTCAAACAATTTATATGTAATTAATATTGATAGTTTGAACCCGAACATGAAAATCTTTGAAATTAATTCGTCCAAATTGATATATCAAAGATTTTCATTGTGAGAGAGAACGATAGCGAACGGCTATCAGACTCTCACAAATTTTTAATTATTTTTTAAATTAAAAATTTTGATAGTATGAAAAATCTGTTTACATTTGCAGTCCCAAAGCGGAAGAAAGCCGCGAAGGGAGAGAATTGGTGCGGTAGTTCAGCCTGGTTAGAATACCTGCCTGTCACGCAGGGGGTCGCGGGTTCGAGTCCCGTCCGCACCGCAGAAGAGGATGTTCCAAATATGATTGGTCGTCCTCTTTTCTTTTAGGTGCCATTATTAAATATCACCAATAATGGTGATTATTCCCGTAAAAAATACCTAATTCTTGGAATTGCAGCAGCTAAAATTACCCCATACCTTTGCATTGCAATTAGGAATTAAATGGCATACGTAGTTACAACATACTCTCAATAATTTTTTCGGCCATTGATTGAGATATATTCGTTAAACTAAAAGTTGTATATGTATTCATAAATCTCTTATTGTTGTTTTATTATTGTTTTTCAATTCAAGCTTTAAGCACAGCGCAAAAAAACCTTACTCAAACACACGGTAAGGTTTTTTGCTGTTTATTCACAAAAGTTCACAGTATACAAACGGTTGTTGATAACTTATTAACAAAAAAACGGCAAATTGTTAATAACTATATTAAACTCCTTATACACATGGATTTATGTTGTTGATAAACTGTTAATAAACTATTAATAAGTATGTTCACTAACATGCAGATTTTTCCTTGCTATGTAATAAGCTTTGGCTTTGGCCTTAGCTTTGGCTAATTTAATTTTGAAAGCCAACGCCAATGCAGTATTAGTTTATTGTTTATGGTTAAAAGTTTAAAGAAATTTTTTTTCATCTTTATGCTATAAACTATACACTTTCAGCTATTAGCTATATTTGGCATTTGCTTTAGCTCTCTCTACCCTCTCTACTTAAAAACGCCGGCGCTAACGATAAGACCAACGCCAACGCTAACGCCTTTATAATTATTTTTGAAAAAATGAAAAATGGACATTGCCGTACTTGCGCTCTTTGACAAATAGCGGATGCTGTTCAAAATTGTTTGCTGCAGAATGTTCAAGGATAAAGAGTCCTCCATCTTCCAATATGTCTGCATCCAGTACCTTATTAGGAATGGTATCAAATCCGTCTAAAGCGTATGGAGGATCTGCAAATATGAGATTGAATTTTTTTGTGCAGATTTCAAGAAAATCAAATACATTATGCTTTACAACACGCATATTTCTTATCCCAAGAGACCTTGCTGTCTGTGAAATGAACCTTGCATTTGACGGATTCATCTCAACTGATACAATTTCACGTGCCCCTCTCGATGCAAATTCTGCGCTTATGCTTCCTGTTCCTGAGAATAGATCCAAAAGGACGGTATCCTCAAAATTTACTTGATTGTTTAGTATGTTAAAGAGTCCCTCCTTAGCGAAATCTGTGGTGGGACGAGCTGCATAACCGGCAGGCGGCATTATTGTTTTACCCTTAAGTGTTCCTCCAATTATTCTCATAATGCACTAACGTATACTTATTATATTGCAATCAGGCTCATAGACCTCAATTGTATTGAAATAGTTATTTAGTAGCTCCATTTTATGACTGTCTATTGTATTGTACAGCCTTATATGTGTTAAGGCAGGGTTTAGCTGCAACTCTTTAAGCGCAAGAAACAGATAGTAGAGAGCACTGTTAAAATCTCCTGTATTATACGTATTTATTAGTTTCAAATCATTCCCTACTGCTGCCGCTATGTGTGTGATTTTATGGCGTCTGTCTATGCTCATTATAACCTTGTTATGGCTTTTCATCTCCATAAGCCTGTTATAGAAATACAGGGAAAGCGGATAAATATTCCTGTCGCTCTGCTGCCATGAATCAAATATCTCCGGATAAGCATAAACCATAAACGCTGCCGTCCCCTCTAACTTTACAGATTTAGCAACCATTCCTCCCTCTAAATTAAACAGATTTTGGAGATAGCTGCTTTTTACCTGCGGTGAGAACAACGATTCCGGCACAAGTGTAAAGTATGATGTTGAAAAGTAATAATCCATACCTCAAAAGTATATATTTTTTTTCTTCCCGACAAACCAAAAAAGTTACCACGAAGGGTAGTTGCAATAAAAACGAAAAGGGATGACCGCGGCCATCCCTCTCTTATTATATCTGTTTAGGAGTGAGTGTTGTTATTACTCCCAGTTACCCGCATTGTTATTAGGTGTTTCAACATTACCTACTCTAAGACCAGGGTACTGTCCCAATTTCTCTCTCTCTGCGTTAAGGTTAATGATAAGCTGTCTGTCCAAACCTTTAAGCAATGAGTTGAAAGGCATACAAGCCTCAAACAAAGGAACATTTACGCCAGATACAGATTTAACTGCAGACTGCATAATAACCTTTTCTCCACCTGAGAATGGAATTATTCCAATAGAGTCAATAGAGAAACCTGCTCTTTTCAACAAGGTATCCTTAACGTTAATCTTAATACTGTCTCTTCTTACAAGTTTCTGTGCTACAGCTAAAGAGTCATCCATAGATCCAATCTGCTTAACAATGGTAATGAAGTCATTGTTGTAGAAGTTCTTAAGTGAATCGATGCTGCTGGTAAATCTTCCATATTTACCTTTGAAAGCAACCTGAAGTGTACGAATGTCTTTAAGTCTTTGAATACCAACTGCCTCTCTGGCTGTTTTGTCGTCTTTGAACTTAACTGGTTCCGCGATACTTGTAACAACTAAGTAAACAAGTGCAATTATAATCAGCGGAAAAACTACGTAGGTTAATATTTTTTTCATTTGATTAAATGTGATTATTTTTCTTTGCTACAAAAGTAAAAAATATATTTAAACCCCGCAATATATTTTTAATTTTGCAGGGTAAAAATTAAAAATGAGCAAGGATTCAGCTATGCAAGAATATAGAGATTTACAAGAGATTTTGTTGAGTGATAAGAACTTGTTGTTTGTGGGCCACACAAACCCGGATGGAGACTGTATTGGTTCCTTAACAGGGTTGTTTCATTTTATTACAGACAAAACCGGCCATACAGACAATATAAATATGGTTGTCCCCAATGATTATCCATATTTTTTGAATTTCTTGGATGAAAATAGGCGCGTTATGACGTATGATAAGTCTGAGGAGGAGGTAAACAGATTGGTGGATAATGCAGATGTAGTTGTGTGTATGGATTTCAATATGTTTAAAAGAGTAGAGAAATTAGGTGAAAGGATTTCCGCCTGTAAGGCTAAGAAGATTCTTATAGATCATCATCCGTTTCCCGACAAATCTCAATTTGATATAGCGGTTTCAAGGCCAGAATTTTCGTCAACTTGCGAAGTTGTCTATTCGCTTATCAAAGGTTGGCATAACAGGAAGAATCAACCTCCTGTCCCTTTGTCAGCTGCCGTATCCCTTTATACGGGACTTGTTACAGACACCAACAATTTTGCAAATTCTGTTCTGCCCTCAACTTTTATTATGGCGGGAGAGCTTATGCAGGCCGGAGTTGACAAAGAGCGGGTACAATCCATGATTTACGGTGGTTTTCACGAAGGCAGAATGAGGCTTATGGGATATATGCTGCATGAAAATATGAAGATATTCCCTAATCTTAAAGCTGCTATAATGATCTTGAACAAGAGGACAAAAGACAGATATAAATTTCAGGATGGAGATTCGGAAGGGTTTGTGAACCTTGCATTGGGTATAAAAGATATTGCTATAAGCGGTTTTTTTACGGAGGCAGATGGATTTATAAAGGTATCATTACGGTCAAAAGAGGGTTATACTGTAAACGATTTGGCAAAAGAGTATTTTAATGGTGGAGGTCATGCAAGGGCAGCCGGCGGAAGAATATATATACCTGTAGATGAGGTTGAAAGTTATTTTATTGAGGCTTTAGAGAAATTTGAACAAAAGGCATAGCTTTTGCTATGGGCAATGTTGCCTGTAAAACAGATGATTGTTATATGGCTGAATATTATTATAAAAAAGTACTACTCATATTCTTAGGTGTTGTCCTGCTGTTTGTTTTAGGTTCTTGTCAGAAACAGGAGCGTGAGAATAATATAGCAAAACAGGAGGCGCAGATAGATACATATGTTGAAAGTCAGACGAAGGATAGTGTCGTTTTTAACAACGGCGTTTACAGGATTATAAAGAGATTTGGGAATGGTGCAGAGTTGGAAAAAGGGGATTCTGTCTATTTCTACTACGCTATATACAAGTTTAGCTCCGGAAAGGGGGAGCTGTACGTCACCAATCAGGATTCTGTTGCAAAGGCAAATAATTTTTGTGTTACATCTGAGCCTAAATCTGCTGTACTAAACCGCAAGAATTTTATTCCGGGGCTTTTTTATGGAATGGACGGTATGCAGCAAGGGGAGTACAGTAATTTAGTTTTCTCTTCCAGAAACGGATACGGTAATGACGTGGTATATAACATAGGTAAGAATGTGCCTCTGTTTGTTGAGGTTTGGATAGAAAAAATTGTAAAAAACTAAGGTGTTAAACATAAATTTTATAAATTAGGTTAAACTAAGTATCTTTGTTCATTATGAAAATTAGATTATTCAAGTTTATTTGTATGGCAGGCCTCGCAATGTTGGCTGTTTCTTGTGCGGAGGACAAGGATGAAAGTTCGGATTCTATACAGAAAAGGATATTGGACGCATACGTAAATATACATTATCCGCAAGGTCTTACAACTACCGAGAAAGGAACCAAGATAATAAGTATGGATGAAGGGACCGGTAGCTATATAAAAAAGTACAATGGCGTCTATCTTTACACGACGACCATGGATCTCGAAGGCAATTATATCTCTTCAAACAGAGAGGAGGTGGCAAGACAGCTTGGTACCTATTCAAAAAGCACACACTATGGTCCTAAATTAAGTATTCTTGGTGTTGGTTCTGTAATACTCGGTTTGGAAGAGTTGCTCTACAATATGAGGACCGATGGAAAAGTAGAGGCCATTATTCCGCCTTGGGCATCTAATTATGAATATGCAAAGAAGTCTTTTGCCAATTCTACAAACCTCATATATAAGGTTGAGGTTAAACAGGTTGTTACAGATATAACGGCATATCAGAGTAGCAGACTTAACAAGTTTTCTGCTACATATTACGATGGTATTGATACTACCGCTGCCGGATTTTATTTTAAAACAGTAGATGCATCGCTAAAAAATGACACTATTGCAAGAAATGCATCTTTGAAGGTGAGGTATGTTGGCAAGTTGTTAGACGGTTTTGTTTTTGATACCAATATAAGGGATAGCGCAAAGGCTTATGGCATATATGATTCATCTAAGAGCTATGATGCTCTAAGTATAACATATAATGATGATTACTCTACGATAAAGGAGAAAAGCAGTGTTGTAAGAGGTTTTGCAAAGGCTGTGTCTCTTATGAAGAGATATGGAGAGAGGGCTGTAACTTTCTTTAACTCAGATTGGGGATATGAGGCATCCAGTTCTGGAGATAATATAGGTGCGTATGAGCCGCTGTTCTTCTATCTGTACATAGAGCCAAATGACAAAAAATAGCTCAACGAAAGCCGATTTTGTTGGCTTTAATGGAGATGGTAAAAGTTGAATAAAAAATGCAAGTACAAGGCTTTAGAATCATTAAACACCGGAGCATACTTTAGTATGTGTGGATTTTAATGATGAGTGTAACGAAGTAATTGCTTTTTTATTCAGCTTTTAGATTTTTTATCCAGCAGCGGCGCCTCATGAAAGGGGTATAATCATAACTCTCCCACACCTTAATAGCCGCATGATTGGTATCTAACTGAGGATTGGTTATCCCGTATTTTATCTTGTATTTCTGAAAGTTGTCTGCCAAATGGGTATGGAATATTGCAGAAAGGCCTTTTGATGCCCATGCAGGGTTTGAGCCTACCATCATAAGGTCTATTGTATCGTACTTCTGATATCCTCTGAGTATGTGATACCATCCAAACGGAAAAAGTTTGCCTTTTGCTTTTTGAAATGCAGGTGAGAGGGATGGAAGGCAAAAACCGAATGCTGCAATGTCGTTGTCTGGAGCCATAACCATACAGGTAAGCTCTGGCTTAAGCAACTTAAAGTAAAGGTCTCCTGTATGCTCTATCTCTTTGTCTGTTAATGGTATAAAGTTATGCACAGACTTAAAGCATTCGTTGTATATTCTAAAGAATTTGGCGGTAAGGTCTTTTCTTTGCTCTTTTGTAAGGTGTTTTATATCCAAAAGTCGCAGGTTGTAGCGTTGCATGAGAATATCGGACATTCTTCTTAATTTGTCGGGAACTCCCTGCATTGCATTCAACTTGTATTGAACCCAGTCTGCCTCCTTTTCAAATCCGAGCTTGTTCATATAATCTACGTAGTAAGGGAAGTTATAGAGACAGTTGGTAGGGGGGAGGTTCTCATACCCTTCTACAAGCATTCCTTGGCGTCCGAGTGTGTTGTATGCCAACGGGCCGTGTATCTCTGTCATTCCCCTCTCTCGTCCCCATGCCATTGCGGTATCCAACAGTGCTTTTGCAACTTCAAAATCCTCTATAAAGTCAAACCATCCGAATCTTATCCTCTTAAGGTTGTAGAACTCGTTGTATCTTGGGTTTATAATGCCTTGGATGCGGCCCACAGCCTTTCCGTCTTTCCAGGCCAACCATAGTTTGCGCTCACAATATTCAATTGCAGGATCTGACTTGAGTGTAACCTTCTGGTCTATATTCAACGAAGGTACATAGTTGGGTACATTCTTGTACAACCTGTTTTGAAATGTGTAAAATATCCTGAACTCCTTTTTTGTGGATACCTCTTTAACCTCTATCTGCATTCCTTAAATTGTATTTAAGCAATCTGTATATGGCTTGCAACTCTTGGCCAAAAGCCTTTAGGATTGCTGAAAAGCGTACAAAATTAATAAAAATCTCCCTACAGAGAAAGTATACTTGTTATTGCAACCTGTGCGCAGACAATACCGAATGATGCGGGCAGGTAGGATATGGTGCCAACCTGGCTCTTTTTATTCCTCTCCTCCATTGGGATAATGGCGTTCCTGTCTGGCAATTCCTCCGAGAATACTACTTTAAATCCTTTGCTTATACCCTCTTTGCGGAGTTTTTTCCGTAGTATGTATGCCAACGGACAGTTGAAGGATTTGCTGAGGTCTGCTATCTTTATTGCGGTTGCATCAAACTTTGCTCCGGCTCCCATGGATGAGACATGTTTTATTTTATTGCGTACACAGAATTTTATAAGCTCTATCTTTGGGGTGAGTGTGTCTATGGCGTCTATGAGGAAGTCTGTCTTGCCTACGTGCTCTCCAAGGATATTGTCTATGTTGCCTTCATCTATATATTGTGTTATTACAGTAAGATTAAGGTTTGGGTTGATATCCTTTAACCGTTCTGCCATCACTTCTGTTTTGAGTTTTCCTATTGTGCTGTCCAACGCTACAAGCTGCCTGTTTTTGTTGGTAATGTTTACTGTGTCGGAATCCAGAATAATCATTGTCCCAACCCCTGCACGGCAGACCATCTCGGCGGCAAATGCTCCAACCCCGCCTAACCCTATTACCGCAACAGTTGCATTCTGCAGTTTTGCTATCCTCTCTTCTCCTAATAATATGTTGGTTCTCTCTTTCCAAGGCTCCATATCTACTCCCTCTCCATTGCTTTTGCCTCGTTCCAGTATCTGTCCATCTCCTCTAAACTCATCTGCTTTAGATCTAATCCTTTACGTATTGTCTGTTGCTCAAGGTAGGTGAATCTTCTTTTGAATTTTGCACAGGTAGATTCTAATGCGGTATCGGGGTTCAGATGATATAGGCGTGCTGCGTTTATAATTGAGAAGATAAGGTCTCCAAGTTCATTCTCTGCATGTTTCTTGTCTTTGGCCTTCTCCTCTTCGTTTTCTGCTTTGCCAAGTTTGTACATCTCCTCTTTAAATTCTCCTAACTCCTCTGCTACTTTGTCCCAGACCTGCTCCTTTTCTGTCCAGTCAAAACCTACGGCGCGTGCTTTGTCCTGCATCCTGTATGCTTTTATCATAGACGGCATAGCATCCGGGACGCCGCTCAGGATGGTTTTGTTTCCGTCTTTCTCTTTTGTCTTAAGTTGTTCCCAATTGGCTATAACCTCTCCTGCATCCTTTACCTTTGTGTCTGAGAAGACGTGGGGATGTCTGTATATTAGTTTGTTGCTTAACTCTTCAATTACATCTACTATGCTAAAGCGGCCCTGCTCCTCTCCAATCTTGGCATAGAAAATTATATGTAAAAGTATGTCTCCAAGCTCTTTGGAAATGTTGTGGTAGTCGTTCTTTGTTATGGCGTCGCTCAATTCAAATGTTTCTTCTATGGTAAGCGGACGCAGTGATTCTATTGTCTGTTTTCTGTCCCAAGGGCATTTCTCCCTAAGTTCATCCATAATGTCCAAAATCTTTTCAAATGCTTTTAATTGGGCTGCTCTTCTCTCTGTCATAGTATATTATAGTTTTTTTTATGTTACTTAAAAACAATATTTATTTCTGTTCGTATGTCAACCCCTTCTGCCTGTGCAAAGTTCCCTCTGTTTATTGCCAATTCCAAATATCCTGCTGAGTTGAACAGGGCAAGGTGCTCCCCCCGGCCTACATTGTCGTAGTTTCTTACTATGTCGTTAATCTTTAGATATGGGCCGGGAATACAGATCTCCATATTTATGTTTTCTCCATATTTTTCTGCCGCAGCTGTCATTGTCTTCATGAACATCTTGGCTGTTATGTTGGTTATGGCGTTTCCAAATGAGTCTATAAATACAATCTTTCCAGTTATGGAGTTGTCTGTTATTGCCGGCATCTCCTTTACAAATCGTTGCAGTGGTGCATCTTCCAATTTGTCGAACAGGCCTTTGGAAATGACTTTTACTGCTGCGGCCGCGTAAAAGGGAAAGGTAAAGGTGGAGTATTTGTCGGGAAGCGGCATATTCTTAATTATAAAGTCATTACTGTCAAATATGAGCGAGAAACGACCGTCGTCTATCCCAAGAAAGTAGTGCCCCTTATAGTATGCCAATGTCATAGTGTTATTTTTGTACGGCTCCGAGACCACGCCCAATAGGTGCAATGTCTCTTTTGGGAATGCGTTGTAGGTGCTCTTTACAATGAAACACATGGTGTAGATGTCAAAGGGTGGTACCGTAGAGCTTAGTTCTACCAAATTTACCAACGGAGCACCCTGCTCTGAGACAAGAGCACCGAGTCTGCCTTTCAGTATAGGCAGATAATGGCTGTTGCCCCAGTCTGATATGATGGTTACTGTCTGCATTGCTCCGGTTGGACTTTTTGTTATGACTTATGGGTTACAAAGATAGGCTAATTAGGTTTGTGTTTGTATAATATTTTGTACATTTGTTGGTTATTTGACTATACATTTATTTAAACAACTATAATAATGCACACAAATATTAACTTTATCAGCCCTGATGAGGCTGTTAAATATGTTAAGAGTGGAGATCATATCCACTTTAGTAGCGTTGCCAGTGCTCCAAAGGTGCTTATAGATGCACTTTGCAGAAGGGGTGAAAGCGGTGAGCTTAAAGATGTTAGAATTCATCATCTTCATACTGAGGGTGCTGCTCCTTACTGTGATCCAAAATTTGAGGGGGTATTCTTCCATCAGGCTTTCTTTGTAGGTGGCAATGTACGTAAAGCTGTTCAGGCCGGTTACGCAGATTACATTCCAATTTTCCTTAGCGAGACTCAGAAACTTTACAGAAGCGGTGCACTTCCTTGCGATGTTGCAATGATTCAGGTTTCTACTCCCGACAAACATGGTTATGTTTCTCTTGGTACCTCTGTTGATGCTACTTTGGCTGCTATTGAGTGCGCACGTGAAGTTATTGCTGTTGTAAACAAGAATGTTCCTCGTTCTTTTGGCGATGCCATGATCCCTGTTAGCATGATAGACCATTTTGTTGAGTATGATAGCGTTCTTGAGCCTGCTCATTTCTCTGAGCCTTCGGAGATTGAGACTGCCATAGGAAAGCATTGTGCGGCTCTCATTGAGGATGGTGCTACTCTTCAGATGGGTATTGGTGCTATTCCTAATGCTGTTCTTGCACAGCTTGGCAATCATAAGAATCTGGGTATTCATACAGAGATGTTTGCAGATGGTGTCCTTCCTCTTGTTGAGAAGGGTGTTATTAACGGTGCAAACAAGAAATTGGACAAGGGCAAGATTGTTTCTACATTCTTGATGGGGTCTCAGCAGGTTTATGACTTTATTGATGATAACCCTATGGTTGCAATGATGGATGTTGGATATACCAATGATCCGTATGTTATTGCAAAGAACCCTAAGGTGACTGCAATCAACTCTGCTCTTCAGGTGGATTTGACCGGCCAGGTTTGTGCAGATTCTCTTGGTACCAAATTCTATTCTGGTGTTGGCGGACAGATAGACTTTGTTTATGGTGCCTCTCTGTCTGAGGGTGGTAAGGCTATTATTGCTATGCCGTCTATGACAAACAAGGGCGTTAGCAAGATTGCTCCTGTTCTTCAGTCCGGTGCCGGTGTTGTTACTACAAGAAATCATATTCACTGGTTTGTAACAGAGTACGGTGCGGTTGATCTGTATGGCAAGTCTTTGCAGGAGAGAGCAAAACTGCTTATAAGCATTGCTCATCCTGATGCAAGGGAGGAGCTGGATAGGGCTGCTTTTGAGCGCTTTGGTCCTCACTACCACTTTGTAGGATAATCATATTCATTTTTAATTCTTTGCATGAGAAATGGGATGACCGGGTTTGCCGGCATCCCATTTTGTATATTGATCTATGCTAATTCTTCCATTACAAGGAGCGGATAACCCAAGGAGATAAGGTATTGCAGGGTATCCTCCTCTATTATCTTGTCTGTGTGCGGATAGCTGTTGTAGACTATTCCCTCTATCTTTATGCCTCTGCTCATGCAGGCGTCTATGCTTAGAAGTGTGTGGTTTATACTTCCTAATCTTCCCGATGTTACGAGCACTACGGGGTAATTGTTCTCTTTAATGTAGTCTATTGTAAGATAGCCGCCAAGTGGTTTTGTGGGGTCCTCTTTTATTGGAACCATAAGTCCGCCTGCACCCTCTAAAAGGACAATCTCATATTTTGACAACAGCTTGTCTGTGGCATGTTTTATTGTGCCAAGGTCTATCTCTCTTTTGTCTATTTTTGCGGCAAGGTGCGGTGATGCAGGGTATGTGAATACGCAGGGGGCGGTGAGTAGCTCTTTGTCCTCCTGCAGATCTCCCCAACCTGTGAGCTTGCGGTGCATCTCAATATCCTCGGAGTATTTTTCGCAGCCAGTCTGAACCATCTTCTGTGTTATTACGCTGAACCCACCCTCTTTGTATTTCTTTGCAAGGTATGCGGTTGCGTATGTCTTGCCAATGTTGGTGTCTATTCCGCTCACAAATATGCATCTGTGATGTGCGGGGATGTTTATATTTTCTTTCATTTTTTTATAATATGTTATTCTTATATCATTTTGGTTACTGCAAGTTCAGTACTATAAACTAAATTAAGGCCAACGCCAATACTTTCTTTGCTCATATTTAGAAACAGTTCTTCTCTCCGTGTCAATAACTGCTAATGCCTTCAATCAGCTTGAAACGGCTGAGTCGTCCCTTTTAGTCTGCTTTGCATCCTAACGGTCCTTCAACAGACGCCGTTTCTATTAAGCTGCTTTCGGCAACCGCTGTTCCGTTGATTGACAAGTCGTTCACAACTGTTTCTAATTACTTTCTTTTCCCTCTTTACTTTCTTTACTTTCTTTACTCTCTCTACTCTATAAACAGTAAACTATACACTTTCAACTAAATTAATGCCAACGCCAACGCTAACGCCAACGCTTTCTATAAACTATAAACTCTCAACTATAAACTTAATTAAGGCTAAAGCTTTTTCCTCGCTACAACATAGATAGGGGAGTAGGTCAGCCTGTACCCCTTCCCCTCATCATAAAATCTCTCTCTGTATCCTCTCTCAAACTCTGCTATTCTGCCGCGAGTCCAGATAATCTGCCTCGCTGCATTGTGATTGGATGCATTTACTCCTGTGTGCTTAAGATGTCGTAAAACATCTGTGGGCGATTTGAAGTACAGCTCTTTATGAGAGTGGCTTATGTGTATTATGCTGTACCTTTCTCCAATTACTTTGCGTATCTCCTCCTCTGTGCTGTATGTTACAGGTGTGGTGCTGTTACAGAGGGCATTAATTTCAAACAGATTGTCGGGAAGAAAGGTTGAAAAAGCGATTATCCCATTATTGTTGAGGAGACCTGCACATCTGTTTATGAACTGCAGTGGTTCCCTTATCCACTGAACGGCAGATGATGATGCTATGATATCAAACCTGCTTCCACTCAAAGCAAGCATTTCGGCCACTACGGAGGCGTCGCCCATTGTGTAGCTGAAATTGCCTCTTCCAACCTTAGCCTCCAAAATTGGGGCATACTCTTTACAGATATCGTTTACGAGCAGTGTAGATGGGTTGAGGTTGCTTAGCCGTTTGGTTAGGTTGCCTGTGCCGCACCCTACCTCAAAGATAGACGGGGATGCGGGCAGGGCAACGCATTGCGTAATCAGGTTGAATAGTCGTAAAGAGATATGTTCCTGTACCTTGGCATTGCTGTCGTAGTGTGCAGCTGCTTTGGAAAAACGCCTTTCTACTATATTTATCATTAATTCTTTTTCTTTTTATCTGACCTTTCTAATTAGAGGATGTCCAATATTTTTGTGTGAGTTTTTTAACAACAGCCGGCAAAGAGTTGCGATAGCTTGAATCCATCACTGTAAAAAACATAATGTGGGGCATCTATCTCATCTATTGCAAAATGTGTGGGCTTTTCTGCCTGCGGGTACTCTTTTTTGAGGTACTCTCTCCAATAGCGAAGCTGGTTTTCGGGCGGAAAGATCCTGTCATTTTTTGCGACTACTGCTTTTGTCCATTTTAAAGTGTTGCAGATCGTAAAACTCTCTTTTAGGGCTATCAACTCCTCCTTTTTATCTTCTGCTGTTCTTTTGGGTTCAACGGATTTAAATTGGCTGTAAACTGTTTTGCTTCCGCACATTCTAAGGTTGAATTTCTCAATTGATTGAGGAAGCGTGTCTATGGTGCCGTTGAAAATGGCTGTTGGAATACCGTACTCATCGCTTATGGGCATTGGTGTTCCGTTTATTGCAATGCAAAGGTTCAACTTGCTGTTTAGCTTTATGTTACCGGTTTTCGTTGAACTGCTTAAATAGCTGTTTAATACGTGGCCTGCAACCCATACCCCCATGCTCCATGCTACAATGTTTATCTCATTGTACTCATTTAGGAGTGAGTCTATGATTGTTGTCTGTATGTTGAGGTTGCTGTAGTTGCTTATTATAATTATGTCATATTCTGCCTCTGCTAAATTAAGGAACGGCTGCTCGTCCATTCCCCATCCTGCAAAGAAAAGAATAAGCTTTTTACAGTTTTGCCTGTTTGTGTTGTGTATTGTGTAAAAATTCATTTTCTAATATTTAAAGACATATTTTTATAGTCTGTGGCCTCTATTGTTTAAGAAGGTTAGCCTTTTATTATTCTGTAAGCCAACACCAAAGCCAACGCCAAAGCCAACGCTGATTACATGGCGGGGAAAAGCTACATACAGGCGAGTATATTGACTACCGTTCTCAATTCATCTGCATTCATTGCAGCTGTGAGCGACAGCCTTAGCCTGCTGCCGTTTGGCGGTACTGTTGGAGGTCTTATTGCCGGTGCCAATACCCCATTCTTTCCTAACAGGCGTTGCAGCTCAACTGCATGTTCTGCACTCTCTGCCCTGTAAGGGATTATTGGGGTCTCCACGGTTTCGCTTAGTGGGATGCCAAGCGCCGTTTTGAACTGCTTTATAATAGTTTGCAATGCTTCTCTCTCCTGTTGCAAATCCTGCAGATTTGAGAGGAAGAAGCTGCTCCTTGCATAGTTCACTTGAGGCAGTGCAGTGGAAAAGATTAATGTTCGCATCTTGTTTATGAGAAATTCCTTTAAATAACTGTCTGCAATGGCTATTGCGCCAACAGAGGATGCTGCTTTTCCCAATGGTGCCACAATGATATCTATATCGTTTAATACAGAGCACTGTTCGCATAGCCCAAGGCCGCACTTGCCGTATAATCCAAAGGAATGAGCCTCATCTACATACAAGACAACTTCTTTATTGCCACGCTTTATTTTTACCAACTCCTCTAAAGGTGCGCTATCTCCGTCCATGCTGAAAACTGCCTCTGTTATTATTACAATGTTCTTGTATCCTTGCTGTTTTGCCTCATCTACAAGTTTTTGCAGGTGTGCAGTGTCGTTATGCCTGTATCGTTCAAATTTTTTGCCGCTTAGTTTGAGCCCGTCTATTATGCTTGCATGTGCTAATTTATCTGCAATGAAAATTGTATTGTTTAGTGTCCCGACAGCTCCTATTATGCCTGTGTTGGCGTGGTAGCCGCTGTTGAATGCGAGTGCTCCCAAACTCCTCATTGCAGTTCTATTGTGTGCATTATTTGCCTCATCTTGTGCTGCAAGTGAAAAGAGCTCCTCCGCTTTCTCTTCCAACTCTCTTGCTGCCAAACAGTCACCTGTAAGCAACCTCGAAGACCCACTGCCAAAAAAGACTTTGTCGGGATGCATATTTGTATTCCAAAACTTTTGGTTGTACTCTTTGTTGTCCAAAAGCCCAAGGTAGTCGTTGGAGGCAAGGTTAAGCAACCTTTCTCCGTTTGGACTGTTTATGTATTTGCCATTGTGTTCAATCTTGGTTATATGGCGGTACATGTTGGCGCTTCTTAGCTCGTCTAATGTGTTTTGTATATCTTCTTTAAACATATTTGCAGATTTTATTTACGACCTTCAGTGTTTTTCTGCAAAGAGTTCTCAGCTGATTGTCTGTAATCACAAACGGAGGCATAATGTAGACTAATCTGCCAAATGGTCTTAACCATATTCCCTCCTCTACAAGAAGCGGCTGTATTTCAGACAGATTTACAGGTGATTCCATCTCTAAAACTCCTATAGCCCCTTTTACTCTTATATCTTTAATGCTGTTCCTTGAGCTTTTTTGCGTTTTGCCATTTTTGCTGTTTTCGGCAATTGTGTCAGCTACTTTTCCTAACTCCTCTTTAAGTATTGCCTCAATCTCTTTTACTCTGTGGAAGTCTTTTTCCAATTCATTTATCGCTGCATAGGATGCTGCACAGGCAAGTGGATTTGCCATGAACGTTGGGCCGTGCATAAATGCGTATGGATTGTTAAGCGATATTGAGTGTGCAATCTCTGCCGAACAGATGGTTGCGGAGAGTGTCATGTAGCCTCCGGTAAGAGCCTTTCCAATGCACATTATATCTGGAAGAACAGGCTCATTGTTCTTTGTGTATTTGGCTGTTGCGTATGTTGCAAACAGTTCTCCGGTACGACCGAACCCTGTGGCGATCTCGTCAAAGATTAGGAGAATATCCCATTTGCGGCAGAGGGTGTGCAGTTTAACCAAAAGTTCCGGTGAGTAGAAGCGCATTCCTCCGGCCCCTTGGACAACAGGCTCAATGATGAATGCTGCAATCTTGCCGTGCTCCTTTGCAAACAGCTTCTCTGCCTCCTTGAGCCATTTGTCCTCCTGCTGTGTTTGCTCTTTTATTGCTTTATCCATATTGCCGGATGCTTTTACCGTGAGGCTTAGCTCGGCCTGTTGCGGTGGTGCGGGGAGGAAGTAGTTTACAGGAAGTGCCGGACCGAACAGAGAATGCATCCCTGTAACGGGATCACATACGCTCATGGCGTTCCAGGTATCTCCGTGGTATCCGCTTCTTGCTGTGGCAAACTTGCTTTTTTGTGTAAGACCTCTGCTTGCCTGATACTGTATTGCCATCTTCATTGCTACCTCTACAGATACGCTGCCCGAGTCTGCAAAGAAGATCTCGGAAAGGTTTTGTGAACTGTTTTTGGGTAGCTTTTCCAATATGAGTTGTGCTAATTTTTGTGCGGGTGCATGGGTGAATCCTCCAAACATAACATGGCTCATCTCTTTCAGTTGGGAGGTTATGGCATTGTTGATGTTCTTGTTGTTATAGCCGTGTGCAACCGCCCACCAACTGCTCATTCCATCTATGAGCCTGCGTTTCTTGCCGTTTTGATTTATGGCAATGATTGCCCCTTTTGCACTTTCAACAAAGTAGAGCGGCTGTGTGGAGAGGGATGAGGCGTACGGGTGCCAGATATGCAGCTCGGCATTATTCGTTGGTTTCTGCTCTTTTTGTGTGGCGTTCTCTGCAACTATGTTAATGCTATTGCCTGTTGTAGTGCTGCTGTTCTGTGATTTGCTACCTGCCTCTTTACTGTCTGCCTCCCATTTGTAGCCTGCGGCCTTGAACATTGCAATATCGTTTCTTGCACTGTTGCCAAGTGTTGTGAGCATGTCGCCCATTATGGCAGAGTTAATGCCAATGTAGAGGGCTTTTTCCTGTATTTCTTTGGATATTAGCGCTCTTCCGCCTGCAAACCGTAGGAATGCTGTAGGGTTTATTAATCTAAAGATTGCTATGGTTGTAAGTATCTCATCCTCTGTAAGCGGCTTGGCATCCTGCAGCGGAGTTCCCTTTATGGGGTTTAGAAAATTTATCGGGATGCTCTTTACATTCAAATCTCTTAAAAGCAGGGCTAACTCAATCCTGTCGACCATTGTCTCCCCCATGCCTATTATTCCTCCGCTGCATAGTGAGAGTCCTGCCTTTTCTGCTGCTTTGAGTGTCTTTATCTTTTCCTCTTGCGTATGGGTTGTGCAAAGCTCTCCAAAGTATGATGGCGATGACTCCATATTGCAATGGTAGCGTGTGGCTCCGGCTTCTGCAAGTTTGAACATATCCTCTTCATCTATAAGGCCTAACGATACACACGGTATAATCTTGCCTGTCTCTTTGAGCGCTTTTACAATCTTGCATATCTCATCTATCTCTTTTTTTGAAACCCTTTTTCCGCTGGTTACAAGTGAGAATCTTTTTATGCCGAATGAGCTGTTGTAGAGCCCCTCTTTTACGGCTCTGTCTACGCTTACAAGCGGGTACTTCTCTATGTTGCATCTGCTGAAAACAGATTGGGAGCACCATTTGCAGTTCTCCGAGCAGTTGCCGGATTTTGCGTTTATTATTGAGCAGCTGTCAAATCTGTTGCCCAAATATTTTCTTGTTGTTCTGTGTGCAAGTTCGTATAGCTCCTTGCGTGGCATGGAGGCAATGAACTCTTTTATGTTTTCTATGCTTTTTGTATATTTTTCTGTCATGATATTGTATGTTATTATAGCTTTAGCGTTAGCTTTGGCTTTAGCTGCTTATCATATTTATTGCTAAAAGTTCATAGTTTCCACTCTCTTTCCATTAAAAACTTGCCAATGCCAACGCTAACGCCAAAGCAGTTTTCGGTAACCGCTCTTTCGTTGATTGACAAATCGTTCATTACTGTTTTTAATAATACGCTATTATTATATCATTCTGGATAGTGCAAATTCGGTACTATAAACAATAAACTATAGACTTTCAACTTTTAGTTATGTCGTCCGTAACTGTTTCTTGAATGTTGTAATTGAGTTGGGTTCCTCTTTTATTAGAGTTCTTGCGAAAGAACCTCAGCCATAGACTTCAGCTGAAGAGAAAGGTGTGAACCATTAGGAACAATTATCTCCAAGGTGTTGGTTTTAGGCAGCAGCTTGTCAACAATCCCTTTGGCTAAAACACCAATTGTAACGGTAAGTGAAATTCCTTGAAACACAGCATAAGGGTTTCTGCTCCAACGGCAGAACCTGATAAACGCCCTTTTAATATATGTACTGTTTTTTTTCAACGTATTGCTACTGCTATATCATCTGCGCCCGCAAAGATAATGCTTATATATTTAAAGTTGATTGTTTGCTATAATTTTCTTCCCGACAAAGAACCATAGAGGATTCCTTGTCGGGAAGAATGATATCATGTAAATCAATTTATACAAATACTTAATTCAGAATCCTTACCACTCCGGCAAACAGTATTGTATTAGTTGAATTCTCGGATATGAAAAACATATACGGGTGATCCAAAACAATCTTGTCCTTAACCTCAGGAAACGGATTAGGGTCGGTCACTCCAACCTCACCTGTGCTGACGGCTGTAGCCCTAACACCGTCTTTGTTAAGTTCTATTTTTGACCTTTGGCAAAAATTCACATTCATTCCCCTTAATGTCTTATTGAATATATTGAGTTCAATGTTATCAAAAAGTGAATTGTCTCCCATCTTGTTGATGGTATTAACCATGTCTATTTTTGATTCTATGTTGATGTTTGGCATCATGACTTCCGATTCTGTATAAAAAGGATTGTACTTGTCCTCATTGAGAGCATCGTTAAAAAATCTGTTAAGATCTGTAAAAGTTACCTCTTTCTGCATGGCGTCTAAGGCTGTTTCAAAAGTCATCCCATCTTTTGGCATCATTGCAATAAAAGAGAATGATCCATTGCCAAAAGGGGTCTTTACACAAGACATATCATATATATCAATTACAGCAACACTTCTTGTTTTTGCCTTTATCATCTTGATATTCTTTTGAGTACCGTTATAAGAGTAGAACATGCTGTTTGTGTCTTTAAACGAAACCCCATTTTTCCATGGAGATTTAAAGAGAACTGAATTAAGAAAATAGACTACTGTGTTTGGATCTACTCTGTCAATAACTTTTCCTATCTGCCCGTCTGTGTTTTTTGAAGACCAGGTATTTATATTGTCTTTTACAGAGTTACCGTTCTGTTTGAAGTTGTCTCCATTAATAAGAAGATTGTAATACTTTTTGCCTGCGGATTCAAAATTTGGGTTAATGTTGCCATTTGTGTATGCTGTATTATACCACATTGAGTTAGCCAATGACAAAGAGGAATGAGGGTCTGTTGTCATTAGTGATTTGTTCATTAATGAGTAGTATGTGTTTGCAGACTCCGTATCATTTTTGTCATAACCGAGCAGATTATATATTTTTCTGCTGTATTGTCTGTTACGCCATTTGCCAATATGGATAAAACTGCATTTACAGAGTATGGCGATACGAAAATATTTGGATCTGTCTTGTATACATCCTCGTCTTTTTCCAATGCTTGCAGAAGTCTTAACGAAAAGTTAATCTCGCTTTGCGCGATATTCTCTTCTGCCTTTGTTAAGGTAATGCTTATAGGTTCCTGATTATTGTTAGGAATGTTGTCTTTGCTGCATCCTGCCAACAAAAACATACATATACATACGATTGATATTTTTTTCATAATGTGCATGTTATAGGGTTAAATTGTCTTTAATGTTTAAACGCGAGAATAACAAAATACTGCATTTACACAAGAAAAATATTGAAAAATTTTATATTGAGAAGTTTTAACCTGTGGTTTATTAAAAATGTATAACCAAAGCAGCTTATTATAACTTGGGTTTTATCTTTATTGAGATAATCAAGTGTTTCAAGATACCGGCAAAACTTGTCTACTATATTTTTTCTTCCCGACAGATATTCTATCCTCTCTTACGCTTTATCCATTGTTTCACCCTTTTGTAGCCCTCAACTCCCAATATTGTCAGCCCTCCATATTGAAATGTTTTGGCCAATCCAAAAAGGATTATCCACAGAACACCTTTGGCCTTGGCAGACAGATATTCAGAAGGAATGACCATTTGCGCAAATGACAGTATGTAAAAAGGGATACATAGGGATAAGACAATCACCCCTGTGCGAAAAGACAGACTCTGTAACCATACTCTAAAACGTTGTAGCATCCTTTTCATTTGTGATCATTACTTAAGCGGGTTATATTCATCATGGGACAGGAGACTACTCGCCTATCTGTGCCTCCAAAAACTCTGCGGCATCGGCCACACAGTCGTTGCAGGCTCTAAGCACTTTTTTAGTTTCAAGACCTTTAAGCTCTTTGCAGATAGTAGAACCGTTTCTCTCTTTAAACTTACTCATAATCACTTTCATGTCCTTCATAGACTGTGCTTTGTCTTTGCGAACAAGCCCAAGCACTACACCGGCGCCAACAAGAGAGCCGCAAGTTCCCTCTGTACAGCCCATTCCAAGCCCAAATGCATTAGTTATATTCTTCATGGTCTCCTCATCCATTCCTGCCAAATCACAGTATGTGCAGGCAACAGCCTGTGCGCAGTTGTAGCCCTCAATTTTTCTGTTTACTGCCTCTTTTACTCTTGATCTCATTCTATCAAAATTTTTAATTTCAAAATAATAATTAAAATTTGTGAGAGTCTGATAGCCGTTCA
>UMAU01050774.1_pt1 | contig 20449 bp, 18 predicted proteins | sample 1963791 | NCBI WGS metagenome assembly UMAU01 (sample SAMEA4835924, study PRJEB28245) | human gut metagenome | biome: gut microbiome; material: fecal sample | place: Denmark | collected 2008
CCGACTGGCTCCGATGAGTACGCATACGTTTCAAAAAGTTAAAAAGGGCTCCTGACGGATCTGACGTTCACTGGCCGTATCCTAACAGTGTACTACCGTCTGCTTGCCGCCGACCCGGAGCGTCAAAACGAACTGCTGCACGACTTTATCCGGTCGCTGACCGTCGATCTGGGCCGTCTGGAGGCACTTCGGCACACCCGCCCGCCTCACACGGAAGGCACAGACCGGGGCTGAAAGACAGCTTTCCTCCCAGCCTGTGCTTGACGGGTTGACGGGTTGTCACCTGTTTTTCTAACTTCCTATATACAGGTGTGGAAAAATATAAAAGTTGTATTTTTCCACACCCCGCATATACGATGTTTTAAAAATGCCTGCCAACCCCGACAACCCGTCAAGCTTCCTCTGAAAAACGCAAGTGCGTTTGAAGACAAACGCCTTTGTGTTTCAACTTAAACGTAAGTGCGTTTCGGTCCAAACGCACTTACGTTTTGCTACGAATGCACTTGCGTTTTATCTTGTCAAAATATAAAAAGTGCCCGAGAGGGCTATAAAAGCCCTTAAAAAGGTTGCATACAATTCAAATAAACATTACTTTTGCTTGATATTATAATAGCACGCAGTTTATCATTTCTGGCTGAAGGGTCTGGGAGTGATAACGGCGAAGCATGCCTAAAAGCAACCATATAAAACTCATAATCTTACCTATTATTCCTCGAGAAAACCCAAACATAAAGTCTTGTTCAGATAAGTTTTATGGCAACAAGCTAAAAATCAAATTCAATAGATTTACTGCCTCAAACTTAATGTAAAGGTAATCAACTTTATGACAAAAGCACATCATGTCAAAATCAATCAAATCAAACTACATATTTAATCTCTTAAATTCAATATCTCAACTCTTATTCCCTTTAATAACCTTCCCATATGCCTCACGAATAATGATGGCAGACGGAATAGGCCAGGTACAGTTTTTCAGTTCCATAATTTCCTATATAAGCCTGTTCACCTGCCTGGGCATTCCAATGTACGCCATTCGAGAGGTTGCTAAGGTGAGAAGTGACATGAAACAGATGTCAACAACGACAATAGAAATATTATTGTTACATGCCATGTTGACAATCCTGGGATATGTAGCAGTTGCAATAATATGTATGACCGTGTCCGATGTTCAAACCGACATTCCCCTGTTTTTAATATTAAGTGCGACCATATTCTTTACTGCAATAGGATGTGAGTGGTTCTATCAGGGAATTGAGGATTTCAAATATGTAGCAATACGAGGATTTATTGTTAAGGTCATATCTGTGGCATTGTTATTCCTTTTTGTTAAGACAAAAGAGGATATATTGTGGTATGGTGCCTATACGGTGTTCGGTATTTTAGGCGGTAATATCTTTAACTTCCTTCGCCTGAGAAAATACGTTGACAGAAAGATCGTTGATATCCATGATTTACATCCTTTACGACATTTAAAGCCTGCCATACACATTTTCGTATTTAACGTAATAACAAGCATATACTTACAGTTGAACACAGTACTTTTAGGCTTTTTGAAGGATGTTGCAGCTGTAGGATATTTTACGGCAGCAACGAAACTGATGTATATGACAATGAGTGTATCTAATTCATTAGGTTCTGTTATGATGCCACGTGCCTCAAACTTAATTGCAGAGAATAAGATGAACGAGTTTAAAAGTGTGGTACAAAAGTCATACGATTTTATCATTGCCATTTCTATACCTCTTACCATAGGACTTATCTTCACAAGTAAAAGCGCCGTACTTCTACTCAGTGGCAACGACTTCTATCCTGCCATTCTGGCCTCACAAATCGTTGCAATAAATATCATATCTATTGGCATTTCCGGCGTTATGGGCATGCAAATATTATATCCAATGGGAAAAATTAATATTGTGATATTATGTACTTTTCTTGGTGCAATAATAAATGTCATTGTTAATGTATTGCTTATACCGCATTATGGCCATTACGGAACAGCTGTTGCTTTTGCCACCACCGAACTCGTCGTTACTGTCTCAATGTTTCTTATTGGAAGAAAATATATACCGATACGCTTATTAAAACGTCAACATTTGAATTATTTAATATCCGGCGTTGCGATGGGAATAGCGTTATTTATCATCGCAAAACAAGAATACAATAACATTGTTACACTAATAACCATGTTTTTAACTGGAATAGTGACGTATGCTATATGTCTTATGGCTTTACATGATCCTATCTGTAAAATCATATTGAATACTATTACATCAAAAATTAGAAAATAAATTATGAAATACGACTATCTCATTGTAGGCTCCGGTCTATTTGGAGCTACATTCGCATATCTTGCAAAACAGAAAGGAAAACGCTGTTTAGTTATAGACAAACGTCCACATTTAGGAGGAAACATCTATTGCGAAAAGATGGAAGGCATCAATATACACAAATACGGTGCACACATCTTCCATACTTCAAATAAACAAGTATGGGACTTTGTCAACTCGATTGTGGAGTTCAACCGCTATACCAACTCCCCAGTAGCCAACTATAAGGGTAAGCTTTATAACCTGCCATTCAATATGAATACCTTCTATCAGATGTGGGGTGTCACGACTCCTGATGAAGCAATGGCTAGGATAGAGGAGCAGAAAGCCGAGGCCGTAGCTAAGATGAAGGCGGATGGTGTAACGGAACCGAGGAATCTGGAGGAACAGGCACAGGTACTCATTGGTAAGGATATCTATGAGAGGCTGATCAAAGGGTACACAGAGAAGCAGTGGGGACGTAAATGTACGGAACTACCGGCATTCATCATCAAACGTCTGCCTGTACGCTTGGTGTTCGACAACAACTATTTTAACGACAAATATCAAGGTATTCCTATTGGAGGATATAACAAACTAATAGAAGGTCTGCTGAATGGTGTGGAGACACGTACCAACGTGGACTTTTCAACTATGAAAGATACTTGGCACGATATCGCAGGCAAATTAGTATACACTGGTGCCATTGATGAATATTTTGACTATTGCTATGGCAAACTGGAATATCGTACAGTAAGATTTGAAACGGAGATACTGGATACACCCAATTATCAGGGAAATGCCGTAGTGAACTATACCGAACGCGAAGTTCCTTACACTCGTGTAATTGAGCATAAGCATTTCGAAATGTTCGGACAAGAAGTTTATGATTCTCCGAAAACTGTAATCTCAAAAGAATATTCTACAGAATGGCAGCCAGGTATGGAACCGTATTATCCCGTTAATGATAAGCGAAACAATGAACTCGCGGACAAATATCGCGAAAAAGCAAAGAATGAGCAGAACGTGATATTTGGTGGAAGACTTGCTGAATATAAGTATTATGATATGGCACCAATAATCGAAAAGGTATTAAAATTTGATTTTTAATCGCAAAATAATATCAGAATTTTATACCGATGAAAATATATGAATGATAAACATACTATGTAACTTTAATGTATTGTATTTCATAACGATATACAATAATAGCTCAATAAATCAATCTATTAATTACTTAACAAGAAAAATTAAAGAACGTCCATGAATAAATACAATAAAATTTATATGCTTGCTCCTTATAGATATGCTACAGGAGGAGTAGAACTCTGTCACCAATTAGTAGACCGTTTAAGGAATCTACAACTAGAAGCATATATCGTGTACGTTTCAGAAACAGGAGAAATATGCAACGACACCACTGTAACTGAAAGTTACAAAAAATATAATATTGAGATTGCCACTACAATAGAGGATAAAAAAGAAAACATACTAGTACTTCCTGAGGTTTTCTTTGAATTTTCCTGCAAATATAAAGCAATACAAATAGGCTGCTGGTGGATGTCAGTTGACAATCACTACCTAACAAGCACACTTCTAGAAGCATTATGCTTCCATAAATCATGGATTAATCGCTTAAAAATATTAAAAAGATATTTTATCAATGGACAATATCATACGAAATGTTCTTTATCATATCTAAAAGCTGAAGAACAGCGTATCACCCACTATTATCAATCAATTTACGCACAATACCATCTCTATTCCAATGGATTTTCTAAAGTGCTTCCTCTATCAGATTACATAAATAAAGAACTCTTTCAGACAGAAAATTCATCGATCAAAGAAGATATAGTCCTTTATAATCCAGCAAAAGGATACAAATTTACCCAAACATTGATTAAACAAGTACCTGAAATCAAATTCATACCACTCAAAGGATATAATAGAAATGAATTAAATGAGCTTTTCAGAAAAGCTAAGCTGTATATTGACTTCGGCAACTTTCCTGGCAAAGATAGATTACCACGTGAAGCTGTGATTAATGGCTGTTGCATTATAACAGGGAAATTAGGTGCTTCATTTTTTTACGAAGATGTCCCCATCCCTGAGTCCTATAAATTTGAAGTAAAGAGTAAATATATACCTCAAATAAAAGAAAAAATAAAATATGTATTAAAAAATTATCACGTTTGTTTTCCTGATTTTAACTTTTATCGTCAGAGGGTTAGCCAAGAGGAACATATATTTTATCAAGAGATAGAACAGATATTCATTAAATAATAAAATAGAGATTATGGTAATCCTACAATTTCTAACCTTAATATCACATTGTTTACCTAACGTATACTTTGACGGCTTAACTTTTAATACAATGATGATTATGGAAAAAGGAAAAGTAAACTAATAAAAGATATATAAAGTTCCGTAGCAAAACCTAAATTTTCAAGAGTTCTGTGGAGATTATTGAATCGAATACTCCGAGTTAATGAACTGTAGCGACACAAGATGTGAAGTTAAATATTCATCAAGACTGCTAAATGAGTAATCCCTAAGCCAAAACTCAGATAACCACTTACTATAAATATATATTCATGGCAAAAAATAAGATAAAAAGGAACTTCTATCATATCCTCATAAACCCAAAGAGGCTAAAAACGAATTTATCTTCTTGCTAACATCTTTGACTAGAAGAAAGATAGTTATTAAAATTGCTATTGATAGAAAATGGAATGATTACTAATAATGGAGAATAGAATAAAGAATAAAAATATATTATTATTTTGCGCTAACTTTTATGGATATGACAAAGCGATAAAACAAGAACTTCTAAAGTTAGGTGCTAGAAGTGTAATTCTAAAAGATAATATTACTTTTGGAGATGACTTCCGAGATTCTGTTAGCATAAAGAAAAAAATACGTAGTTTCTTTTTTAAGCCTAAACAACGTGATTTATGGACAAGAAAATTAGTAGATGAAATCTCAACATTTAATATAGATGTTCTTTTTTGTGTTCAATACACACCATTTAGTAAATGGTTTATAGACTGCCTAAGACAAATAAATCCTAATATTCGTACATTACTTTTCCTTTGGGATGATTTTAAAACTTATCCTAATTTTAAAGATTATCTTGAAAAATTTGATAAAGCATACTCTTTTGATAGATTCGACTGTATGCATAACATGAAGCTGAAATATTTACCTGATTTCTATCTTAATAGTGAGGATAAAACATATTGTAAAAATTTAACATATGACGTATGCTTTATTGGGTCTTTAAATGACAGGGGAATAAAAAGGATTGAATTTCTACAAAAACTAGAAAACTTTTGTAAGAGTAACGATTTAAAAGCATTCCTATTTCTGAGATACTACAAAGTTAGTTATAGGCATTACTTGTTTAGATATATATTCGGGAGTAAGTTCACAAGGAAATACTTTCAAATTATAAAAAGTTCCTCTAATTATGATTTTATGAAAGATAACAATTTATCTCTACTTGAAGTAGAAAATATCCAAAATAGCTCAAGATGTTTAGTTGACATAAATTATGGGAACAGATTTGGATATACTTTAAATGTGATATCCGCTATAGCAAAAGGCAAGAAACTTATAACAACAAATAAAAATATAATAAATGAGAACTTTTATAATCCGAATAACATCAATATTGTAGATATTGATAACCCTGATTTTTCATCTGAATTTATAAAAAATAAAACTATTCCTATTGATATATCATATTTAAGACTTGATAATTGGTTATTAGAAATATTTCAATAGCAGCAAGAATAACATTAATATAATAATAATTAAACTAAGAATAAATCCATGTTGGTCAACTTTTCAACACACCACTGAAACAAAGCCATAAGATTTAAGAAAATGTGAATACAAAAAACATTTATAAAAGCATGAAGAAAATAGCATTAATTACAGGAATAACCGGACAAGATGGATCTTATCTTGCAGAATTTCTATTGGAAAAAGGATATGAAGTACACGGTACGATAAGACGTTCATCTGTCGATTTCAGAGAAAGAATTGCACATTTAGAAGGAACACCACATTTCCACTTGCATTATGCTGACTTAGGTGATTCCATGAGTATATTACAAGTAATAAGTAAAGTCCAGCCAACTGAAATTTATAACCTTGCAGCGCAAAGCCATGTACAAGTGAGCTTTGACTCTCCCGAATTTACGGCAGATGTAGATGCTGTGGGAGTTCTTCGCGTACTTGAAGCAGTACGTTTGTGCAATTTAACTGATTCATGCCGCATATATCAAGCTTCTACTTCTGAACTCTATGGAAAAGTAGAAGAAGTCCCTCAAAATGAGAACACTCCTTTCCATCCTTATAGCCCGTATGCAGTAGCTAAATTATATGGATATTGGATTGTAAAAGAATATAGAGAGGCATACAACATGTATTGCTGTTCAGGTATCTTATTTAATCATGAATCAGAACGACGTGGAGAAACCTTCGTAACACGAAAAATAACATTAGCCGCGGCACGTATTGCCCAAGGTAAGCAAGACAAATTATATTTAGGGAATCTATCGTCCTTACGTGATTGGGGATATGCAAAAGACTATGTAGAATGTATGTGGTTAATTCTGCAACAAGAAAAGCCTGAAGACTTTGTAATAGCCACAGGAGAGCAACATAGCGTCCGTGAATTTTGTTATTATGCCTTTAAGCATGTGGGTATTGAATTAGAGTTCAAAGGTGAAGGAATCCATGAAAAAGGTTATGACAAAGCCACAGGAAGATGCCTTATAGAGGTAAGTGAGGATTTCTATCGTCCCACAGATGTAGTAAATCTATGGGGAGATCCAACAAAAGCTAAAAACAAACTTGATTGGAACCCGACAAAAACGTCTTTTCAACAACTTGTTAATCTCATGGTAGACTCAGATATGGCAAAAGTAGCTATTGAAAATGCGGCACAGCATGTACAAATGAACTTAGCTGAATATCTGGAAAAGGGTATTGTGAAATAACAAATTAAAATATAACACTATAGTGCTTTTAATAACAACATACAAATTTTATATTTCAAAATTAAAAGATACCCAAATCCATCATCCTATAAACCTATTTTTCCTATTGCAAGTGCATTATTAGTCAACGACACAAGAATCACAGACACACCTTTAATTGGCAATTGTAATCTTACCTTAAATAGTATAAAATAAAAGAGTTGTACATTATGAATATAAGAAAGATTTATAATCAATATAAGTTCAATAAGATGTTAAAGCAACATAAGGACTTATACATAATTGATTCATCTACCATTTTAAACAATAGTTTTTCTCTGAGGACAGATACCCCTCGTCCTAAAATATATCTGACGATAAAGAAGGATTGCATAATTGGAGGACAATTCATTTTCGAGTCGGAAACGGGATTTATTTCTATAGATGAACATTCTTATATCGGGAATAGTGTATTTATCTGTCACTCTAAAATTGAAATAGGTAAGAACGTAACAATCGCATGGGGCAGTACTATTTATGATCATGACTCACATTCACTTGATTACGTTGAACGACGTAAAGATATAGACGATGAACTCAATGATATACGAGCTGAACGTAATTTCATTAGCAACAAGAACTGGAGTGTGGTCAACTCAAAACCGATCAAAATATGTGATGATGCCTGGATTGGAATGAATTGTATTATTTTGAAAGGTGTCACGATAGGCGAAGGAGCAATCGTAGGAGCAGGAAGCGTAGTTACAAAGGATGTCCCAGCATGGACAGTAGCGGGAGGTAATCCTGCCAAAGTAATAAAAACTCTAAAATAAAAAATATGAAGATTCTTGTAATTGGCTCAAAAGGTTTTATTGGTAGCCACTGTGTGGATTTTTTTTCTCATAAAAATGAAGTTTGGGGATGTGATGTTCTTATCGACTATAATACCCCCAATTATCTATTTATCGAATCAGTAGACAGTGATTTTCAAGATATATTTTTGAATCACAAATTTGATGTTTGTATAAATTGTTCAGGAGCAGCAAGTGTTCCCTTTTCAATAGAAAATCCTTATCATGACTTTCAGTTGAACACACTAAATGTTTATAAGATTCTGGAAAGTATTCGTAAGTTCTGTCCAGAATGTAGATATATCAGTATGTCGAGTGCAGCTGTATACGGCAACCCTACCCAACTCCCCATAAAAGAATCTTCTACTTTAGCTCCAGTTTCTCCATACGGTATACATAAAGTTATGGCTGAACAAATATGTAAAGAATTTAGCGATTTCTGGAACATAAAAACATGTTGCATTAGAATATTTTCAGCTTATGGTCCAAGATTACGAAAACAGTTACTTTGGGACATATCTCAGAAAGCCATAAAACAAGATAAAGTTTTGCTTTACGGAACAGGAAATGAGACACGTGACTTTATTTATGTATCCGATGTCGTATCAATCATCAATTTAGCTATAACACATTCTGATTTTAACGGAGAAGTTATCAACGCAGCAAATGGAAAGCAAGAAACTATTGCAAATATTGCTAATCTGATGCTTAAAGCCCTAAGCATAGACAAAAGCATCATATTTAATCAAGAAGTACGCCCAGGAGATCCTTTAAATTGGGAAGCAGATATTACCAAAATACAGAACTGGGGATATACACAACAATTCAATATAGAAACAGGAATTAATAACTACGTATCATGGTTGAAAGAAAACGGATTGGCTTAATCTACTCAATGGATAAAGATTGGATTGGAGGAACCTACTATATATTAAATCTTATCAGTGCATTAAATACACTTGAAGATTCCCGAAAACCCACTATCGTAGTAATATGTAAATCAAAAGATGATTTTTCTTATGTAAATGAATATACACACTACCCTTATTTGGAATATTCCAATTGCCAAATAAAAAAATCTTCATTTATACGAAGAATTAATTTTCTAACAACCCTACTATTTAATAAGTCTTGGTTGAGATACTCATCTTTTCCTTTGAAGATATCAGCGCTTTACCCAATTACTTGCTCTGAAATGCAGAGTCGGAATTACACCTCCATAGCATGGATTCCAGACTTCCAAGACAAGGTACTCCCCCATTTTTTCACGAAAAAAGATTTAGTACTAAGAAATCTTGAAGTAAAAAAACTGATTTCCTCAAATATCCCGATTGTATTTAGCAGTAAAGATGCAGAGAACGATTTCTATAAATATTATCCACAAAAGAAAAAGAACCAAACGTTTGTAATACATTTTTCTGTTTCATTACCTTTTCAAGATAAATCAAATGACAAAAGTATACTCAACAAGTATAACATTTCCTCTCCTTATTTTTTCTGTGCTAATCAATTCTGGGCGCACAAAAATCATATAACACTATTTAAAAGTATTAAAATATTAAAAGACAAAGGCATTTATATAAAGATACTACTTTCGGGTAATACCAATGACTATAGAAATCCCAATTTCTTTTCCACATTAGAAAAATACATTGAAGAAAATAACTTAAAAGAAAATATTGATATTCTCGGCTTTATCGACAGAAAAGAACAACTATGCTTAATGAGGCATTCAGAAGCAATTATACAACCATCCCTATTTGAAGGATGGGGTACAACCGTAGAAGATGCAAAATCATTGAATAAGTATGTAATTTTATCTGATATATCCTTACATAGAGAACAAATGACACAAAACGTATCATTTTTTACACCTTTGGATCCCAATGATTTAGCCCAAAAAATAGAAAACGTATTACAAAATAAGCCCAAACTACAAGAATATGACTATAATACCAATATAAAAAATTTCGGAGAATGTTTTATAAACATCATTGAAAAAGTCACAAAATCAATTGTAAACACTTAATTTTTATGTATTAACTAATTATTGATTCACACGTTATATTTACGCGGTAACCATTCTACTTTCCGCCTTAACACACACCGTAGCCTAACATATCTTTGCGCCGTAACCTTTAAGAACAATGATTATAGCAAAAGAAAAAGTAAACTACCAGGAGGTGTACGACCTCTATCAGTTATGCAGCGAGACCAAGGATTTTCGCGAGTTCTGTGCGGATTATGGAGTAAATTACGACAAGTTCATGAACTGGCTGCGTCATCAGCTGTGGAACGAGAAGTTAGGCAAGACAATCCAGGTTGAACAACCTAAGGTTGCCAAAGTCCAGATAAGCGGCAAACCTTGCAATAGTCCAACCGTGAAGCTGGAGGTGAAACAGCCTGAAGGCGAACTACCAATAAAATGGGTTAAGTTACAGCTGACATCCAGCGCAACACTGTTTCTGAGAAACACTACCGTTCTTGACCTGAGTCTGTTGCTTAATAAAATGATAGGATGATATGCTTGGACTGAGTGCTAACCTGAACTATTACCTGTTTAACGGTAATGTTAATTTACGGAAAGGTATTTTCCGCCCTCTCCCTTTGCTACCAGCTGGGTCTGGCGAATGAGGAAAAGGCAGGGCTTCGCAAACAGGTGAACGAACTGATTGCGAGGCTTAAAACTATTGAAGAATCAAACAAAGAGAACTCCAAGGCTCTGGTTGATACAATCAATGAGTTGTCCGCAACAGTCGAAAACTATCGAAAGGAAATGGAACTTATGAGAAAGCAGCTTGAGGCAAAAGACGAGGTGAACATGATGCTGGCAAACGAGGTTTCCAATCTCAGGCTTCAGCTTGAGGACAGCAGGAAACATCGTTTCGGCCGTACCTCCGAGCAAAGAAGGCTGCTGAACAACCGTAACATTGACAAATCTGCAATAGAAGTCCGAGTATGACGGTTCTGACAAGAAGGATGATAATAAGGCCGATGGTAAGGAAACCGGCAGCAATACCTCTTCCGACAACGTACTTGCACATAACGTCAGACATTCAAGGAGAAAGGAAACCGCGCCACGTGCAGAAAAGTGGATAAGGTAGTTGTTCATGAAATAGAAGACTATTACCGACTCCCTGATGGTGCAAAGTTAATGAACCGCAACGGTATGACTGATGTTTGGGAATACAGGGTTGTAGAACATGTAAGGGCTCATTAGGCTGCTGGACACACTACAGAAGGTGTGGGTCGATGCCTTGCCTTCAGACAGGACAGCGATGGACATAATAGATTCTATCGGTGATATGTTCAGGAATGAAGACCTGTTCCGCACAATGAAACTCAGCGGTGAGCAGATAAAGGAAAAAAGACGGAAGCTTACGGGACCTATTCTTGAACGTATCCATCATAAGGTGGTCATGATGATGCAGGATGCGAAGATTATGGCTAACGAACTGATGAGAAAAGCTGCGAACTACACGATAAACCAGTGAAAATCTTTGAGAAATATCGTTCAGCGGAAATCTCGAACAACCTCTGTGAGCAAAGGATGAAACCTGTAAAGCTGCTGCTCAAGAACTGCATGAACATAGGCAGTGAGGATGCGGCAGAAAACTCGGCATTCATCTTCTCTCTGATAGAAAGCTGTAAGTTGAACGACATAGACCCTCAGAATTACCTGAAACACTTGTTTGAATGTATTCTTCATGGTAAGGACTGCGACAGGAAGGCTCTTCTGCCATGTTTTTATAAACCGGAATGTTAAAATAAAAATGGCGGAAAATAGTATGCTTACATATCAAAATTAATATTTAATACTAAATAAATAAAACTATCACTTTATGAGAATATCTGTAATTACAGTTTGCTACAATACTGTTTCTACTATTGAAAAAACTATTTTATCAGTAATAAATCAATCATATAAGGATTTAGAATATATTATAATTGATGGAAATAGTAAGGACGGTACCGTCGATATAATTAAAAAATACTCAGAAAATATAACCCATTGGATATCAGAACCAGATAAAGGAATTTATGACGCTATGAATAAAGGAATAGCGATAGCAACGGGGGATTATATATGTTTTATGAACGCTGGAGACACCTTTCATAGTAATTCAACTATTATGGATGTAGTTCAATGCATCAATAAGAATAATCCTGATATAATCTATGGAGATACAAATTTCATTTATGAATGGGGACAAAAAATACAAAAGCCAGAACCTCTTATAAATTTAAACAATCAAATGGTGTTTTGTCATTTATCAAGCCTAGTTAAGAGTCAATTAATTAAACAGCAGTTATTTGACACAAAATTTAAGATAAGTGCTGACTACAATTTCTTATATCAACAATATAAAGCTCAAAAAAGATTTGAATATATCCCAATCTGCATTACAAATTTCGATAATGTTTGTGGCATATCAGCAATGAATTATCTATTAGCCAAAAAAGAAAATGCTTTTATAAATGGAAATATTCATAAATTGAAATGGAAATTGTATTATCTTCAGCAAAAAACATTTTATATCATAAAAAAATTAATTCCTCATCCAATTCTCTTACAAATACAAAGATTAAGAAGAAAGTAAACTTATTCATACATAATATATTGATAAAAACAAATTCACTTATAATTTATTGTGTCCTTTAATCATTCAAATATAATACGATGAAATAAATATGAGATTCATTATTAATCAAGACAAATATTCAGCAAATATATTTTGGAAATTATGCAATTATTTGATTTTAATAGACACAATAAATGGATTTTTCTTGCTCAAAGGTGTTCCTCTACCAATTGGCCAAGCATATAAGTTTTTTTTAATGCTTTTCCTTGCATATCAATTAGTTAAGACTCGAAGAGGACAAATACTAGTAACCCTAACAATTTGTTATTTTCTTATATATATTAATCATGTAAATCTAAACAATAATTCAAACTATCTTTCTGAATGTATTATTCTTTTCAGTAAATTTGTTATTGTTCCATGGATATATGTGTATCTCATACAAGTAAAAAATGAATCCTCCCCTTTTACCTTTTGGAATAATTGCATAAACTGTTTTAGATTAAACATAACTTTTCTCTGCGCAAATATTTTTAGCGGATTATTTGGAATTGGTGGACATACCTACGAGAACAGAATAGGGTACAAAGGCTTCTTATACGCAGTAAATGAAGTTTCTGGATTTGCAGCAGTTTTATTTTCTCTGTTTCTTTATTACATTTATATAAGCCATCAGAACTCCAAAAAAGTATATTATCTATATTCAGTACTATTCTTAATTACAGCACTGCTATTTGGTACGAAAACAATGTTAATTATTATACTTGTTAGCGTATATTATATACCTCATATCATAAGTCCTTCTAATAAAGAAAAGAGAAAGAAAAATAAATTTACAAAACTTATAATCCTTGTTTTATCAATAGTGGTAGTTATATATGGAGGTATTTTTATAGTCAATGAAATGGGCTTTTTAGATCGGTGGACATATTTCTATCAGCAAGGAGGTATAGAAAGAGTAATTTTCTCTGGTCGAGATGAATATTGGCTTAATGCAAAAAAAGAATTTTTTTCATCAACATTATATACACAACTTCTAGGACTAGGTAAAAATCAAACCGTAGAAATGGATCAATTTGATATCTTACTAAACTTCGGTTATGTAGGAATTGTAATAATTTACTCATTCTATTTCAAATTAATTATACAAGCCTATCAATGTAAAAATAAATATAATATTTCCAAACTTATTTTTTTTGTTGATACTCTATTACTAGGAGTATCATGTATAGCAGGTCATATCTTATTTTCTGGCCTATTGGGCCCTTTTTTAGGTATCATTAATTCTTTATTTAATATGCCTAATTATGTTGTACATAAAAAATCAACATTAAAGCACAAGCAATAGTGCCATATAAAGAGAAGCACCAAAGGTTTGAAGATCGTAGAGCGAGTTTTTTTATTTTTTATGACAACGAATTACATGGAATATAAATCTTAACATAATTTCAGCAATGAAAATTCTTCTTATTTCTAATATGTATCCGTCTCAAAAGGATCAAACATACGGAACATTTGTTAAATGCTTTCAAGATGGATTAAAACAATATGATAAATCAATTAAATTCAGAACAGTAGTAATTAAAGGTAGAACCAATTCTGTATTAATTAAAATCTATAAATATACTATATTCTACGTTAGAATTTTATTATACATTTTATTCACAAAATATGACTTAGTATATGTACATCAAATTACCCATGCCAGTCCTGTATTATTATTGTTACGCACTTTTAAGAAATTTAAATTAGTAATGAATATACATGGAGAAGATTTATTAATAAAAACTCACATATCTGCGTTCTTATTTCATTTTAGTGCATTACTACTTAAGAAAACTAACTTAATTGTGGTACCATCATCCTATTTCAAGAGAATTCTATTAGAAAAAGAACCAGATATAGCTAATGATAAGGTTTTCGTATCCCCATCAGGAGGTATTAATAACAAAACATTTCAATTTACAGAAACACACAATCTATCCCATAAGATTATTTACATATCCAGAATAGATAGAGGAAAAGGATGGGATACTCTATTATATGCTCTAAAAAATTTGAAGGAAACAAATAATCAACAAATTATTTGCTACATCGCAGGCAAAGGATTTCAGATAGAGCAAATGCAAACGTTAATAGAAAAATTAAATTTAGGAGATTCTTGCATCTATATTGGAGCCCTCTCTCATAATGAAATGAATGATTATTATAAACAAGTGGATTGTCTCATCTTTCCAACTCAACTAGAAGAGAGTTTAGGACTTGTTGGCTTAGAAGCTCTATCATGCGGTTGTCCTGTTATAGGTTCAAATATTGGCTGTTTGCCTGAGTATATCAAGCATAATGAAAATGGATTTCTATTTACTCCTGGTAATGCAATAGAATTAACAAATTGCATTAAAAAGTTATACAGTCTCTCTCCTGATGAATATATTCAATTAAGATTAAATGCTTATCAGATATCAAGACTGTATAGCTCATCCAATGTAGCACAAGCAATGCATGAACAATTAGAGAAAATTATCCTATCAAACTAACGCGATATATAATTCTTTACATATCAAATTCTAACTTACTCAAGAATATAAATAATAGGTTATTCCTACGTGTTTTATATCTGCATTCTTGAATATTAGTATAATGAATACTGCTCATTTGATATACAACAAATGATAATTAATCGCAATTTCTTATTTAATTCAACACCATTTCATCTAGCTTTAAATATCCTTAAATAAATAATAGAATTATCGCAACATAAAATACATTATCATGAATTGTAGATTTTTAAACATTAATATACGGATAATTACAAAAGATGAATTATTGCATAAATTAGACTCAGGTGTACTCGTCACACCAAATATAGATCATCTCGTAAAACTGCAAACGGATAAAGAATTTTATGATGCATATCAGCAAGCAAAATGGGTCGTTTGTGATAGTCAGATTCTTTATTTTATTTCTAAAATATTAAAAAATCCTTTACCTGAAGCTATACCTGGATCAAGTTTTTTTACCGCTTTTTACGAATATCACAGAAACAATCCAAATTGCCGTATTTTTTTACTAGGCGCAGCTGAAGGAGTTGCCATTAAAGCAATGGAAAGAATTAATAAAAAAGTGGGAAGAGCCATTATAGTAGGAGCTCATTCACCATCGTATGGCTTTGAAAAAAAACAAGAAGAATGTGAAGAGTTAATTCAAATAGTAAATGAAAGTGGAGCCAATGTTTTACTTGTTGGCGTCGGTGCTCCTAAGCAGGAAAAATGGATAATAAAATATCGCGATCGTATGCCACAAATAGATATATTCATGGCACTAGGAGCCACAATTGATTTTGAAGCAGGAACACTAAAACGGGCTCCTATATTTTGGCAAAAAATAGGAATGGAGTGGCTATATCGATGTCTTAAAGAACCCAAACGTCTTTTCAAACGATATTTCATTGATGACATGAAATTTTTCTATTACTTTAGCAAGCAAATTTTAGGATGCTATAAAAATCCATTTCAAAAAACAGAAATAAAGGAATGAAGTTGAAAAAAGATTGAATTCTTTATGATTTTGACTACATTCAAACGCAACATACTGATTACCGGCGGTGCCGGATTCATCGGCAGCCACGTGGTTCGCCTTTTCGTGAACAAATATCCGGAATACCGTATCATCAACCTGGACAAGCTGACGTATGCGGGGAACTTGGCGAACCTGAAGGACATCGAGGACAAGGAAAACTATGTCTTCGTGAAAGCGGACATCTGCGACTACGAGAAGATGCAGGAGGTGATGCAGCAGTATCACTTAGATTACCGTATCAGTAGTTTTCGGAGAAGCTAATCCCGCTATTCATCAACAACATCCGTCACCGCAAGCCGCTGCCGGTATACGGCAAGGGGGAAAACGTGCGCGACTAGCTGTATGTGGTGGACCATGCACGGGCCATCGACATGATTTTCCACAACGGCAAGATTTCGGAGACGTACAACATCGGCGGTTTCAACGAATGGAAGAATATCGACATCATCAAGGTGGTGATCAAGACGGTGGACCGTCTGTTAGACCGATCAGAAGGGGCCGATATGGACATGGTTACCTACGTGACCGGCCGTCCGGGACACGACATGCGCTATGCTATCGACTCTACGAAGCTGCAAAAGGAATTAGGCTGGGAACCGAGCTTACAGTTTGAGGAGGGCATCGAAAAGACGGTACGCTGGTATCTGAACAACTAAAAATGGATGGACAACGTGACGAGCGGCGACTATCAGAAGTATTATGAAAGTATGTACAAAACAGATAAGTTTAAAATCTAACACATTCTCAATAATATCATGTTACACTACGATTACCTCATAGTAGGTGCAGGCCTCTTCGGTTCTGTTTTTGCCTACAAAGGCAAACAACAAGGCAAGAAATGCCTGGCGATTGACCGCCGTCCTCATTTAGGAGGTAACATCTATTGTGAGAAGATGGAAGGTATCAATGTGCATAAATATGGCGCACATATCTTCCACACTTCAAATAAAACGGTATGGGATTTCGTCAACTCGATTGCAGAGTTCAACCGCTATACCAATTCGCCTGTAGCAAATTACAAAGGTAAGCTTTATAAGCTGCCTTTCAACATGAATACCTTCTATCAGATGTGGGGGGTAACCACTCCTGATGAAGCGAAAGCTAAAATAGAGGAACAAAAGGCGGAAGCAGTAGCCCGCATGAAAGCCCAGGGAGTAACCGAACCTCGCAACTTGGAGGAACAAGCTCAATTGCTGATTGGAAAAGATATCTACGAAGCCCTGATAAAAGGTTATACAGAAAAACAATGGGGACGTAAATGTACAGAACTGCCGGCTTTCATTATCAAACGTCTTCCTGTACGTTTGGTATTCGATAATAATTATTTCAATGACAAATATCAAGGAATTCCTATTGGCGGATACAATGTACTGATTGAGCGCCTACTGGAGGGCGTAGAAACTCGTCTAAACTGTGATTTCTTTGCCAACCGTGAAGAACTCTCGGCATTGGCCAACAAAATTGTGTTTACAGGTGCCATCGATGAATTCTATCACTATCAGTTTGGCAAATTGGAATATCGTACGGTAAACTTTGAGACTGAAGTGCTGAATAAATCCAACTATCAAGGGAATGCAGTAGTAAACTATACAGAGAAAAAAGTGCCCTATACCCGAGTAATTGAACATAAACACTTTGAATTGTTTGGTGCAGAAGTAGACGCTTACCCGAAGACTGTTATTTCAAAAGAATATAGTTCAGAATGGACAGAAGGTAGTGAACCTTACTATCCAGTAAATGATGAAAAAAATAATTCATTATATTTGAAATACAAAGAATTGGCAGACAAAGAGACTAATGTAATATTTGGTGGTCGACTAGCAGAATATAAGTACTACGATATGCACCATATTGTCGAAAAGAGTTTAAGCTTTTTCAAAGAATAACAAATCTTCCTAAACTATGAAAGGAATTGTATTAGCTGGTGGCAGTGGTACGCGCCTCTACCCCATCACCAAGGGAGTGAGCAAACAGATGCTCCCGATATTTGACAAACCGATGATTTACTACCCTATCTCGGTGCTGATGTTAGCAGGTATCCGTGAAATTCTAATTATCTCCACTCCCTACGATTTGCCGGGATTCAAACGATTATTGGGAGATGGTAGTAACTTCGGAGTACATTTTGAATATGCGGAACAGCCTTCCCCCGACGGACTAGCTCAGGCTTTTATCATTGGAGAAAAGTTCATCGGGAATGACGCAGTCTGCATGGTATTGGGTGACAATATCTTCCACGGGAACGGATTCAGTACCATGCTGCGGGAAGCGGTACGTACCGCAGAACAAGAAAAGAAAGCAACCGTTTTCGGTTACTGGGTGAGTGATCCGGAACGATACGGAGTGGCAGACTTCGACAAGGAGGGAAACTGTCTTTCCATTGAAGAGAAACCGCAGCATCCAAAATCAAACTATGCAGTGGTAGGCTTGTATTTCTACCCGAACAAAGTAGTGGAGGTGGCCAAGCACATCAAGCCATCTGCTCGCGGAGAACTGGAAATCACGACGGTAAACCAGCGGTTCTTAGAAGACGGGGAACTGAAGGTACAGACCTTAGGCCGTGGATTTGCTTGGCTGGATACGGGTACGCACGACTCATTAGCAGAGGCTTCTACCTACATTGAAGTGATCGAAAAACGCCAGGGACTAAAAGTAGCTTGTCTGGAAGGCATTGCTTACCGCAAAGGATGGATTACGGCTGACAAACTTCGCGAGGAAGCACAGCCCATGCTGAAGAACCAGTACGGACAATATCTGCTGAAAGTGATTGACGAAGTGGAACGGACTGGGGAGGCAAACCTTGATTAATGAATAATTAATAATGAAGAATGAAAAACATTCTGAATTAAAAGTTAATAGTTAAATGGAAGTAATCAAAACAGCAATAGAGGGCGTGATGATCATCGAACCACGCATCTTCAAAGATGCAAGAGGGTATTTCTTTGAATCGTATTCCCAGGGGGAATTTGAAGAAAAGATTGGCAAAATCAATTTTGTGCAAGACAATGAAAGTATGTCGTCCTACGGCGTGATGCGTGGGCTGCATTTCCAGCGTCCGCCTTACACACAGAGCAAATTAGTACGCTGCGTGAAGGGTTCCGTACTGGATGTGGCAGTGGATATCCGCAAAGGAAGTCCGACCTACGGGCAGCATGTGGCCGTGGAACTGACAGAAGAGAATCATCGCCAGTTCTTCATTCCTCAGGGCTTTGCACATGGCTTCGCCGTACTGAGTGAAACAGCCATCTTCCAGTACAAATGTGACAACTTCTATCATCCGGAAGCGGACGGAGGCATCAGCATTTTGGACAACTCATTAGATATTGACTGGCGCATCCCGACCGAACACGCCATCCTGAGTGAGAAAGACACCAAGCATCCATTGCTGAAAGATTTTGATTCTCCATTTGATTATCATATCTCATTGTATTAAATCATATTATCATGACTACATTCAAACGCAACATACTGATTACCGGCGGTGCCGGATTCATCGGCAGCCATGTGGTTCGCCTCTTCGTGAACAAGTATCCGGAATACCGCATCATCAACCTGGACAAGCTGACGTATGCAGGAAACTTGGCGAACCTGAAGGATATCGAGGACAAGGAAAACTATGTGTTCGTGAAAGCGGACATCTGCGACTACGAAAAGATGCAGGAAGTGATGCAGCAGTATCACGTGGACGGCATCATCCACCTGGCGGCAGAGAGTCACGTGGACCGCAGCATCAAGGACCCGTTCACCTTTGCACGCACGAACGTGATGGGTACGCTCTCCCTGCTGCAGGCGGCCAAAGTGTACTGGGAAAGTCTGCCGGAGAAATACGAAGGCAAGCGCTTCTATCACATCTCTACCGACGAGGTATACGGTGCCCTGAAACTGACGCATCCGGAAGGCATCGAGCCGCCGTTCACTACCACAGCTTCGTCTTCCACACATCACTTAGCTTACGGAAAGGATTTCTTCTACGAGGATACGAAATACAACCCGCACAGCCCCTACTCTGCCAGCAAGGCAAGCAGTGACCATTTCGTACGGGCCTTCCACGACACGTACGGCATGCCGACCATCGTGACGAACTGCTCGAACAACTACGGGCCGTATCAGTTCCCGGAGAAGCTGATTCCGCTGTTCATCAA
>UMAU01021334.1_pt1 | contig 19405 bp, 12 predicted proteins | sample 1963791 | NCBI WGS metagenome assembly UMAU01 (sample SAMEA4835924, study PRJEB28245) | human gut metagenome | biome: gut microbiome; material: fecal sample | place: Denmark | collected 2008
CAGACAGGAATCCCCTTGGCGCGCTCCTCAGCCGAAGCCGAAGAGCGCGCCAGAGGGAAGTGGTGCAGGATTACTCCGCCAGACCGGAGACCGTGAAGGTGAAGACCGTCGTGGTGTTCGGGGCGGGCGCGGTCAGCACAACGCCGTCCGCCTTGATGTTGTTGTAGTTGTCCTCGACAATCAGCTTCACCCAATCGCCGGAGGTATCCACCACAACACCGGACTGCGTCTTGCCTTCGCCAATCTTGATGGTCACATCAGAAATGGTGACGTAGCCTTCCTTGACCAGCTTGGACGGAATGTCGGTGGAGACGCGGAAGAAGTGGAACGCCGTATCCTCGCCGAAGCCCATGTCGCCCGTGGTCATGGAGCAGGTGTAGGTGCCGTTGCCGGAGATGACCGCATCCTCGAACGTCGCGCCGTAATCGGTAATCGTGCCGTCGTTGTTGGTCTTCGCCAGCTTGGTGAACACATCGTTGTCCGCGTCGCGGCCGTAGGAGGGTTCCTCCCAGTCGTTGCGGAAGATGTAGTTCGGGTCAGACTGCACGGCGATGTACGCGCCGTAGGTCTTGGAGATCAGTTCCTTCACTTCATCTTCGGTCAGGGGCTGTTCGGTTTCCACAACCGGCGGCACACCGTAGATGTAGTCGAAGGTCACGTCGATGGTCTTGATGCCGGAGAGTGCTTCCGCCGTCGCGATCTTCGCGGTCACGCCTTCGAGGTCGCCGTCCGCCACGCGGGCTTCCGCCGGGATGTCCGTCACCCATTCATTCCAGATGTTGGAGCGGGTCACGATGCCGTCGTCGGTCGTGGTGAAGTCCTTGCCGAGTTCGATTGCTTCGCCGTTGACCTTGACTTCGGTGATGTCGATGAAGTAGCCGGGGAAAGTCGCTTCGCCGTTCGCAATGCCGACCGCCATGAACGCAACACCGGGGATTTCGCCGTCCTTAACACCGGAGAAGTCAAGGGACAGGGTGTAGGTGCCGGGGCCGTCCACGGTCACAGCGTTGCCCTCTGCAAATTCGCCGGGATTCCACGCGGAGGTCGCCCAATCGCTGTCGGCGAACATCAGGAACGCCGTGTCCGTCTTGGGCACGAGGGTGAAGTCGATTTCGTAGGTCTTGACGGATTCAAACGCCGCCTTGTCCACGATGACAGGAGACACGCCCGTCAGGTCCTTGTCGTAGGAGCGGACAGAAGCGTCAGTGGGAACTTCGGCAACCCATTCGTTCATGATGTTCATGCGGGTTTCCACACCATCGTCAGAGGAGGTGTAGCCCTTGGTGAACGCAACGGATTCGCCGTTGATACGGATATCGTTGAGCTTGATGGACATGCCGGGGAAGAGCTTTTCGCCGTGCTTGATGCCCAGCGCGGTAAAGGCAACGCCGGAAGCCGCGCCCGCTTCGGTCGCGGTGAAGTCCAGACCCACGGTGTAGTCGCCCGCGCCAGTCACGGTCGCGTTGGTCGCCTTCACAGCGGAGTCGTCCGTGCCCCAGTACTGGCTCGTCCAGGAGGAGTCGGCGAACATGATGTACGCCATGTCAGCGCCGTAGCGGAAGAGCGTGAAATCAACCTCGACGTTTTCCACGCGCTCAAACGCCGCCTTGTCCACGGTTATCCAGTTCGCGTCCTCGGTCACGCCGTCCCAGGAACGCGCGTCAGCGGGCAGCTCGCTGACCCATTCGTTGTAGATGTTGGAGCGGGTAATGATGCCGTCGTCAGAAGAGGTGTAGCCCTTCTTCGCTTCGATGGGCTGACCGTTCACGCGAATTTCGTCCACGCGAATCGTCCAGCCGGGCAGTGCCTTTTCGCCGTTCTCCAGACCGATGGCCGCGAACGCAATGCCGCTCGCCGCGCCTTCGGGCGTGCCGGTGAAGTCAAGGCCTACGGTGTAGGAGCCTTCGCCGGTAATCGCCGCCTCGGTCACCTTCATGCCCTCCGCCGGCTCAGAGCCGTCGTGCCACCACTGGTAGTGCCAGTTGGCGTCGGCATACATCAGGAACGCTGTAAGGAGCGGTTCGACTTCGCCCGCCACGGGAGATGCCACGGGAGATGCCACAGGAGATGCCACGGGAGACGCCGCCGTAGATTCCGCCACAGCGGTCATGCCCAGCGCCATCGCCAGCACCATCAGCAGTGCAAGAAACTTCTTGGTGCAATTCATGATAATTCCTCCTTAGAGAAGCTGATTGTGCCTGATGCCTGCCGGCGAAACATTTTCGTAAGTCTCCGAGGTTTACGAAAGCGTTTTCGTCTTTGCCCGGATTAAGGGCAGACATTTCCGCACTTGTAAATCCATTATAGCTTTCGACGCGTCATTTGTCAAGTTCAAACCATATGATATACAAGATTTGTGCAAGATTTTGCCGCGCTTCTTTATTAAAACTGCCTAAATCTATCAGAAACTGCTCTGCAAGTTCCTTACACGGCAATTTTCGTCAGACAACGTTTTCGTTGTTCTATTCGGTTTCCTGCCGCTCTTTTTCCGACATGAAAACAGTTGTTTCCCTTTGAAATTGTCTGTTTCAGATGCAGTTTTACGGCATTTTCCGACTTTTCAGCATTTCCAGCAGGTTCCAGCGCCGCCGCGCCGCTTCTTCCGCCATTTGGCAGAGGCTCTCGCTCTTCTCCGGATCACTCCGGCGCAATGCCGCAAACCGCCCCTGCCGCATCAGGAATGCCTGAAAATCCCCGTCCGGCGCTTTGCTGTCCAGCATCAGCCCATTCGCCGGATGATAGCGGTACAGTGGGAAATATCCGCATTTCACGGCGTCCTTCTCGATTTCCTGCACGTCACGCATATCAATCCCGTGCGCAATGCAGGGCGCATAGGCAATGATGAGCGCCGCACCGTCCCACGCTTCTGCCTCGCGCATGGCCTTCAGCAGCTGATTCGGATTCGCGCCCATCGCCACCTGCGCAACGTACACATGCCCGTAGGTCATCGCCATCAGCCCCAAATCCTTCTCCGCGCCGGATTTCCCGCCGGACATGAGCCGCGCCGCCGCACCCGCCGGGGTCGCCTTCGATGCCTGTCCGCCCGTGTTGGAGTACACCTGCGTGTTCAGCACAAGCGCCCGCACCTTTTCGCCCGATGCCAGCACATGGTCAAGCCCGCCGAAGCCAATATCAAACGCCCATCCATCGCCGCCGATGAGCCATACACTCTTGGCCGCCAGCAAGTCCGCCGAATCCGCAATTTCCTTCACCAGCGGATGTGAAAGCGTCTCGCACGCCGCCAGCAGCGCTTCCCCCGCCTGTGCCGAGAGCGCCGTATCCTCGCGATTATTCAGCCACGCGCGGCAGCTTTCCGCCAATTCCGGGCACTGTGCCGCCAGCGTCTCGACCTGCTCCGCCAGATGTGCCCGCCGGTGCTTCATCGCCAGATACAGCCCGAAGCCAAATTCCGCGTTATCCTCAAACAGGCTGTTGCCCCACGCCACGCCCTGCCCTTTCTGGTTGACGGTATAGGGGCAGCTGGGCGCGCTCCCTGCGTAGATGGACGAGCAGCCCGTGGCATTGGCAATCATCAAGTGCGAACCGAACAATTGTGTCAGCAGCTTGATATACGGCGTTTCGCCGCACCCCGCACACGCACCGGAGAACTCAAACAGCGGCGTTTTTGCCTGTGCGAGCGGAATAGTGTCCGCCTCCCCCACCGCTGTTTCCGGCAGCGACACGGCGAAATTCCAGTTTTCCTGCTCCTGCGCCATTTCCGCCGCGGGGCGCATCACCAGCGCCTTTTCCTTCGCAGGGCACGTCCGCGCGCAGTTTTCGCATCCTGTGCAGTCCAGCGGCGACACCTGCACGCGGAAACTCCGCCCGGAAAACGCCTTGCCCTTCGCCCGAACCGTGTGAAAATCCACAGGAAACGCCGTTTCCTCCAGCGGGTAGAACGTGCGGATGCACCCATGCGGGCAGACAAGGCTGCACAGCCCGCACTGGATGCACGCTTTCGCCCGCCACTGCGGAATCTGCCGCGCAATGCCGCGCTTTTCGAGCCGACTCGTGCCCAGCGGCGCAAACCCGCGCGCGTCCATGGCGGACACCGGCAGCATGTCTCCTTGCTGGCGCAGCATCGGGCGCATGAAGGCTTCGACTGCTGATTGCGGCGCATTCTCCGGCGTATCTGGCAGTTCCGCCCATTCCGACGGCACATCCACTCGTCGCAGCGCATCCGCCGTCTTCGCAATTGCATTCAGATTCGCCTCGACGACCTGCTCGCCCTTCTTCGCATATGCCGCCTGAACCGATTCGGTCAGCAGCTGCTGCCGCTGCTTTTCCGGCAAAAAGGCATTTAATTGGAAGAAAGCCGTCTGCATGACCGTGTTGATGCGCCCGCCTAAGCCGCACTGCGCCGCGATTGCGTCCGCGTCGATGGTGTAAAGCAGCGCATGGCGCGTCGCAATGCTCCGGCGCAGCTTCGCGGGAATCTCCATGCCGTCCGGGAGATTCAGCAGCACCGTGCCGTCCGGCTTGACGCTCTGCGCCACCACGTCCAGATTCATCAGTGTCGGCTGATGACACGCGAGAAAGTCCGCCTGCCCAATCAGGTACGGCGCGCGAATCGGCGCTGCCCCTATCCGCAAATGACTGACCGTGTACCCGCCGGATTTCTTGGAGTCATACGCAAAATACGCTTGCACCTGCCGATCCGTCTGCGCGCTAATCATTTTTATGGCGCTCTTGTTTGCTCCAACCGTGCCATCCGCGCCCAGCCCAAAGAACTTGCAGCTGATAACGCCCTCGTTCGGCAAGGCAAAATGCGCGTCTATCGGCAGGGACAAGTGCGTCACATCGTCGTCGATACCGACGGTAAAGTGCTGTCCGGCTTCCATCGTGTCCAGCGCGTCGAACACAGCCTTGACCATTGCGGGTGTGAACTCCTTGCTGCCCAGCCCGTACCGTCCGCCGCAGACCTTTGCCGTCCGCCCAGCGGCAAACAGCGCCGCGCTCACGTCCAAATACAACGGTTCACCGAGTGCGCCGGACTCCTTCGTGCGGTCAAGCACAGCGATTCTCTCCGCGCTCTCCGGGATAGCCGTCAGCAGCGCTTCTGCTGAGAACGGACGGAACAGCCGAACCCGCACCACGCCGACTTTCTCCCCCGTCCGCATGAGCGCCCGCGCGGTTTCCTCCGCCGTCTCCGCGCCCGACCCCATCAGCACCAGCACCTTCTTCGCGTCCGGCACACCCGTGTAGGAGAACAGCCGCAGCGGGCGCCCCGTCAGTGCCGCGACGCGGTTCATCGTGTCCTGCACGATTTCCGGCAGGGCGAAATAGTATGGGTTCGCCGCTTCCCGCCCCTGAAAATACACGTCCGGATTCTGACTCGTCCCCTGCTGATGCGGATGCTCCGGGTTCATGGCGCGCGCCCGGAACTGCCGGATTTGCGTCTGCGGCAGCAGTCCGCGTAATTCATCCTCGTCAAGCGCCTCGAACCGCTGGATTTCATGGCTCGTGCGGAAGCCGTCAAAGAAATGCAGCATCGGCACACTGCCCGCCATCGCGCTCAGATGCGCCACGACCGCCAAATCCGCCGCTTCCTGCACCGATGCCGCGCAGAGCATCCCCCAGCCTGCACTGCGCACCGCCATCACATCGCTGTGGTCGCCGAAGATGGACAATGCGTGGTATGCCAGCGCCCGCGCCGCGACGTGCATCACCCCCGGCAGCAGCTCGCCCGAAATTTTGCACATATCCGGCAGCATCAGCAGCAGCCCCTGCGACGCGGTGAAGGTCGTCGCCAACGCTCCCGCCGAGAGCATCCCGTGCAGCGCGCCCGCTGCGCCGCCCTCGCTCTGCATCTCCGTCAGCCGCATTTTCTGCCCGAACACGTTGCGTTTGCCCATGCGTGCCCACTCGTCACAGTTCTCTGCCATCGGCGTAGACGGCGTAATCGGGTAAACCGCTGCCGTTTCGCTGAGCGCGTATGCCACCTGTGCCGCTGCCAAATTGCCGTCGCCCACCATCGTTTTCATCCGCTTTTTGCACCTCCATGCGCCTGTTTCCGCGTATTGTATCCGCGCGGATGCGTTTCCATGCAAAAGCACGCAGAAATTGCGAAAAAAAGTGAATTTCCCTCTTGACAGGTGGGGTAAAGCGTGGTATAATCATTTTCGCAGTCAGCGAGTGGCGCAAGTCAATCGTTGAAGTGCCAATGGGGAATGGTGTAATGGCAGCACCTACGACTCTGACTCGTATTGTCTAGGTTCAAATCCTAGTTCCCCAGCGTTTGCCTCCGTTGTCTAGTGGCCTAGGACGCCGCCCTCTCAAGGCGAAAACACGGGTTCGAATCCCGTCGGAGGTGCATCATCCTTCGCTTTAACAGCGGAGGATTTTTTTGTGTTTCTTTATACGCTTGCCAGATTTTCGGCGCATCTTGACGCATTCATATCCGGAAATCGTATTGCATTTTTCGTCGTCTTCTTGCCTGTTCCCTGCTTTTATGGTATACTGAAGAAAATGACGTAGGAGGGCACCCGACGATGAACACAGACGTGCTGTTTGACCGCGCATTTGCCATCCGTGCCGCAAAGCCATGGCAATATTTGTTTGATACGCATATTTTTGCAGTTCGCTTTTCTGATGGTGAAATTGCGTGCTGCTCCGTCATGGGGCGCAACGGCACACATCTGGCGCTGGCGCTTTATTCCCTCACGGACGGTCTGTACGCGCTTGACAAACTCATGACCACAGACATGCGCGTTCTGCCGCGCCATCGAGCGGAGGAATGCATGCTCGGGCAGGACTGCATTCAGGTATCCTTCGAGAATGCGCAGGAAATCCTCGCGAAGGAGGCAAAGGCCGTCCGCGCCTACGCCAAAGCACACGGCATTTCCCTGCGCGGGCAGCACAATTTTCCGGTTTTCCATCGCTATCGTCCATCGCGCATGCCGTGGGCGCTGACTGACGAAACCGAGCAGCAGCATCTATTGGAAGCAATGGATGCCCTGCTGGAAATATCGCGTCGCCTCAGCACAGAAGAGCCTCTTGCCTTGGGGTTGATTGAGGGCGACCCATTCACGCACCCGATTCCCCTGCTGGCCGCGACCCCCGACGGCTATCGCTGGGATTCCTACACGCTGCAAAAGCCCGACGCGCCGGCACTCCCGGCGGGCAAAATGGAGGATGAACTGGCGCTGGCGCGGCTGAAGAAGCGCAAGAAGCCCTGTGCGCCGTGGGCGCTGGCGGTGTTTATGTACCCCACCCCTGTTCAGGACAAACCAGCCCAAGCGCCATATTTTCCTTATTCGCTCTGCGTTGTCGATACCGGCAGCGGCAAAGTGCTGACGATCACACCGCCGCGCAAAATCGACGAATACGCTCCCCATTTCTCCGCTGATTTCCTTTCCCTGCTCCAGCAGCACGGTCTTCCCCGTGAGTTTTGGTCAGCAGATGACCGCACAACGGCATTCATTACGCCGATTGCCAAGCAATTGGGGATTCCCGTTAATGTGCAGGCGGACATGACGCCGATGGATGAACTGCTGGGCGAACTTTACGACCATCTGAACGATGCTTCATTCGAAGGTGCAGATGAAATGGGCAATGCGCCGGATGATGCCGAGGTGCTTCGGCTTCTTGCCGCACACATTGCCGACGCGCCGGAAACACTCCGCGCCATACCGGATTACATGCTGACCGAGATACGCGCCGCAATTGCCGCACTCCCTAACTCGCGGAACGCCTTGCGCGCACTGGACGAAGAAATAAAGCGCCGCCGTCTCCCGCCGCAACAATGAGGTGAAGCATGTCGCAGACCACAAAACGCGCCTTAGCGCAAAGCCTGAAAAAGCTCCTGCAAACGAAGCCGCTGAGCAAAATCACCATCAACGATATTGCTGAGGACTGCGGTGTCAGCCGGATGACGTTCTACTACCATTTTGCAGATATATACGACTTGGTAGAGTGGACGTGTCAAGAGGATGCGAGCGTCGCGCTGGCCGGCAACAAGACGTACAGCACATGGCAGCAAGGCTTCCTGAACATCTTCCATCTTGTCTTGGAAAACAAAACGTTCGTCCTGAACGTCTACCACTCTATCAGCCGCGAGCACTTGGAGCGCTATCTCTATCAGCTGACGTATGACCTGCTGATTGGCGTGGTTGAGGAAAAAGCCGTCGGGCTGTCCGTCAGTGACCGTGACAAGGCGTTCATTGCCGACTTCTACAAATACGCGTTTGTCGGCTTGATGCTGAACTGGATTCGCGAGGGCATGAAGGAAGACCCAACGACGATTATTGACCGGCTCAGCGTGCTGATTCACGGTGATATCACCCGTGCACTGCACAAATACAGCGCAAGCTGACATGTAATACTATTTCCAGATGAAAATGCGCCAAGATGCGCCGCGAATTTTTCATTCTGGCTAACGTGAATGAAACGCAGCGTAGCAGCGCTACGCTAAGTGGAATGAACGGACGCCAGAAGGGAAAAGGCGCAAGCAGATGGCGCGGGTGAATCTGGAAATAGTATAAACAGGCATCCGAAGCGAAAGCACATGCTTCAGATGCCTGTTTTTGCTTGATGAAAACTATTCGTCCCCTGCTGCATCCAGCTCATCCAGAAACGAGCAGAGGTTTTCCTCCGAGTATTCGATTTCTGATGAGTACATCCGCGCCGCTTCGTTTTCGCCCAGCAGCGTCGACAGGCGCAGGAACAGCATCCCCGATACCGCACAAAACAGCACCCGCCCCGTCAGATCGTCATCCAGCAGCGCCCCCGGCAGATGCCGATGCAGCAGGTACACCGTGAACTGCTCCACCGCCAGCGGGGAAAAATCCGGCAAATCGTCCGGCGCATTCGTCAGCCGCGTCAGCACCGCGTCCCACGTCGGGTCAAGGCGCTCCAGCGTCCGCAGGAAGTCCGCCCATTCTGCTGCCGTACGCGTTGGCATTACCGTGCCTACCGCTTCACACAAGGCATTCAGCCGGGCCGGAATGCCGCGTGTCCTGTCCTGCATGATGCGGATGAGCGCCGCGCGCGCCTGCAGCAGCGTTTCTTCCTCCGGCGACCCCTGCGGACGTTTGCCGCCGCCCTGCGTATGCCACGTCATCGGCTGTGGCCAGTGCAGGGTCAAATCCGCCGCCGCTTCGCAGCAAAGTCCGAAGCCGACCTCGGTGAATGTCGAAAACTCGTTGCGGTAGCGCGGATGGTCAGCACAGATTTGGCACAGCGCCCCTTCGCCGCAAGCAGTGATGATGTCGCATAAGCCGCTGTCATTCAGCATCGGGCAGCGTTCATCCTCCCGCAGGCGGAAAGAAGCGCCGCCCGGCGTATCCGCAATCGCGTCGCGCAGCCGCTGCCCGATTTCACCCGTCATGGCAGCATACTTCGCCCGCGTGTCCGGGTCAATGTCGATTTCCCAGCCCTTGCAGCAGGTGTGGCGGCAAGCGTCCGCAATGCAGCGGAACGCATCCGCCGTCGCGGGGTAAATCAGCGTCATTTCAGCGCCTCCCACAGCGACCACGCCAGCGCGCGCACCGCCGGGTCATTCGGCTTTTCCCACAAGCGCGCCGTCAAGTGCCACACGCCGTCCTGCTGATAGAGGATGCCCAGCCGCGCACAGCGTTCCGTATTGTCAATCATCTGCACCGCGGGGTGAATGTCCGCCGGAAGGCGCTGCACATGCGCCGTTTGCAGGATAGCGTACCACGCGGGGGTGGTGTAATCCTCCTGTGCGAACCGCTTCAGCAGCGGCGACGCGGTGTCGATGGACAGCCCCATCGTCCCGACCGGCACAGGCTTGCCCATGCTCTCGCTGATTGAACGGAACATCGGGTAGCACCAGAAATCCGTGCAGTATTCCGCCGGAAGCTGCCCTTCCGCGCTCGGCACAACAATCGCCGCGCCGTCCGCCTTCTCTTCTGCGGATACAAACGCCACCATCCGCCCGTCCTTCTCGATGCCCTCGCGGGTGATGCGGATGTCAACCTGCGGAATCAGCCAAATCGGGTAATGATTGCGCGTGCCATCCTCCAGTGTCAGCACGACGGTCAAGCCCGTGATGCGCTCCTGCATGGCGTCCCGATAGCACTCCGCCGGGAACGTGACGGACACTGCGTCCGTCAGCCGCCCCTGCCGTGCACCCGGCGTCACGTCGCAAGCGTACAATTCGCGCTCACCGTCCATGAGGGTACAGCGGATGCAGGTATGCTGCTTCTCCGGGTCGCATTCGCTGATTTGCACATCAAAACGGATGTCCTCGCCCATCACGCCTGTGAACGACGCAAATTCACCCAGCACGACCGTTCCGGCGCAGAACTCGCGCCACTCCTCGGCGGAAATCAGCCCCTTGTTCTCCATCATTGCGTTCAGCACGCCGACAAGCGCCGTCCCCTGCCCGGTGTAGTCCTGCAAGTCCAGCAGCTGAAAGCCCGATACCTCCCGCGACCGCAGCAGCGTTTCGATTTCCCGCTTGTAGCAGTCCACCGCCAGATGCCCCGTCTGCCGGAAAAAGGCTTCATGCTCGCCGTACAGCCCCGCCCGTTCCAAATTCTCGCGCATGGCTTCGATGTTGCGCGGCTTCAGCGGCCCGGTGTAGTGCGGAATCTCCGAGAAATCAGGATAGAACACATACTGCCCGACCTCGTGGCTGATGACGGGCACATCCGGGATGAGGGCGTCCGCGGACTGCGCGTCCACTTCCTTCACGCCCGTGCCATACTGAATCTGCACCTTGCCGGCTTCACCCGACTGCCCCAGCGTTTCCGGAACGATGCTGGCATCATAATTGCTGACGGACTCCGGCGCGGTCGTCTGCACGATGCCCTGCGGTGCGTCGCACATGGCGTAGCTGCCGCGAATCAGCCGTTCGCGCCCCAGCCTGACGCCGACGAACACATTTTCCTCGTCCAGCACGTCCGGTACAAACTGGTAGTTGTTCGCGCCGCTGCTGTACAGCTTGGTGTCGTCCGCCTCGCGGTAGGCGCGCATCATGCGGTTCAGCACGTCCTTGCTGCCCCACAGCTCATTGCCCAGCGAAAGCCACAGGAACGACGGATGATGCCCGTATTCGCGCAGGATACGGAAGCCCTCTTGGAAGAGGAAGTCGCGTTCGCGCTCGTCGTAGCCTTCTTCGCCTTCTTCCGCGACCGTCCCCCAGAACGGCAGCTCCGGCGCCATATACACGCCAAGCAGATCCGCCGCCGTGAACGCCGCATCTGGCGGGCAGGCGGTATGGTAGCGGTAATGGTTGATGCCATATTCCTTCGCAATGCCCAAAATCGTCATCCACGACGCGACGTCAGTTGGCGTGTACCCGGTTTTGGGGTACAGCAGATTATCAACTTTGCCGCGCAGGAAGGTTTCGCGCCCGTTGATGAGCAGCCGCCGACCGAGCGTCCGCACGTCGCGCAAGCCGAATGTCGTTTCATACACATCGCCGTCGAGGTCAATGGAGATGGTGTGGATTTCGGGGTGCGCTTCGTCCCAGAAGGCTTCATTGCCCTTGAGCGGGCATTCCCCGTCCAGCACGCCCCGGCGGTACGGCAGCAGATGCTCCATCTGCCCCGGCAGCACGATGCCCGCCACACCGTCGGGCGCGCCGATGATATGCCCATGCACGCGCAGGCAGCCGCGCCGCAAGTCTGGGCGTACGGTCAAATCCGTCAGCAGTGTATGGGCGACAGTCAGGCTGATTTCGCCGGTGATGCCGTTCCAGTTGCTCTGCGTGTCCGGGCTGGTCAAATGCCCGCCGCGCGTGGGATAATCGGTATTATCCACGCGGATGACAAGGGTATGCTCGCCAGCGTGCACAGGCGGCAGGAAGTAGCGGTGCGGCGTGCATAGGCTCTCCTGATGCCCGATGGGGCGACCGTCGAGGTAGACGGTGGTTTTGCGGGTGCGTTCCAGCGTGAGCATCGTCTGCTCGCCCGTCCAGTCGCCCGCGGTGAACGTGCGCATGAACCACACCGCGCCTTCGAAGCGATACGCGTCGGTCAGGCAGCCCGTTTCCTTGGCGGGATTCGGCATTCCAAGCCCCGCCGCCGATGTTGTCCCCGGCAGCGTCATCGTCTCCGGGTACGCTTGCGGCATGGTCTCCTGTTTTTCCGCGTCCAGCTTCACCTGCCACTGTCCGCTCAAGTCGATTTTCATCATGGGTGTTGCAGCCTCCTTTCAAGCCAGAGGCTCTGCCTCTGGACTCCGCAAGGGGCATTGCCCCTTGACCCTTTCGCGCGATTGAGTTGGTGACTTCTTCATGCAATTTCCGCGTGTTTCGCTGGGATTTCGTCTCCGCAGAGGCGATTCCCCCTGTTCCAATCAAATTCAGCCAGAAAAAGAAAGACAAGTATGCCAAAACCCAAAAGTTCCTTCACCCAAGGATTCCCTTCCAGGCGAAATCCTTCCCCCACCTTGTGAGGGGCACACCTGCCCCAACGCAAATCGTCCCGAACCCTGATGCGCCAATCGAACGCGCGGGATTCTCCGTGCAGATGCGCACAGCCGCTTCCGGCGTCTGCCCGTAGCGCGCCATCAGGTTCTGGAACGCCTGCCGCATCAGCAGCACCGAGCCCGCCAGCGTGCCGTCGTGCAAACGTGCCTCATGTCCGCGCACCGTGACCGCTTGCCCGCCTAAGGCGTATTCGCCGTCCGGCAAGCCCGCTGCTTCCATGCTGTCCGTAATCGCAACGGCTTTGTCCGCCCCCTTGCAGCGCAGAAGCACCTTCACCGCGTCGTCGTGCAGGTGAACACCGTCGCCAATGAACTCCGCGAATAGGCGGTCATCCGTCAATGCTGCGCCGGGAACGCCGGGCGCGCGGTGCGTGAACGGCGTTTGTGCGTTGTAGGTGTGGGTGACGCGGTTCGCGCCCCAGTCCGCCGCCCGATGCACCTGTTCGTCGGTCGCTGCCGTGTGACCGATGGAAACGTGGATGCCGCTCTCCGCCGCCTTGCGGATGAATTCTTCCGCGCCGGGCAGCTCCGGCGCCATCGTGATGACGCGCACTGCCTGAATGTCGCCGCCCGTCAGGTCAAGGAATGCCTCCCAGCTCGGATGCAGAAAAAACTCCTTCCGCTGCGCCCCTGCCTTCTCCGGCGATAGGAACGGCGCTTCCATGTGCGCCCCCAGCACCCGTGCTGCGTGCTGCTCCGGCGTATCCATCACGCGGCGGACGGCGGCAATCACCCGGCGCGTATCCTCCACGCTGGCGGACATGGTCGTCGGCAGGAACGCCGCAACGCCCTCCTGATACAACGCCCGTGCCATCTGGCGAATCGCGTCCTCGCCCTGCATCGTGTCATGCCCGCGGAAGGCGTGGATGTGCGCATCGACAAACCCCGGCAGGACAAAATCCCCCTGCAGATCTATCACAGCTTCGCCAGCCAACGGCGCTAAGCCCTCGCCCATCGCTGTCACGCGCCCGGTTTCCAGCCGGACGCACAAATTTTCCCAAAAATGGCCATCCACAAAGAACAGCCCATTCCGCAGCAGCACCGTCAACGCACCTCGCATTCATTTTCTCATGAAACTCTCATGCAATTATCATACCACAAAGAAGGGTTTTTTTCAATCGGCGCAGAATTTCTTATTAGGTTGAAACCATGCGATTTTCGGATGAAAATGCGCCAAGACGCAGGCAGCGGGCGCAGGTGAATCCGAAAATTGCAAAAATGCGGGTATCCGCCGAATTTGTTGCGGTTTCTTCTTCATTTGTTCACATTAGGCTCAAATTCGGGGTGTATACTATGCTCCGAAAGCAAAGGAGGAAATCACCGATGTCCTTTTTCTCGAAGATGCAGAACGCCCTCGCGAACTGGATGCAGGGGCGCAACGGTCCGGATAATCTCGGCTTCACGGCACTCGTCGCCGCTATCGTTTTCAGTTTGCTTTCGCTGTTCCGCCTGCCGCTGGCGAGTTTCCTGTCCATGCTGTGCTATGTGTATGCTCTGTGGCGGATGCTGAGCCGCAACGTCGCCAAGCGGCAGGAGGAAAATCGCCAGTTCATGGACAAAACAGGGCACGCGCAGACGGAAATCCGCCAGTTTTTCCTGCGGCTCAGGGGCATAAAGACCTACAAGTATTTCCGCTGCCCGCAGTGCAAAACGCGCCTGCGCCTCAAGCGCGGCTGCGGCGAAAAGCACATCACCTGCCCCAAATGCCAGCACAAGTTCGACGAAAGGGCGTAAGCAATGTTCGGCTATGTCAGACCCTGTCTGGAATCGCTCGATGAGGCGCAGAAAAAGCGCTATCGGGCATGGTACTGCGGATTATGCCAATCACTGGGCGACCGCCACGGCTTCCGCGGCCGCATGACGCTCACCTACGACATGACGTTTCTGGCGATTTTCCTCTCTGCGCTCTATGAGCCGGCGGAAGCGCACGGGCAAATGCGCTGTCTGCCGCACCCGAAGGAAGCACACGATTTCGTCCGCACGTCGATGACGGATTACGCTGCCGATATGACCATCGCACTGGCGTATTTCAAGGCGCTGGACGACTGGCAGGACGACCGCTCCCTGCCAGGCGGGCTGACCGCGCAGCTGCTGAAAAAGCGTTACGAGGCGGTCAGCGCGGATTATCCCCGCCAGTGCGCCGATTTGGAGAAGAACCTGCGGGCGCTGAGCGAGGTGGAAGCGGCGCACAGCGATTCCCCCGATGCGGCGGCAAACTGCTTCGGGGCGCTGATGGCGTCGCTGTTCGTGCGCGAGGAGGATTACTGGTCGCGCACACTGCGGCTGTTCGGCGCGTCGCTGGGGCGGTTCATCTACATGGTGGATGCCGCCTGTGATTACGATGCCGACACGCGCAAACACAGCTACAATCCCGTGCTGCTGATGGGGCGTCAGCCAGAGGATATGCGCGACGTGCTGACGTTGCTGCTTGGCGACGCTTCAGCGGCGTTTGAGTCGCTGCCTATCGTCTCCGATGCGGATATTCTGCGCAACATCCTCTATGAGGGTGTCTGGCAGAGCTACAACGAGTTCCTCCACCGCCGCGCCGAAAAGCAGAAGAAGCACAGCGACCGCACAACCAAAGAGAGTGGGGACGATTCCCCGGTGAAAGGAGGCTGACGAGCATGGTCACAGACCCGCGGAAAGTGCTGGGTGTATCCGAAACCGCCAGCCAAGATGAAATCAAGCGCGCGTATCGCCGCAAAGCCAAGGAGTGCCATCCGGATTTGCATCCGAACGACCCCGACGCGGCGAAAAAGATGAACGAACTCAACGAAGCCTACGACATGCTGATGAACCCGGAGAAGTACGCCAACCGCCAGCAGCAGCAGAATCCGTATGGCGGGAATCCGTATAGCGGGAATCCGTATGGCGGCAGCAGTTACGGCGGAAATCCATACGGCTCTTACGGCGGCAATTCCTACGGCGGACAGCAGCAGGGCGGCTATGACCCGTTCAGCGACTTCTTCGGCGGATTCGGCTACGGCAGCTACGGCGGCTATCAGACGCAGGTCAACCCGCCGCAGGAGCAGGCGGGTGATTCCGAGCCGGTTCGCGCTGCCATCCGCGATATTCTCGCCGGACGGTACGCGTCGGCGTGTTCCATTTTGCAGAACGTCCCCAGCACGGGGCGGAATGCGCGCTGGTACTACCTGTCCGGCGTGGCGAACCACGGCGCGGGAAATCAGATTCAGGCGCTGGAACACATGAAGCGCGCGGTGCAGCTCAGCCCGAACAATGCGACCTATCAGGCGCTTTTGCGGCAGTATCAGCAGGCAGGGCAGACGTATCAAACGAATGCGTCCGGGTACAACACTTGGGCGATGGATCCGTCGAAATTGTGCATGAGCTTGTGCTTTTTGCAGATGTTCTGTCCGCTTTGCTGCCGGTGCTAAGGTGCTGGCAAGCCCCTTAACTCGGCGGAATTTTCCTATGCTGCTTGATTTGTTTTGTTGCAGGGGGGTCGCCTCTGCGGAGTGAAATCCCCTGCGCAACACAAAAACTGTATGCAATGCGCGCAACTGAATCGCGCAAAAGGTCAAGGAATCAGTTTCCTTGAGAAAGTGTAACTTTATGGGCAAAATCATCGGTATCGACTTGGGTACCACCAACAGCTGCGTCGCCGTGGTTGAGGGCGGCAGCGCAACCATCATTCCGAACGATAAGGGCGAGCGCACAACGCCGTCCGTCGTGGCATTCACCGACAGCGGCGAACGGCTCATCGGCAGCGCGGCGAAGCGTCAGGCAGCAGTCAACGCCGACCGCACGATTGCGTCCGTCAAGCGCCATATGGGCACGGACTGGCGCAAGACCATCGCCGGGAAAAGCTATACGCCGCAGGAAATCAGCGCCATGATTCTTCGCAAGCTGAAGCAGGACGCGGAAAGTTACCTCGGCGAACCCGTCACCGACGCGGTGATTACCGTCCCGGCGTATTTCGGGGACATCCAGCGTCAGGCGACGAAGGACGCGGGGCGCATTGCGGGTTTGAACGTCCGCCGCATCATCAACGAGCCGACCAGCGCCGCCCTCGCCTACGGGCTGAACAACGGCGCACCGCAGAAAATCATGGTCTACGACCTTGGCGGCGGCACGTTTGACGTATCCATCATCGAGATTGGCGAGGGCGTTATCGAGGTGCTGGCGACGTGCGGCGACAACCACCTCGGCGGCGATGACTTCGACGAGCGCATCGTGAATTTCGTCTGTGATGCTTTCCAGCGGGAACATCATGCTGACCTTCACCGTGATTTGGCGGCCATGGTGCGCGTGAAGGAAGCCGCCGAGCAGGCGAAAAAGGAGCTGTCCGTCACCGAGATGACCACCATCAGCCTGCCGTTCATCAGCACACTCGGCGGTCAGGCGGTGCATTTGGAGCAGACGCTGACCCGCGCGAAATTCAATGAATTGACGGCGGATTTGGTTGCGCGGACGGAAGGTCCTGTCCGCAGCGCCCTCAGCGACGCAGGCATTGCCGCCAGCGAGCTGGGCAAGGTGCTGCTGGTCGGCGGTTCGACGCGTATCCCCGCCGTGCAGGAGAAGGTTCGCCAACTGACCGGCATCATGCCGAGCAAGAGCATCAACCCCGACGAATGCGTGGCGCAGGGCGCGGCGATTCAGGGCGACACGCTGAATGAACACACGACGCTGACGAACTCCACGGGCTTGCTGCTGCTGGACGTGACCCCGCTTTCGCTGGCGATTGAGACGGTCGGCGGCGTCGCGACCCGCGTCATCGAGCGCAACTCCACCCTGCCTGTGCACTATCAGCAAGTGTTCACCACGGCGGGCATGTTCCAGTCGTCGGTAGAAATCAACGTCCTGCAGGGTGAGCGCCCGATGGCGCGGGACAACAAGAGCATCGGCAAGTTCCGTCTGAAGGGCATCCGCCGCGCAATGGCAGGCGTACCGAAAATTGAGGTCACGTTCGATATTGACACCAACGGCATCCTGACCGTCTCCGCGCGCGACCAAGACACTGGACGCGCCCAATCCATCACCATCACCGCCGACAACAAAATGAGCGAGGATGAAATTCAGCAGGCGATTCGCGATGCGGAGCAGTACGCCGCGCAGGACGCTTTCCGCCGCGACCTGATGGACACCATCAATCAGGCGCAGCACCTTTTGGCGCAGGTAAGCGCTGCCTTGAACCAGTGCAGCAAGCAGCTGGACAAGGACGAGAAGAAGCGCGTCAAGGACGATGAAGCTGCCCTTCGCCATCTGATTGGGCGCGCCAAGCCCGACAAAATGACGTCGGATGACCTGTCCGCCATCAAGAGCGCTATGGCAACCCTCGAAAGCAGCAGCGCCCACCTGATGAGCCTCTTCGACCCGAACGCGCAGGGCAGCGGCCAGTCCTGACGAAGCCGCACCACGTCCGGCGTGCGCTGCTGATTGCCCTGACCGTCTTGGCGGCGCTTGTCGCAGGGGGCATGGTTTACCTAACAAGCTGTGCCGCGGCGGAGCAGACCGTCTTGGCGATTCTGCCGACGCTGCTGGGCAGTCTGGAATAACAAGCAAGGGGATTGCGTCCACAATTTCGGACACAATCCCCTTTTTCGTTGCAATAATCATCAGAACAGCAGCAGAATCCCCTGCGCCGCCAGCACCGCCGCACACGCCGCAAGCGCCACCGTCAGCAGACTCTTCCCCTTCCACGCGAGGAACACCGCTGCCACCAAACCAACCGCCGCCGTGCGCATATCCCCCGTGGAATACAATACGTCGGGAATCGTCATTGCCCCCAGCACCGCGAACGGCACATAGTGCAGGAACGACTTGATGAACGTTGATTTGATTTCCTTGCGGAAAATCGTCAGCGGCAGCATCCGAATCAGGTATGTCACACCCGCCATCACAAGCAGGTAAATCGGAAAATTTGCCGTCATTGCGCATCACCCGCTTTCGTTTCTTCCTCCTGCACGGGGAAGAGCCACGCGCCCAGCGCCGAGGCGGCAATCGCACAGATGATGATGACAAACCCGCTGGACACCTGCGAGAGCATCGGCACATAGCGGAAGCACAGGCTCATCGCGATAGCCATCAGCACGACAATGCGCACGGGCTTCTCCTTGCGCGCGGGCGGCAGGATGATGGCGAGGAACATGCCGAAAATCGCGATACCGAGCGCATTGCGGAGGAAAACCGGCAGCAGCGTGCCCGCGACCGCGCCCAGAATCGTACCGACCGACCAGCCGAGGTACGGCGCGGTCATCAACCCATACAAATACCAGTGACTGACCTTCCCCGGCTGACTGGATGCGACAGCGAATATCTCGTCCGTATTCATGAAAGAGAAGAACAGGCGGCGCGGTGTGTTCATATCCGAATCCATCTTCTGGGAGATGGACAGACTCATCAGCGCATAGCGGAGGTTGATAATCAGCTGCGTCAGCGCGACTTCGAGGTACGACGCCTGCGCGAGAATCAGCGGCAGCCCGGCGAACTGTCCCGCACTGGTGACGTTCGTCATGGAAATCAGCAGCGCTTCGAGCGGCGACAAGCCATCCGCCACTGCCTTCATGCCGAACGTGAACGCAACGGATAGGTAGCCCAGCCCAATCGGGATTCCATGCCGGAAGCCCTTCGCAAAGAGTTTACGATTCATCGTCATTGATGCCTTCTTGTCGAAAAAGTCGGAACACAGCGTTTATGATAGCACGAAGTCCGTCCCTTCGTCAACGTCTATGCAGCAAAAGAACAGCAGGGGACTTCGTCCCGTTTCATTTGTCCCTGCACCCATCTTGCGATTGGCTGATAGCGGAAAAGACATCACCCGACGCGCCGCCGAGTTGTGCGGTATTGCCCATGCAAAACCGGCAGCTGATGGCACTTCATCGACTGCCGGTTTGCGTCTGTTCCTTCTGCAAACATAAGCAGCCACACACCGTAGCGCATGGCTGCTATGGATATTGATTCAGTTCGACAAACTGGAATTTTCAAATTAGTCTTTACAAACGACCTTTGAGCCTTCACCATCAATTACAATTCCCTGACGGTTGTT
>UMAU01042525.1_pt1 | contig 19159 bp, 19 predicted proteins | sample 1963791 | NCBI WGS metagenome assembly UMAU01 (sample SAMEA4835924, study PRJEB28245) | human gut metagenome | biome: gut microbiome; material: fecal sample | place: Denmark | collected 2008
ACAAGGGGCTTTCCTTTGGGTTATAATTCAGAGGCTATATAAATAGATGAAATCGAATTTAACAGCTGCGATCTCAGAAATATCAGAAATCAACTTCTGTATCGTAGTAGCAGCACTTAAGCAGCTTCTCCGTCTCTTCCTGTGTAGGAATACGAGGGTTAGAACCTGTGCAAGCATCTGCGATAGCATTCTTAGCGATCTCAGGTAATCTCTCCAGGAATACGTTTTCGGGAACGAAACCGTTTTCTGTAGGATAGCTGTCTGCGCCGTAGTTCTTGATGCAGTGAGGAATCTTCAGTTCGTCATTCATCTTACGCAGATAAGCGATGAGGAGCTTTACCTTTTCGTCGTCATTTGCACCGCCAAGACCCATAAAGTCAGCGATTACACCGTAACGCTTCTTAGCTGTTTCATCCTTTGCGTTGAATGCGATAACCTTAGGAAGATACATAGCGTTTGCGGCACCGTGTATGATGTGTGCACCGTAATCAGCGAATGCGGCACCTGTCTTGTGAGCCATTGAGTGAACGATACCGAGCAGAGCATTCGAGAATGCCATACCTGCGAGACACTGTGCGTTGTGCATTGCATCACGCTTAGCCATATCGCCGTTGTAAGAACCAACGAGGTCGTTCTGGATCATCTTGATTGCGTGAAGCGCAAGAGGATCTGTAAAGTCGCAGTTAGCTGTTGAAACGTATGCTTCAATAGCGTGTGTCATAGCGTCCATACCTGTATGTGCTACGAGCTTCTGAGGCATTGTTTCTGCAAGGTCGGGATCAACGATAGCAACATCGGGAGTAATCTCGAAGTCAGCGATAGGATACTTGATACCCTTGTGGTAATCTGTGATGATCGAGAATGCGGTAACTTCAGTAGCTGTACCCGATGTAGAAGAAATAGCGCAGAAGTGAGCTTTCTTTCTGAGTTCGGGAATACCGAATACCTTACACATATCTTCAAATGTGCAGTCGGGGTACTCGTACTTTATCCACATAGCCTTAGCTGCGTCGATAGGAGAACCGCCGCCTATTGCTACGATCCAGTCGGGCTGGAACTTGAGCATTGCGTCTGCACCCTTCATAACTGTTTCAACAGAAGGATCAGGTTCTACATTCTCAAAGAGCTCAACCTCCATGCCTGCTTCCTTAAGATAAGCCTCAGCCTTCTGTAAGAAGCCGAAACGCTTCATCGAACCGCCGCCAACGACGATCATTGCCTTCTTGCCCTTAAAGCTCTTTAATGCCTCAAGTGCGCCCTTGCCGTGATAAACATCTCTTGGTAATGTAAATCTCATGTGAAATTCCTCCTGTTCGGCTTATAGCCGTTATTAATCTATATTTAGCTGTTATCATCGTGCGCCCTGCGTTATGTATTTGTGTTGCAGGACTTCTTTCTTTTGTTCGTTATTATTTTAACACACTGAGTCGGAATTGTAAAATATATTTTAGGAATATCGGTATATAATTATCTATATAACAGTATCGAATAAAATCCGCACAAATCCGCTCTGTATCGGCATTTGCCGTAGTAAAGCCGTTTGTGAGCCTTTTGTAACAAAATTGTGAAAAGTGCGTAAAAAGCTAAATGTCAATATATGGCTGATTTTTTAATGGATAAATATTGCATTACTGGAACTTGTCAAAAGGTCTGCCGCCCATGCCTGTCGCCCCTGTCTGCCGCAGATAACCGCTTTGAAAATCAAAGAACGCAGAGCATACACCCTGCGTTCGCCGTTTATTCTTCTTCCTTTGTGTTTTGATACGTCTTTAATATATCCTCCGCAACGGCTCTTTGCGTCTTTCTCAGATCCATTGCCTGCTTTTGAATATGCCTGTGCGCCTGTTCCTCCGTCAGATTCAGATACTGCATAAGCATTGACTTTGCACGGTTTACTATCTTCATATCGGACAACTGCTGTGACAGCTGGCGGTTTTCCTCCTCCAGCTTTGCCATTCCGATATGAGCCACCTCGGCAAGCTTTATTGTCTGTATAAGCATAGCCTTGTTGAAGGGTCTTGGGAGAACGAATGCACCGGTAAACCGTATCTTTTTCTGCACCTCGTCGGCAATCTCGTGCTTGGCAAGCACCACTACGCCGTTTTTTGCGTCTTTTGCTATATCTGCGACAAGATCAAGCCCGAATTCGTCCGAAAGGGGAGTGGAGATGATGACACTATCAAACCTTGATATGTCTACGCCTCTTACGATAGCGCCGCTTGTGAAAGTCGAGATGTTGTCGCAGTCAAGATCAATCAGAAGTCCTGCTATGCTGTCGCAGATTTCGCTTGTTTTGCCTGCTATAAGTACATTCATTCCGACACCCTCTTTCGTGGTATTGAACACCCTCGTACCGTATGTATTACGATAGCGAAGCCGCCTTATCTATATCTATTTTCGTCTGTTGTCAGTTATGCGTGTAAAGCTGCTTGTACGGGCTTGCCGTATTCGGTGACAGCTTGTAGAATCTGCCCTTTAACAGATCGTTTGTGTTATATCCGAAATTCTTTGCGAATTCATCGACATATTCTCTTATATCAGCCTTGTCACTGTCGTCTGCGACCTCGCACGAAACCTGTACGGGAAGACCCTTAGGCGCTTCGTCGCTTCTTATATACATATGACCGCCGTGCATTCCCGTTCCGCAGAACGAGCCTATCGGCGCTTTGCCGTCACAGCCTATGCCGAGAACGATTATTATTCCACCTGCCTGATATTCGCCCAGAAAATCTCCGACCTTGCCGCCGATAATTATTTTCGGATAGAATTCGTGATATTCCTTCATATGTATTCCTACACGGTAGCCTGCGTTGCCCTTTACGAATATCTTGCCTGAACGCATCGCATATCCTGTCGTATCACCGCAGTTTCCGTGGATGAATATCTCGCCGTTGTTCATTGTGTCGCCGATAGCGTCCTGACCGTTGCCGTGTACTATGATAGTGCTTCCGTCAAGATATGCGCCCAGAGCGTTTCCGGGAGTTCCCTCAACCGTTATCGTCTTGCCCGCAACACCGCAGCCGATATAACGCTGTCCCATAGCGTCGGTTATCGTTATATCGTTGTCGTCACATTCGACTATCTTTTTATTAAGGTCGTAATAACCTATTTCGTTAGCATTTAATACTGTCATGGCTTATCCTCCGTTATTGCAGACATTAAGGACATCATCAGTGCTTTTTGCCTGCGAGCTTTTCTTCACGTCTTGCCTTGCCGAACATCATCATCTGCGGCTTATCCCTGAGAAGATCGAGATCTACCTCGGTAAGCGGTATCTGCTCCTTTATCATAGAGGTATAGATACCTGCTCTTGCTACGTCGCCCATAAGGATGAAGCCCTTCAGCAGACCGTCCTTGAATACCAGCTTCTTGTAGATTTCCTTGTCTGCATCCTCGGTAATGTCCTCATCGCCGTCATAGCTTCCGGCTGTTATGATATGCAGACCGTAGAAGCCTATGGCATTCATCGGTATAGCGTTCAGATAAAGCGTTTCCTCGCCTGCCATATTTTTACCTGCGACCTCGCCCTGCATAAATGCGTTAGGCAGAAGTGCGAGTATCCTGTCGGTATTTGACGAACAATCGTGGCTTACTGTGCAGTCGCCTGCGGCATAAACGTTGTCAATCGTTGTCTGCTGGTGAAGGTCGGTTATTATACCTTTTTCGACCTTGCCGCCCGCATCGCTTACAAGCTCTGTGTTAGGCCTTACGCCGACAGCTATTACAAGAATATCAAAATCCACCGTTTCGCCGTTTGTCAGCTTCGCACTGTTTTTTGAGAACTGCTCAACGCTTGTGCCGAGGATAAATTTCGTTCCTTTATCCTCGATATGCTTTTGCATTATCTCGCCTGCACGGACATCAAGAATACTCGGGAGTATCCTGTCCGCAAGGTCAACTACAGTAATATCGGCATTCAGATGATGAAGTGCCTCCGCACATTTAAGACCGATAAGACCTGCACCTATTATAAGTACCTTTGTGCCGGCTGTGACTTTTTCACGGATAGCCTTTGCACTGTCCCACGTCATGAATGTGAACTTGTCCTCGACTTTATCAATGTCCTTCATCGGAGGAACAAACGGTTTTGAACCCGTTGCTACCAATAACTTATCATACTGTACTTTCTCTCCGTTGTCAAGTACCACACAGCCGTTTTCGATTTTCTCGGCACGCACCGAGAAGATGACCTTTACATTGTTCTTCTCGTAGAAATCAGGCTCTCTGTAGTATATCTTGTCGTCGGCAACCTTGCCCTCAAGCCAGTAGCTTATAAGCGGTCTTGAATATGTGTGATATGCCTCGTCCGTGATTATCGTTATACTGCCGTCCCTGTCAACCGAGCGTATTCCCTGTACCGCACCTATTGCGGCGGCGGAGTTTCCTATGATAACATACTTTTTCATTTCGCTCCTCCTTATCTTTCCTCAAGGACGATAGCCTTGTTCGGACAGCCCTTTACACAGGCAGGCTCGCCGTTGTTGTTCTTCATACAAAGGTCGCATTTCTGTATGACCTTTGAATCCTCGCTTGTTACGATACAGCCATAAGGACAGGCAAGCACGCAGGTGTAGCAGCCTACACAACGGCTCTCGTCACACGAAATAACGCCGTCCTTCTGCGATAAAGCGCCTGTTATACAGCTCTTTACGCAAAGAGGAGTTTCACAGTGACGGCACTGCACGGCAAAATTTATTCCGCTGCCTTCCTCGACCTTTATTCTCGGTATCGGCTTTTTGCCGTTTGCAAAAGCCTTTATCATATTTTCGGCTCCGCTGTTTGCGGCGGCACAGTAATATTCGCACAGATGGCACGCAAGGCACCAGTCCTCGTTAACGTAAACTCTTTTCATTTTACTTCTCCTTTATCACTGACCTGCGTGCTGTATGCCGAGTATCTCAAGCTCTTTTTCGTTAAGGCCGATACCTCTGAGCATAAGTCTGTTGCCCTTGAGAGCCTCTACGGAGTTGATACCCATACCGCCCATCATTTCCTTGATCTCGTGATCCCACGCATGAACAAGATTTACAAGACGCTGATAACCGATGTTGGGGTTAAGACGCTTTACAAGGTCGGGACGCTGTGTTGCGATACCCCAGTTGCACTTGCCCGTCTGACAGCTTCTGCAAAGGTGACAGCCGAGTGCCAGCAGAGCGGCTGTGCCGATATAACAAGCGTCCGCACCGAGTGCGATAGCCTTTACCACGTCCGAGCTTGAACGGATAGAGCCTGCGACTACTACAGAAACCTCGTTTCTGATACCCTCGTCACGCAGACGCTGGTCAACGCTTGCGAGTGCAAGCTCGATTGGGATACCGACATTATCTCTTATTCTTGTGGGAGCCGCACCCGTACCGCCTCTGTAACCGTCTATTGCGATAATGTCCGCACCAGAGCGTGCAATACCGGAAGCGATAGCGGCAACGTTATGAACTGCGGCGATCTTTACGATGACGGGCTTTTTGTACTCTGTAGCCTCTTTCAGTGAAAGAACAAGCTGACGTAAGTCCTCTATCGAATATATATCGTGGTGGGGGGCAGGGGAGATGGCGTCCGTTCCCATAGGTATCATTCTTGTCCTTGAAACGTCCTCAAGAATCTTTGCTCCGGGGAGATGTCCGCCGATACCGGGCTTTGCACCCTGACCCATCTTGATTTCTATTGCCGCACCCGTTTCAAGATAATCCTTGAATACGCCGAAACGTCCCGATGCGACCTGTACTATAGTATTGGGGCCGTACTGATAGAAGTCCTTGTGCAGACCGCCCTCGCCCGTGTTATAGAATATGCCAAGCTCCGTAGCCGCTCTTGCAAGGCTCTCGTGAGCATTACGGCTGATAGAGCCGTATGACATAGCCGAGAACATGATAGGTGTTGAAAGCTCAAGCGTAGGTGTCGTTTCCGTCTTTACACTGCCGTCCTCGTTGAAAGAAACGTTCTTCGGCTTCTTTCCGAGGAATACCTTTGTTTCCATAGGCTCACGCAGAGGGTCGATAGGCGGATTTGTTACCTGAGAAGCGTTGAGCAGTATCTTGTCCCAGTAAACGGGATATTCCTTCGGGTTACCCATTGCCGAAAGAAGAACGCCGCCCGTTTCCGCCTGCTTGTAGACTTCCGTCATTATCTGCTGGCTCCAGTTGGAGTTGTTTCTGAACTTGTTGGGGTTATCTACTATCTTCAATGCGCCCGTAGGACAGATACATACGCATCTCTGGCAGTCAACGCACTGCTGGCTGTCCGAGATCATCATATCAAGATCTGCGTCATATCTGTGTACTTCGTTTGAACACTGTCTTGCACACGCCTGACATTTTATGCAACGGTCCTTATCTCTTATAACATCAAATAAAGGCTGAAAATAATTAAGTGCCACTGTTACCGCTCCCTTTCTTACTTCTTTTCGTTCAGCTTGACGATGATAGGCTCTCCGCCTCTCGGTGACCAGATACGGTCAACAACGGGACAGATGGCTCTTATCGCACATTCCTCGCTCGCAAGGTAAACCATATCACCCTTTTCTGCGGCAACCATTGAACGTAGCTTAAGTCTGTCGTTGAGTGCCATAAGGCCACCGTCAAAGCCGAGAATTATCGAGAACGGTCCTGTTATCAGCAGGCTTGAGAATACGTTTCTGAAGTATTTCAGCTTCTGTCTTTCGCTCTCGCTGTATTTATCCGAGTCTATCTCGCTCCAGAAGGGAGCGGCGATTATTTTCGCTATATCTTCAAGACACAGCTTCTGTTTTCTGTTGAGGAAGTCTATTATATATGTGATTACCTCTGTATCTGTAAGCAGGTTGCATTTGTAACCGTACATTTCAATATATCTTCTGTTTGCATCGTAGGAAGAAATTTCACCGTTATGTACTATGGTATAATCAAGCAGTGCAAACGGATGAGCGCCGCCCCACCAGCCCGGAGTGTTTGTAGGGTATCTGCCGTGCGCTGTCCAGGCATATCCTGCGTATTCCTCAAGTCTGTAGAACTTTCCGACATCTTCAGGGTATCCTACCGCTTTGAATACGCCCATATTCTTACCGCTTGAGAAAACGTATGAACCGTTTATCTTGTCGTTTATGTTGATAACGCACTGAGCAACGAATTCTCTCTCGTCAAGCTGACTTTCTGTGAGCTTTGTCGGCAGGGGATTCACGAAATATCTCCATATCAGCGGCTCGTTTGTGATATTCGGGTGCTTTCTCGTGGGAATACGGGAAAGGTTCACCACGTCAAAATGCTTGTCAAGAAAACGCTCGGTTTCCACCCTTGCCTCGTTTGAATCGTAGAAAATATGGAATGCGTACTGATCCTTGTACTCCGGATAGATTCCGTATCCTGCAAATCCGCCGCCCAGACCGTTTGATCTGTCGTGCATATAAGATATAGACTTTACTATCTTGTCACCGCATATTCTGTTGCCGTCCCTGCTTATAAAGCCTGAGATAGCGCAACCGGCGGGGATTCTGACCTGACCTTCTTTTTCCAGCATAAGCTCACTCCTGTTCGGTGTCTGTTTGTTTCTGAACGTTTTTTGGACGTTTTGAATCTGATAATTTCATTTTTGGGGACAAAAACAGCAGGCAACAGATGAATCGACCTGCAAATCTGCGGTATTTTGTAAATTAACCGTAAATTCAAGGAGTATTTGCAGTAAAATGAAACGTTTGCTTCAAATTTACCGCCATCTGAAACAGCTTTGTTTCGTTAATTGCCTGCAGCCGTTTTGACTACAGTTGTAATTATATCACGGGTTTGCGGTGTTGTCAATACATTTCTGCAAGTTTTTTAAATGAAACTTGCAGAATATTTTCTTGCAATTTTACATTCCGATTATGCAAAATGACGGCAGAACCGCTGAGAACAGCATCGCTCCGCCATTCATCCCACATTCGCACTTTCCGGACAAAGTAATAAAGCACCCTTCCGCAACATATATTTGTACTAAAAAACGAAAGCAGGTAACGTCATGGTAAAACGCAGAAGTTACAAAGCGGCGATAAAGAAGCTCAGACCTTTTGTGAAAGGAGCTGTAGCCGGAACAGTGACAGCGGCGGTTTTTACCGTTATCGGTGCATTTTTGTTTAATATTGCCGATGCTCCTTCGGGAGCAGACAGCGTAATGGCATATGTTTCACTTGGCGCATCTGCTGTCGTCTGCGGAATGTTCTTCGGCGGCGGCAGAGGAAAAAACGGCTTTGCGTGGGGAACGCTCGGCGGCCTTGCAATGTTCGCTCTTTGCTTTGCCGTCACACTTATATCCGGCGGATTTACCGGGACGGAATTTCTGCCTAAGCTGATAAGCTCAGCAGTGTGCGGCTGTATCGGCGGAATAATCGGTGTCAATATTGCGGCAGAGCGATAAAGGCCGGCTGATAAAATATTTCTATAGACAAACAAAGAAAAATGTGGTAGAATTACCTTATTCCCCGTGTATAACAGGGTATTTAACGCTGATGTAAAAGGAAGGATAAAAATGAACAGTTATTCAATAGAAACGCTTGCGGTTCACGCAGGCTATGAAACAGACGAAGCTACAATGTCGGTAACTCCGCCCCTGTACGAAACAAATGCCTATGTGTTCAAGGATGCCGAACACGCAAGAACGCTCTTTGAACTTAAAGAGCCGGGCAACATCTACTCAAGACTACAGAATCCCACCTGCGATATTCTTGAACGTAAGGTAACAGCTATGGACGGCGGTGTTGCGGCACTCTCGTTTGCGTCCGGACACGCCGCTATATTCAATACTATAATAAACCTTTGCAGTGAGGGCGATGAGCTTGTTTCGTCCATAAACATCTACGGCGGTGCGATAAACCTGCTCGGAATCACATTAAAGAGAATGGGCATCACGGTAAAGTTCGTTGACCCCGATGATCTTTCCGCCTGGGAAAATGCCGTAACCGACAAGACAAGGCTGTTCTTCACCGAGCTTATCGGCAACCCCAACGCAAACGTTGCCGATATCGAAGAAATCGGTAAAATAGCCCACAAGCACGGCATCCCGTTTGTAGTAGACAGCACCTTCACAACACCCTATCTTTGCAGACCCATAGAGTGGGGCGCTGACCTTGTTATCCACTCTGCAACAAAGTTTTTAGGCGGTCACGGAAGTGTAATGGCAGGCGTTGTAGTAGACAGCGGAAAGTTCACGTTCAAGGGCAATCCCAGATTCCCGCTTTTCAACGAGCCTGACGTATCCTATCACGGTGTAGTGTTTGCCGATCTCGGCGAGCTGGCATTCATCTCAAGACTCCGTGCGCTCATAACAAGAGATATAGGTGCCTGCCTTTCAGCGTCTGCGGCTCACACCTGCCTTACAGGTATGGAAACGCTTGCTCTGCGTATGCAGCGTCATTGCGAAAACGCACTTGCAGTAGCAAAATTCCTTGAAGCCCACCCTGCCGTTGAAAAGGTAAATTATCCTGCACTGCCCTCAAACAAGTATTACGAGCTTTGCAAAAAGTATTGTCCCAAGGGCGCAGGCGGTGTGTTCACATTCGTTATCAAGGGCGGCAAGTCTGCAGGCGAAAAGTTCATGAACAGCCTTGAGCTTTTACAGATAGTAGCTAATGTCGGCGATGTAAGAAGTCAGGTTATCCACCCTGCTTCAACAACGCACAGCCAGTTATCGCCCGAACAGCTCGTAGCCGCAGGAATAAGCGAGGGTACGGTAAGACTTACTATCGGTATCGAGGATATAAACGATATTATTGCGGATATCTCTCAGGCGCTTGATAAAGCGACAAAGTAACATAGGATGAATATTAAACGGGAGCGGATACCATCAGACCGCCCCCGTTTTTTATAAAAATTTTATAAAACCCCTTGACAAACTCTTTTCGATATGCTAAAATATATTAGTAAATTTACAAGATATGCGCCAATAGCTCAGCTGGATAGAGTATCTGGCTACGAACCAGAGGGTCGGGGGTTCGAATCCCTCTTGGCGTGCCAATTTACATTAGTTACACTTTTAGGGATACTACAGTAGTAGTGTCCTTGAAACTGTAAATAAAATCATATATCACACAGCAGAGCAGGTGCAACTGCTCCACTGTGATAATATACATTTTGTGTTCCGACTCATAGTTTCGATTAACGCTCTCGCATCTCTCCGTAGCTTAACACCTACCCAGTCCGATGTAGCTCAACTGTATCAGTAGTACAGTATGTATACTCGCTCCGCAGAATGTGCGGCGTTTCTGAACTGTGACTGTTAGTCGGTGGTTTGCAGTAAATCGGTGTTTACTGTACCTCTCCCGTGTTACTCACGCGATGTTCTCAGAACTAATGCGTAGTTATCTCGGCTGTAGGTCATCTCTGACGATGGTCGGCATTCAATTTGTACTGCCTTTGATATGCGGCAGGTGGGGATATACACTGCGGATTTACGCCTTGTATATCAGATTAAAAACACAAGAGCCTCCAGCGTCTGGTAAACTTCTGAAAGCTCTTGCAAAATTGTATTAAAAATTGTATTAAATGTGCTATAATAAAGCACACTAAAGGCACTATTGCACTAAGTCAGTCAGATGGTTTCGCATCGAGCTGATGAGGGGCTGTATCGTTCTTGCAGGAACTATACAGCCTGTGTGTGGTGTTTTTTTATTTACTCTATTATACAACACTTTTACAGTTTTGTCAATTCAATTGATGTAATGTATAGTATACAGAATTGACAAAATGCGGGTGAGTGTTTGTGCAATTTTTTGTTTTGTGAAGCGGACAATTACACAAGGACAAAGCGAATGTACGGAGAAATAAAAGAAATAGTGATCATATTGTAAAAAGGAGTAACTATATATAACCGATTTTCTGTTTGCGCTTTTATCATTTTTCACTTCTTTTCATTTTTCTAGTATTGAATATACCATGAAATTTTCTATTATATAGCATCCCTTATTTTCAAAAAACCGGTAGATGGTATCTATATAGGTGCAAATTTTATGAGAATCAAAATAGCCAAACTTTACATATCTCCCGTTGTGTTTCACGGCTATGTTGAAATAAAAAAAGAGTCCCTTCTCGAAATGGAAAAACACGAACTTGTTATTTTCTTTTTGAGTGGAGCGGTTGGCAATGTCTTCTTGATTGGAGTTTCACTATTACTTGTTAGCAATTTCATTAATTTTTATTTTTCCATTGTTAATATCTGTTATGCAACCGCAAGCGTACTGCCCTTTATAATAGGAAATAATGATATGACTACAATGATAAAGGTTTTGAAAGAAAAACAAAAGATGTCTAAAACTGATATTTGATATAGCATTAATGATTAGAAAGGTGATTAGGTTGGTATGTCCTTACTGCAACAATGAAATGGAAAGCGGAATGATTGTTATTTCTGCCACAGGAAGTGTACCGTGTGCAATTATCGAGTGGTACTCTGAATAAAAATGCAAAAAGGGAATATTCGGCATATCCAAAAAAAGCAAGGTCAATATAAAAGATCGAAAAAATGGACATTTTTGCTCACACTATTGTTCTCATTGTTGTAAAGCGTTTTGTGAATTTGAAACAAAGAAAAACGGAATCGCTTTAAATTTAGTGTTCTGAAAAAATTATCGTTTTTATAGAGATGAGCAAAACATGAAACAAAAACTAACAGAAGTCGCAAAATAGGCAAGTATCAAATAAAAAAGCAGAAAAACGGCACAGCAAAGCTGACATCAGCCGAACAGAGCTGAAATCCGGCAGAAATATTCAAAACAACTCGTCAAGCAATACACTTAACGGATTTAAGACTGCGATAAGAGCTTTCGAATTTAGTGACAACAGTTGCGTGAGCGACAGCGAGCAAAGCAATATGAGCAACAGAATTAAGGTTTTGTGCAGCATTAAAGCTATGCACCCAAAGACGTTCCTGACCAGTCTGCTTGAAACGAGAGTTGTAACGCTCAGCCTCTGTTCTGAGTGCATAAATCTTCTTGAACGAAACACATTCACGGTCAATGGAAAGTCAGTAATCATCGGGAAGCGTGACATATTTAGTACAACCGCGAGTTTTTTTGCCATTGTTCCAATTCTTGTGATTGCATGGACAACAGCCTGATTTTGAACGTTTGAACGGACAGCAGTATTTTTGGCGAGTTCTGCCATTGTCAGAGAATTTGCCGTCTTTGTGCATAGCGAGACCGGCTTCACAAATCGGATGACCTGTTGAAAGCTTCTTCGGATTTTTAGTGTTACGCTTGTTGATGGGAATAAAGCATTCGCCGTGATAAATATCTTTGACGGCATTGTAAATTGCCTTAACATCGTAACCTTTATCAGCAAAAAATGTGCATTCCTCAATTGAAAGAAAATCATTGGTTTGGCTTAGAATATCAAGAACGACAGTGCTGTCGGCAACATCGGCAGTAGTTGTCATTTCAAAGATTGGTAAGCCTGTAATGCAGTCAACTAGAATATGATTCTTGTAACCCCAATAGTATTCAAAATTACGCTCGTTATGCTGATTTGAAGCGGTATGAACACCCAAACCGCAGTCTTCGTCAGACTTAGGCTGATTGCCTTTTGCAAACTTGTTTTTAGCGAAAGATTTTGGGTTATTCTGCTTAGTATTTGCACTTATGGGAGTAGAGTCGAGAGCTATGAATGAAGTGTCGATAATACCCATTTTGGACAACTTCAGCACTTGAGACTGCATAAGCTTTTTAAGCAGAGCGTTATCAAGATTTCTGATGAAACGGTCGAAAGTCCAGTAGGACGGCAATGGTTTCATGATATTGAAACCGCAGTAATGTGCGATTATCAGATTGTTATTGAGATAGTCCACTAAATCTGTGATACAGGAAAAACATTCGCATTTTATAACAATAAAAGTGCAAAACCTTGCTCTTTTTGAAAAACCGATTCTCCCTGTTTTTGCGGCAGCTTCGGGAAAATGAGATAGGCGAGATTAAGAAAAAGCTTCTCATAGAATTGTGCTTTCGGTGCAGATGTGAACAATGTGATGTCCTGTAAAATTTCTTGGCGATAGATAACAGCCAGCCCCTTTCGTGTGGTTTTCGTACAATTTAATTATACCAAAGTTGGTTGGCTGTTTCTATATATTTTTAGTGATAAAATTATTTTTTGTGTCCTGCAAATCCGCTTCTTTTCTACGTTTGCGGCGTTTTGCTCAGGGCTACAAAGAATGGACAGTGGAGGTGGCAGATGTTACGATAATGCAAGGTGCGAAAGTGTGATAGTAATAATGAAGGAGGAGATGTTTTACAGTCATAAGGAAAATCTGAAAATTATACAATTTATAAGGCAGTATTTCCTGAGTTATAATATATTGATGAAAGGATTGGCGAAAAAACAAATATATATAAATTTTTGAAGTTATGTTAAAAATTGATACAGATAATTGATTTTTATGATGTATCAAGTTGTAACCTAATGCCGCAATGTTCCCCGCCTTTATAGGCGGCATGTTCCATTCAGACTATCGTAGGTGAATTACTGCCTTACAGAAAAGCTGAGGAGCTAACGCTCCTGCGGCAAGATTTCTTCGTCACAGCCGATGAAAAGCTATGCTTACATCGGGCTTTATTCCGAGTTAAAATTAAAGGAAATTATCAAATGAAGCTTAAGTTCATACATAAAGCAAAAAGAATATTTATAACCATCTCATCATTGTCAATAATTGCGGCGATCTCTATAGCGGTTGCATCATCGGCCAGTGCCGCAACACATTTTACAAGCTACACCCCTAAAATCAAATATAATAATGGCAACATTGATTACTGCTATTATGTTGATGGTTCTAAAAATGTTAATCTTACTGCAGGCGAGTATTTTGTAAATGGTAAATCATCTTGTTCAGCACATAGTGTTATCAGTCCTGAGGCATCAACTGCAACATGTGGATGTTTTGACGGTTGTTATCAATGCTATGGGTTTGCAGCATTTGTGTATAAAGGTGTATTTACTAAAAATTTATCTGAATCAAAATGTAATGATTTTGGTTGGGGAAGCGACAACAATGATTATTTATTCCTAACCGCAAGAAACTTGAAAATTATGATTTCCGATTTACCGGTGGGCACGCATTTGAGAGTAAGAACATCAAACAATAATAACCACTCTATAGTTTTAGCGGGAAAAACTGATACAACAATTACAGTTTATGATGCTAACGGGTGCGGATCTAATTCCAGCTTATTAGAAGCTGGATCGTCAAATTATTCAGGACATTGCCAAATAAACAAACAGGTTTTCACATACAAGAATTTTGCCAAAAGATATCCTCGACTCGATTATATGCATAAAGGAGCTTAATATGAATGACAGATTAAGATTAATATTGTTGGTTATGGCTTTATCGGTCACAGTAGCTTTAACAGGCTGTTCTCAGCCCGAACAAAACAGTAGTATAGCGGCAGATGATAATACAACGTCCTTACAAAGCAGTATCGATACTGTTACCGATACTTCAAAAACCGGGAGTATAACAGCACCCGAAGGTAGTGAGCTTGTAAAAACGCTTACCGATAACAATAATAACACCGTGGAGCTTTACGGATATAAATCGGGTTCCGATGAGCCGTTTATATGCTTTATTTCAATTAAAGATAACGACAAAAAACCGATTCAGCAAATAGAAATCAACAAATTCAAAACCTTTACCACAGACAGCGGAGATAATGTATATGTTTATGCAGATGAGAAAACCAAACAAGGCTATAGAATTATATTAAACACAGACAATAGTATTAAATCGGTAGAATATTGTGAGGACGCATTACAATACATAAAACTCATAGAGGATATTAATAAAGGCAATACATCTATCGAAGAACCTGTGGAGGAATTGCCGGAATTCTATACCGAAGACCCCGAAAATGAAATGTACCTCGGCAACGGCGAATTTGTAAAGCTTGCCGACCTTGAAGCCGATCCCAATGCGGCAGGTTCATATATTATCCGTGGTTCAATGGGCGGTTATGAATATGAACCGTTTGACAACAACAGCATAAGAAATCCAGATGATTACGATTTGAACGAAATGAAATGTATAGGCTCTCAAAAAGGACCCGTGGTAAGCAAGGATAAAATAATAGTACATGAAGGCGACAGCATCGGCAGTAAGGGTCTGATAGTAGACTCGTGCTACATCAGCGTAGCACCTCGCGTAATGTATAGCGAAACGCTAAAAAAAGATATTGGCATAGGCTATGATGTAATGGACGCAAAAATAACTCTGACGGGTGAAGTAACCTTTACGGGTATACTGCTTGCCGAACGCTACAATATAGAGAATTCGGAGCATGATGGCGAAAGCAGAATACTGTTTATGCCTTATTCTAAGGAATACCATGAGGCTGTGCCGTTCCTTTTTGATGTTGACGCTCAATATAAAGGGAGTAGCTGTGCTATGTTCTATAATTACAGCTGGGGCAATCCGCAGTTTGCGATTACAACAAGCGATGGTGTTATAAATATCGGTTATTTAAAGGATTGCGACTTTTTAAGTTCCGATACATTTTCAGAGGATGTGTATTATAAAGAGGCCACAATAACATTTTCAGAGATTACTTATATATCCACAGAAAGAGGCGGTATGAGCGGATTAATCGGTACTGTTGTATCGGTGGATAATATATGTGAGCTTGGGAAAAAGAAAGAGGTATAATATGATGATAATCAAAAACATAATAAAAGCAACTATAGCAACAACAGCTGTAATTTCATCGGCATTTGCTATGGTGTTACCAGGAAACGCATTATCACCTGTCACTTACAAAGCAGCATGAAACTACAAGTTGGTTCCTATGGGACCAACATCATGCGTAGTCATGTCATACACTATTAATCAAAGTAAACAAACAGCAACTGCAAAATATGTATTCGACGGTGGGACGGAGGTTCCAAACGGCGTAAAAAGAGTTTCAGTGGTTTGTGAATTAATAATTCCTACAAAAAATGGAGAAACTGTCATAAAGAATAAGACTAACGGTAACGGCGAATATTCCAGACTTGAAAAAATGACAAAAACAGTAGCATTGACTGATGCTGAAAAAGCAGCAGGATACAAAATACAGTTTGTAGATATATCTATAAATTGCACTTCTGGTACATACAAACCATTCTGGGCAGTCAGCTACACATATTAACTTTTGTTTAGCGACTGCACGTACGGTGGCACAACATGACGTGTTATAAATGTATCTATAAGACAAAAAAGGAAAAAAACGAAAGATGCTCCTGCGTTTAAAATATAATTACTGCTTATGTTTTTTGACACAGATAATAAAATAAAAACATAAATACAACTTATGAAAGGGCAATATTATGAACAGGAAATTAAAGCTTATAGGCACTGCAATACTGATTGCTACATTTGCGTCCACGTTTTCCGCCTGCTCGGATACAAAAACAGATGAACAGGCGAGATATATGCGAGTATACGGAACAATATATAATGACGGCGAGTTGATAGTTACCGAAAACGCAGTACTAAGCTTTTTACAGTATTCTGATATGAGTACAATTGCGCTATGCGGTCAGTCAAACTGCGACCACTCAAATGCTGTTACAGAGGACGGACTTCCGTGCCTTGCTTACGGCAAACAAACCTTGCCTTTTTTGTATAACGAAAAGCTTTACTGGTTCGAGGATAGATACGAAACCAAAGACGGAAAAGCAGTAGAATCCGCGGTACTTCACTCATCAGACCCGCTTGGTACTTCCGAAAAGGAAGTATGCAAAATAGAAGGCTTTTCCTGCGACTGGATAAGCACAAGCGTACTTAAAAACAACACCCTGCTGTTTTTCCCTTATCAGTCTGCTTATGACGAAAAAGGAGCGATTACAGGCGATAATACCAATCATTTCGGAGTGCTTGACATAGAAACCGGAAAATTTACCGATTTTGGTGCAACGGAAAACAATAAAACAAAGATTTTAGGTGTCTATGACAACAAATTTTATTTCAACAGCTCGGTGTACGACATTAAGACAGGAAAGTATAGTGAAAACACTATGCCGTCCGAGCCGCCTGCTGTCAGACTTAGCGATGATTACTATGCATATAACAATGACAGCAATATTGAAGTGTTAACTCCGAAGACCTCTGAACCGATTGTTATTCATAACGACAAGATATTGTCTGAAACCGTCATTTTGGGCGATTATCTGTTCCAATGCGATAATGCACAGTGGTATTATTATAATTTAAAGGATGAAGCTCCCGCAAGGCATGATATAAGCTATGGCGAAGGGCTTTATGCACAGGTATTGTCCGAGTACGAGGACAGCTATATTATCAGCGTCTATAACGCCGAAGAACAAACAGTAACAAAAGAAAAGGTAGCAAAATCGGATATTCTGGGGGAGTAAGATATGGCAAAAGGATTAAGTAGAATAGCTTTAATAGTGGCGACCATTGCGGTGGTTATGTTAATCTCAAGTTGTTCAGATGTAACAGAAAGCTCTCAAAGTAGTAACAAAGAGAAAAGTGTTACAAGTCTTGTCGGAGAAATATATCATGGCGACGGATATTTTATTCTTGACGAAAACGGTCTGCAAATAGTCAAGGAAGGTGCTGCCTATGACGAGAATAAAAAGCTATGGAACGCACCATTTGCCGCTGTGCGTAAAATTAATGATACTTTTTACTGTGACAGTTTTACTTCTCCTGATAAATTCGATGATAATATGAATTACAAAGGTGAAGTGCCGCAGGACAGCAAAAAAATGATAAAATTGCTGAAATCGGGTGATGTTACAGAAAGTGGGCTTACCGTCACCTCTGCAGTTTCGTCCGTTAAAGAAACACTCGAATACAATCGGGAAACAAATTCTACCGAGCCGGGAATATCGCAAACAGTATACACAGAAATCACATTAAGCGGAGAGGTTACTCTTGAAGGCGTATTGTATGTAGTTCTTGATGAAGATCTGTACATATCAGAAGAAAACAGCATATTGTTTTTCCCTTATCCCGAAAGCTTAAAAAATGCACTTGGTTTTTCACCGAGGTTTTCCGGTGATATAGAGAGTAGTTATCTTACCTCCAATGCTTCTAAAACAAGTGTATTGCTATATGGCGATTGTGTATATTTTTATGCAGGCAACACAGATAACAGCGAGTGGCTCACAAAGGATTTCAGAAATAAACCGTTTGGTACAGCAAAATTAACGGTCAGCGATATAAAGCTTATATGGCAAAGCGATAGTCTGGACAGGTTTTCCTTTACGGTAAAAAATGCGGAAAATGTTCAGGCTAAAAAGTAGAGGTGTAAAAAATGCTTCAAATTAAAAATCTTAATAAACATTACGGTAAAAAACAGGCTCTTTTTGATTTTGAGATGACCTTTAAAAACGGGGTTTACGGACTTTTAGGCCCCAACGGCGCAGGAAAATCAACGCTTATGAACATTATTTCAGATAACCTTGCACCAGACTTAGGCTCGCAGCTTTGCTGGAACGGCACAGACATAACTAAGCTTGGCAGTAAATTTCGCCGTAAGGTCGGATATATGCCGCAACAGCAGGCGCTTTATGACAACTTTACCGCAAGACGGTTTATGATGTATAATCAGCTCTCAAAGGAATTTCTACAGCAGTAGCAAGAGAGCAAACCGAGTATCTGTTAAGTGAAGTTGAACTGCATGACGTAATGGATAAAGCTATCGGAGGCTTTTCGGGCGGCATGAAGCAAAGAGTTTTAGTTGCACAGTCCCTACTCGGAAGCCCCGAGCTTGTTCTGCTTGATGAGCCGACGGCAGGTCTTGACCCAAAGCAAAGAGTTATCATACGGGATATGATACATAAAACAGCAAAGGACAAAATTGTCCTTGTAAGCACACATATAGTATCTGATGTTGAAACTATTGCAGATGAAATAATAATTATGAAGCAGGGCAGAATTGCCGCAAACGGAACTGTTGAACAGCTTGTCAGTGTTCTCCCGCACGAACGCCGGACACTCGAAAACGCATATATGTTGCACTTTCCCGAGAAAAACACGGCAGGAGGTGCTATAGATGAAAATAGCTCTGTATGAGCTTTACAAAGCGTTAAAAAGCAAAGTGCTGTTAATATTGTTTGTAGCACTGTTTTTGCTGAATTTAGCTCTTTCGGCAACATATACGCCTGTCCTTGGCGTACCCGATGAATGTATTCGTGAAATTAACAAGGTATATTTATCTACATCGGAAGAGGAA
>UMAU01027644.1_pt1 | contig 17370 bp, 15 predicted proteins | sample 1963791 | NCBI WGS metagenome assembly UMAU01 (sample SAMEA4835924, study PRJEB28245) | human gut metagenome | biome: gut microbiome; material: fecal sample | place: Denmark | collected 2008
TCCGATGCCACAGACCCGCTTCGTACTGCAGAAAGCTCTTCAAATCGGGCTGAAGCCGATTGTGGTGGTCAACAAAGTAGATAAGCCAAACTGCCGTCCGGAAGAAGTATACGAAATGGTATTCGACCTGATGTTCAGCCTCAACGCCACAGAAGACCAGCTGGACTTCCCTGTACTCTATGGTTCAGCCAAGAACAACTGGATGGGTGAAGACTGGAATACTCCAACCGGAACCATCACTCCGCTGCTGGATGCCATCGTAAAATATATCCCGGCTCCCCAACAGTTGGAAGGAACTCCGCAGATGCTGATCACATCACTTGATTATTCTTCATATACTGGTCGTATTGCCGTAGGCCGTGTACACCGCGGAACCATCAGCGAAGGCATGAACATTACACTTGCCAAACGCGACGGTACGATGGTTAAATCAAAAATCAAGGAAGTACATACCTTCGAAGGTCTGGGACGCAAGAAAGTACAGTCTGTATCTTCAGGCGATATCTGTGCCATTGTAGGTGTAGAAGGCTTCGAAATCGGTGATACGATCTGCGATTACGACAACCCAGAACCGCTGCCTCCTATCGCTATCGACGAGCCGACTATGAGTATGTTGTTTACCATCAACGATTCTCCGTTCTTCGGTAAGGAAGGTAAGTACGTAACTTCTCGTCACATCCACGACCGTCTGATGAAAGAGCTCGACAAGAACCTGGCATTGCGCGTACGCAAGACAGAAAACGAAGATGGTAAATGGATCGTTTCCGGACGTGGTGTGCTGCACTTGTCTGTATTGATTGAAACCATGCGTCGTGAAGGCTACGAACTTCAGGTAGGACAGCCGCAGGTTATCTTCAAAGAAATAGATGGTGTAAAATGTGAACCGATTGAAGATTTGACCATCAGCGTACCCGAAGAGTTCGCCAGCAAGATGATTGATATGGTTACCCGCCGTAAAGGTGAAATGGTGTCCATGGAAACACAGGGCGACCGTGTAAACATCGAATTCGATATGCCATCACGCGGTATCATCGGTTTGCGTACCAACGTGCTGACTGCTTCTCAGGGAGAAGCCATCATGGCTCACCGCTTCAAGGAATACCAGCCGTACAAGGGAGAAATTCCTCGCCGTACCAACGGCTCCATGATTGCCATGGAATCAGGAACTGCCTTTGCTTACGCCATCGACAAGCTGCAAGACCGCGGTAAGTTCTTCATCTATCCGCAGGAGGAAGTTTATGCCGGACAGGTAGTCGGTGAACACGTTCACGAAAATGACTTGGTAGTCAATGTCACCAAATCAAAGAAGCTGACCAACATGCGTGCTTCAGGTTCTGATGACAAGGCCCGTATCATTCCGCCGGTCATCTTCTCACTGGAAGAAGCACTGGAATACATCAAGGAAGATGAATACGTAGAAGTAACTCCGAAGAGCATGCGTATGCGTAAGATCATTCTGGATGAAACGGAACGCAAGCGTGCCAACAAGAACGCGTAAGCATACATTATCATTGATATAAAATACTAAGAGTGGAGAACTTGTAACCAAATAAATTTAACAGGTTCTCCACTTCTTGGTTTTATATCACGTGAAATCACCCTATAATATACCTATACAAATGAAAGCAGACTCAAAAACATTATTTTTTATTCTAACAGGAATCTGTATTCTTGTCCTACTGCCTTTCCTTGGGATGACATTCTTCCACACAAAAGGAGAACCGAGAGAAGCCGTGGTCGCATTATCCATGATTCAGTACGATAACTGGATCTTACCCATCAACAATGGAGTAGATATCCCTTATAAACCCCCGTTCTTTCATTGGTGCATCGCAATCTTTTCCACACTCACAGGGCATGTAAGCGAATACACTTCCAGACTACCGTCTGCTATAGCTCTAATTGCAATGATTTTAACCTGCTACCGCTTTTATGCTCCGCGAAGTGGAAAGGAAATTGCTTTTCTAACAGGCCTCATCACACTGACCAATTTTGAGATTCATCGTGCGGGCATAAACTGTAGAGTAGATATGGTATTGACTGCATTTATCGTTCTCACTTTATTTCGTTTTTATCAGTGGTACGAACACAAACAAAAAGGAATACCTTGGTTAGCTATACTGTTTATGAGTGGTGCCACGCTTACCAAAGGCCCCGTCGGCATCATCCTTCCTTGCTTCGTCACAGGAGTATTTCTTTTAATAAAAGGAGCCAAGTTCTGGCGTACGGTCTTCTCACTCATGGGATTTGCCCTACTCGCATGTATTCTTCCCTCTTTATGGTATATCGCTGCCTACCAAATAGGAGGCGATACATTCCTGTCATTGGCTATGGAAGAAAATTTTGGACGTTTCATGGGGAAAATGTCTTACGCAAGTCATGAGAACCCATGGTATTATAATGTCATTACCGTATTAGCCGGCTTCACCCCCTATACACTGCTGGCTTTATTTTCATTGTTTTTTCTTCCATATGGAAAGCTTAAAACAATTAATTTTCCTCACCGCTGGCAACACATTCTCACCCGAATCAGGCAGACAGATGACGTACGTTTATTCACCTTCCTGAGCTTCTTCCTGATTTTCATATTTTACTGCATTCCCAAAAGCAAACGGAGCGTCTATTTAATGCCTATCTATCCATTTATCGCATATTTCCTGTCTTATTATATCCTTTGGCTCATCAAAAAAGCACCAAAGGCATTGACCGTTTTCAGATACACTCTCAGTATCATCAGTCTCCTTCTGCTTTGCACATTTGCAGCAGTCAAAATAGGATGGATACCCGACTCCATCTTCCAGGGCAAACATGCAGCAGAAAACATTGCTTACATGAATGCACTTAAAGATCTACCTATAGATTTCCTGACGAGCATACTCCTCATCCTGTCATTCCTCTCCGCAATCGGCAGCCTCACTTATTCCCGACTGAGAAATATATATGGAAGCCTTGCAATTATCATCTCTTTGTTCCTTTCACTCGACGGAGTTTATCAGCCCGCCGTCTTAAATACAAAGTCTGACAAGACCATTGCAGAAGAAATCAAGAAAATCATTCCAGAAGGTAAGATTTATTCGTATATTTCTACTGACATGATGCACTTCTTCACAATCAATTTCTATAACAATGACCGGATTGGAGAATTCAACCAGCCCGGAATGCCAGCCACAGGCTACTTACTGGTTGGAGAAAACGATTTCAAGATACTGGAAGAAAAATATGGTACGCAATATAAATTTATCGACATATTCAACAGCCATAAGAGAAGCTGCGACACAAAAGATATAGTACATCTATATACATTTGAAACCATCGCACGATAAAGACAATAAAAAGGCTTCCCTATTTTCTTCCCCCAAAATTGAGGAAGCCTTTTACTATTATACATTATCAAAACAGGTTAACTTCCTTCTCAATAAAATACCGAGGACGACGTTTCACCTCTTTATAAAGCTTACCAACGTATTCTCCAATGATACCTATACTCGTAAGAATACACCCTCCTATAAACCAAATTGAAACTAACAAAGAAGTCCATCCTTGTATGGCTTTCCCATCCATATAAATAATCACCCCGTAAATAATTACAGCAAGTGAAACCAAGATAAATAGTATTCCGAGTACTACAATATAGCGCAAAGGTTTCACAGAGAAAGAGGTTATCCCATCCAATGCAAAACTCAACATCTTGCTAAAAGGATATTTAGATTCTCCGGCAAAACGTTCCTGACGGTCATAATACACTACAGAGGAAGGAAATCCCAATGAGCATACCAAACCACGCAAGAAAAGATTGCGCTCTGGGAAACTCATCAAAGCCTGTAAGGCACGCTGGCTCATCAACCGAAAATCGGCATGATTATACACAATATCACCTCCTAAGAATTGCATGAAGCGATAAAAGAATAATGCCGTATACTTTTTGAAGAGTGTATCCTTATTCCTTTCCCTACGAACCCCATACACAATATCCATGCCTTGATGATAGCCATCTACCATGGAAATAATAGCCCGTACATCATCCTGTAAATCTGCATCAATAGATACAATCGCATCAGCATGCACTGCAGCCCACTCCATACCGGCCCATAGAGCTTGCTGATGTCCTACATTATGAGCCAGCTTCAATCCTGAGATTTCCGGATATTCTGTAGACAACGACTCTATCAGCGACCAAGTTTTATCTCTACTTCCATCGTCCACATACAATATCCTGCCAGCCGTAATTTTCCTTCCCAGCCGTAATTCTTCTATAATAGCGTGCAATTGCCGGCTCGTTTCAGGTAAAACTTCCTCCTCATTATAACAAGGTACAACAATAACCAGATTCATAATAGATTATCTCTTAGACTTAAAAACAAAACGGACCAATAAAAAATTGGCAGGAATAGCTATACAAAAGACAGGAACGGGAGCCCATGCATCCGATATTCCCATCCATAAAAACAGATTAAGCAAACATATATGCAACAAATAATTGATTCCATGAGCCACCCCCATACCACACATTTTCATCCATGAAGGTTTCACTCGGAATGTAAAACAAGAAGTCAAATAAAAATTCAATAAAAAAGAAATTACATAACCTACGGTATAAGCGATATTCACTTCCACATATTGCTGCATAAATAAATAGATTCCATAATGTAACAACGTGGCAATACCGCCAACCAGTCCAAAACGAACCACTTCATGCATCCATTTCTGCTTCATATCTACCCTCTTAGTCCAAGCAAAGATAAAACGAATTATTGGTAAATCCATAAAAAGAGAGTATCTTTATCCCAGCAAAACCTAAACCTAAACGAATATTTAATTAATCACTTTTATTCAACTAAAAAAATATCTCATATGATTGTCAATTGCGTAGTTGTAACCTATAACAGAATAGAGTTATTAAAAGAAAATATAACCGCCTTAAAACAACAAACATATCCTTTACATAAAATATTTATTATAGACAATTGTTCCACCGACAACACGCCAGATTATCTTGCCCAACTGAACGACCCACAAATTCAAAACATACGCATGACAAAGAATATAGGAGGCGCCGGCGGTTTTAATGAAGGAATCAAACAGGCCGTTCTTTCCGGATGTGAATATGTATGGGTCATGGATGACGACACCATTCCTACCCCCCAGGCTTTAGAAGAACTGGTCAAAGGATTTTCCATATCCCCACAAACAGGATTCGTTTGCAGCAAAGTGATTTGGACAGACGGAAGTCTGCATAAAATGAACAAACCAGGCCTTGTACACCCCATACAAAAAATTACAAATCCAGATAATCCATCCATCTGTGGAATGTCTTGCACGAATTGCACTTTTGTGTCCGTCATGTTCGATGTTAAAGCCATTTACCAGGTAGGATTACCTCTTAAAGAATTCTTTATCTGGCACGATGATATTGAATACACCGACCGAATGATTAAGGCTGGTTATAAAGGATATTACATTGAAAAAAGTGTGGTTGTTCATAAAACGGGAAAGAACTATGCTCCACATATTGAAGATACACCTCAAAAAGACTTATGGAAATTTTATTACCAAGCCCGGAATACCACCTTTATGGCGCGGAAAAATAAGCCCAACAGGCTGCTATTCTATCTCTCTATTCTCAACAAATATCGTAGATATATGCGCAAAATCAGAAAAATAAAAGACAAAGAATGCCGCGCATTTATCAAAAAAGAAATAAAAAGAGGATGTCAAGACGGCTTAAAGTTCAATCCGAAGATTGAATACATTAAGCCACAATAAACCCATCTATTCCCATCCCTGATCCGTCATGCGAAAATACTTCTCAAGAACAAGGAGAGAAATCAACTTTTCTCTCTTTTTATTCTTGAACTGGGACACATACTCATGGGCATGACGAATAATATCTTCTGCCTCAGCCGGATGTGCAATATAATAATTTACACGCTCCAACAAATCTGAGAAATCAGGCTTTATCTCAATATAATGATAATTAGGTTTCAACGTCCCTTCCATAAACCAAGTTTCACAAGTGGGACGCGGCATCACTGCTATTGAATTAGAAGACATGACCCACTTTAGATTACTTGCGACATCATTACCCTCCAAAGCCATTATAAATTTATAATCTAAATGCTCTGTAATCGTTTTTTTTTCCGTCCTCCATTCTATTGGATCAGTCGTATTTTTACTGACATCTCCTAAATCACACATGGGATGTCCAAAATACATCTGCATAAACTTCCGGCGGGAATCCTTACCTTTTACTTTTCCACGAAAAATAATCTTATCCTGCTTTTCAGTGAAATTCTTCTTATCATGTACAAAAATGAAGTGACGTACTTTGTCTAATTTCATAAGAATTGAATTCTCATTATGGTCTACCAAAGGTCGACTTTTCACAATGGAAGGATAAGAAGGCACATGGATAATATCTCCTGGCAGAAATCCCCATCTCAAATGCTGAGGGAACCATCTCGTATATTCATAGGTATCAAAATAATAAACCTTAGGACTTTTCATCTTGTGCGTAGCAAGGGGCTTTGCATCCAAAGGTAAAGTCACAGGATGAGAGAGTTGATTATAATAATCCACCCTCCATCTGATATATTCTTCATCTTTTCGCCCTGCCAACGAGGCCAGTTCCTTTTTCAACCGCCAACGAAACAAAAACTTAGGCTCCAACTGACGAAGGTAATTTACTACATAATAAACAAATTTAGGTTTCTTTCCACTTCTGAGTTTATAAACCAACGTATTCTTCATAATCTAAATGCATTTAAAAGCAGACTGGAGTGCCGTATTCACATAATATCCTTGAGCCAGTCTTGCACTTATTACTTGCACGTTTCTCTTCATATTACAATAATCATCCACGCTCATCTCACTCAAGACTTGATTTAATTCAGCCAATGAGGAAAGACAAAGTCCCACCTGATGTTTTTTCACAAAAGGAGCCAACGCTGCTTTATCCCAAATAATCACAGGAGAATTACAACGCAAATACAAGGACATCTTGTGGGGAGCATTATATTGCAGATATTCTCCCAAGGGTCCATGTCCCCCTTCCAGTTCCGGTCCATACCAAACCAATCCAAAGTGCCCTTCTGCCGTTTGAATCAACTCGTCAGAAGTCACAAAGCCTTTATCCTCCACCGCAGCACCCTCTAAATACTCTTTATCCAATCCGCTTCCATACAACACAATCTTAAATACACGGTCTGGCAGCTTCGCCAGTTTGTAAAGGAAAGCATTATGCTTAGGAGAAAGTACACCAGCAAACATTACTTTATACTCATTCTCCTGCGGTAATATATCGGAAGGTTTACTATCCGATAAATAATCAAAAATCTCAAGTACAACTACAGGTCTTTCCAAGTGTTGGGCCTCAAGCCAGTTTTTCATTGACTCACTATGAGCAATAATCACATCAGAATGACGCAGACGGTGTATTTCTTGACTCACAGTAAGGCGCTTGCTACGGAAACTACCCAAATCATGGATAATAGTCACCACCTTGGCTCCTTTCCAGTGAGCTACCCGACAGACAAAAGTAAAATATTTCTTCAACGGATATTGTAAAACCAGTCTATCTCCTTTCTTCAATGAAAAGCATGCTTTCAACACGCTTGCCAATGTAACAAAGAAAGCCAGTATCGTATTCGTATAACGTGTTTGAGGAAAGCCGACATTCACGTACCCATTCTGCTTCATAACCTGCTCAATGTCGGTCTTTGCCTTATTTCCAGCCCCATTCACGCCTTTATAGTTACGCGACAAATAACAATTTCTCATACCTTTTCATCGATTATATTCATTCTTCCATGCCTTCAACGCAGCAGCTACCGTATCGTCCATATCCGCATATGCATACAATCCTAAGCGTCCGCCAAACAATACATTCTCACATTGAGCAGCCAACTCCCGATACTGACGATACATCGCCCCATTACGCGTATCATTTACGGGATAATAAGGTTCTTTACCCGGTTCATAAGAATCCGGATATTCATAAGTAATTACGGTATGGGGCTGCTTTCCGTATTCGAAATGTTTATGTTCAATCACACGGGTATAAGGGATCTCGCGTGCCGTATAATTCACCACTGCATTCCCCTGAAAATCATCTATTTCCAGTCTTTTCTCTTCAAAACGCAGGCTACGGTACTCCAAATGACCGCATTGATAATCAAAGAATTCATCGATACAACCCGTAAACAAGATTCGATCGGCAACCTCTTGCCAATGGCTCCGGTTCTTCAGAAAATCTGTATCCAATTGCACCTCAATTCCTTCTAATAAGGCATCAATCAACGCATTATATCCACCTTCAGGTATTCCCTGATAACGGTCATTGAAATAATTGTTATCATACACAAAGCGAAAAGGTACACGACGAATGATAAATGCAGGAAGTTCCTTTGCAGAACGTCCCCACTGTTTTTCTGTATAACCTTTTATCAGATATTCATACACATCTTTTCCACATAATTTCAAAGCCTGTTCTTCCAGATTAGCTGGCGTTACAATATGGCTGTATGCGGCACATTGTTCTTTTAGTTTTTCTCTGGCCTCTGCCGGAGTCACCACCCCCCATAGCTGATGAAAAGTGTTCATATTAAACGGAAGATTATAAAGCTTATCACGGAAACGAGCTAAGGGAGAATTTATAAAACCATTGAACGGGACCAATGCATTTACATAATCCCATACCTCCTTATTGTCCGTATGAAAAATATGAGCCCCATATTTATGAACATGAATTCCATCCACATCCTCACAATATAGGTTCCCTCCTTTATGGCTACGCTTATCTATCACCAGACATTTTTTCCCTACCAATGTCGCTTCACGAGCAAAAACTGCGCCAAACAATCCGGCTCCTACAATCAAATAGTCGTACTTTCTCATCACGTTCCAATAATATTGATTCCTACTTATGCTTTTCGCAAAGCTACATAAAAAGTACGAATTAACAGTTTTCTTTTAGATGTTTAGTACGGATACTACACATAAAAAGGCAGATGTTTATACCAAAATAAAAAGTTTTTTTACAACAAGGCATGAATGAAACACCCATTCCATTGGTAAAATTAAGAAGAAAACCTACCTTTGTAAACTTCTTAACCAAATACACCCACAATGAAGATAGGATTTGACGCCAAACGAGCCGTACAGAACTTTACCGGATTAGGCAACTACAGCCGTTACCTGATTGAAATTCTTTATCGTTTCTATCCAGAAAACGAATACCTTCTTTATGCACCTCGTATCCGCTCGAATCCCCCATTCAACCGTTTACGCTCCGTATGTCCAACCCTTCACTGTATTTCTCCCAAGGGAATATGGGAAAAATGTCGCTCAATTTGGCGGTCTATCGGCATCACCTACAATCTGGAGAAGGATCACGTGACTATCTATCATGGCCTGAGCAATGAACTTCCACTCAATATCCGGAAAGCGTCTCATACCAAAAGCGTAGTAACCATCCACGACTTGATTTTTCTACGCTATCCACAATGCTATCCATTTATTGACCGTCTTATTTATACCTATAAATTTCGTAAAGCATGTCAGGATGCAGATGCCATCATCGCCATCAGTCAATGTACCCGGCGAGATATTATCCAGTATTTCGGTATTGACGAACGTAAAATCCGGGTAATCTATCAAGGATGCGACGAATCATTTACGCACCCGGCAGAAGAAAGACTTAAAAAAGAAGCCAGAACAAAATACCATCTTCCTGCCAGATACATATTATGTGTAGGAAGCATAGAAGAAAGGAAAAACGCCTTACTGGCCGTAGAAGCCATGATCGGAGTTCCCGAAGACCTCCATCTCGTCCTCGTAGGAAAACGTACCCACTACACGAATCAAATTGATGCTTTCATATCCGCGCACCAACTAGAAAAACGTGTACATCTTCTTCATAATGTGACCTTCCAGTATCTTCCGGCAATCTACCAGCAAGCCGAAATATTTGTGTATCCTTCTCGATTTGAAGGTTTCGGAATTCCTATTATTGAGGCTCTTCACTCAGGTGTACCTGTTATTGCTGCTACAGGTTCTTGCTTGGAAGAAGCAGGCGGACCGGATTCTATATATGTCCATCCTGACGACAAAGAAGGAATGAAAGAAGCGATTAATACCCTGCTGAATCAACCTGAGAAAAAGCAATATTTAATCGAACAAGGGCTAAAATACGTTACCCGGTTTTCCGAAAAAAAACAGGCCGACGAACTGATAAGTTTATATTACTCACTCATAGAAGAAAAATAAATATGAAGATAGAAATTTCTCCGGATTATCAATACATGACAAAAGAACTCTTCGATATCCCACGTATGTTCGACGAGGAACAGGGAGAGATTGTCTATTCTGGCAGAAACTTAGTATGCCGTTTTACCATTCAAGGAATACCGGTCATCGCTAAACGATTCAAGCAAGTTAATTTTTTCCAACAGATTGCTTACACATTCTTTCGGAGTACCAAGGCCGAAAGGGCTTTTCGCTATGCGAAAATCTTCAGGGAACGAGGTATTGAAACACCACATGAAATCGCATTTATAGAAATAAAGGAGCATGGCTTGTTCACTACCGGCTATTTCATTTGCACAGCTTGCCCAGACCCTCCAGCCTTCCCTTATCTGGTTCCAAAAGAAGATTATGACAAAGAACTTGCGAAAGACTTGATTACATTTATTATTTCCATGCATCAGAAAGGAATCATACATGGAGACTTGAATTTCGGCAATTTCTTATTTCGGAAATCAACATCCCAGACACATTATCAATTTCAGGTAATCGACATCAATCGCTCTGTTTTTTTTGACACTTGTCCACCCAAAGAAATATGCCTAAAAAATTTGAGTACGCTTACTCACCGAAGAGACTTATTCGAGTTCATGGTCCGGGAATATGCCCGACAAAGGGGATGGAGTGAGGAAGAAACCCTCGCACATACCACTCATTACTTAGAAAAGTTGGAACAAAAGCATCAACGAAAAGAGAAAATAAAACAATTATTAAAAAAATAAAAGCCTCATGATACCTAAAATCATTCATTTCTGCTGGTTAAGCGGAGATCCATATCCCAAAAAGATCAGACAATGCATAGACAGTTGGAAAAACGTCATGCCTGATTACAAAATAAAACTTTGGAACATGGAAACTTTCGATGTATCAACTGCACCAGTATATGTACAAGAAGCAATCAAAGCGCGCAAATGGGCCTTTGCCGCAGATTACATCCGAATGTATGCCCTCTATACAGAAGGAGGCATCTATCTTGACTCTGACGTAAAGATATTAAAAAGATTCGATGACTTTCTGCATTACTCTTTCTTCTCCAGCTTAGAATATCATCCTAGCCAAATTGAACGAGACGGAACTATGGCTTTTATCGATAAAGATGGAAAGAGAACAGCTGATGTCTATATCTCTGGAATCCAAATCCAAGCAGCAGTTATGGGAGCAGAAAAAGGCATACCATTCTTAAAAGATGTTTTAGACTGGTATCAGGACAAACATTTTATTAAAGAAGATGGCAGTTTAGCGATCGATGTATTATCTCCTTATATTTACGCCCGAGTAGCAGAAAATTATGGCTTTATCTACAAAGATCAGGATCAAGATCTTAACTGCAACATGAAAATATTTCGCTCAGAAATTTTCGCAGGGAATAAACATGAGGTCACTCCGGCCTCATATGCCATCCATTATTGTGCCCACAGCTGGAAAAAGAAATTAATTCATAAAATCCTACAAACAATTGGCCACTTATTTAGCAGAGGATAAAATCCTAACTACAAAAGTAAGGATAATATAAATCATTCTATAAATTATGATTCTTTTCATTGATCCTTTGCTCCCACTCTTCCTTCGTACGTTTCCAGCGATTGTGGCTCCAAAGCCAATAGGCTGGCTCCCGCTGGATCATTTTTTCCAACATACGTGCGTACATATCGGTCAACTCATAATCCGGATATTCTTTGGGGTGGAGCGTCATCAACCGAAAGGTAGCACGATAATATCCTCTTTTTACCCGCTCTACATCTACATAATAAAGCGCAGCATCTACCTGCTTCGCAATACGTTCGCAACCTATAAAGAAAGAAGTGTCATGATTCAAGAAGCGAGTCCAGTGATTCATATTCTCCCACTTTGGGAGCTGGTCAGAAATGAAACCAATCATCACTCTCTTATCCTGTTTTCTTAATGTCAGGATTCGGCGAAGCGTATCTTTCATCAAAATGGATTCTCCTCCAAACTGACCGCGCAAACGTAAAAAAAGCTCATCGAAAGCCTGATTGTAAATGCGATGATAAATCTGTCCCCCATGCATACCTGGAATCCAGGCGGTCAAAGAAGCAATGTATTCCCAATTACAATAATGCCCTAAATAAAGAAAACAAAATTTCTTATCATTTTTTTCTAACTCGGCTCGTACTTCATCTAAATTGGTAAATACCATGCGACGTTTCATCTCTTTTTGAGAGATGGAGAACATCTTTATCACTTCTACCACATAGTCACAGAAAAAATGATAGAACTTTCTTTCGATAGCTTTAATCTCCTTTAAGTCCTTATCTGGAAATGACTCTACCAGATTCTTACGGACAATTCTTCCTCTGTAACGAAAGCCATAATATAAAGGTATAAACAAAAGATCCGAGAAAAAATAAAGTACGCGCAATGGTAACAGTGAAAACAAGTACCACAAGACAAAAACCAGATAATATGCAAATTTCATTCCACCTCTTTTTTACAAAACACTGCAAAACTACAAAATTCCTGCTTTTTCAGAAGGTTTATCAGGTTAAACTTGCAGATTTACATTATCTTTGCCCATTATTTTTCAAACCCTCAACCAACATGATGAAAGAATTCTTTCAATTGATGCGGCGCTTTGTTTCACCGTACAAAAAGTTCTTAGGGTGGTCAATACTACTGAATGTATTGTCCGCAGTTTTCAATATATTCTCTTTCTCGCTACTGATTCCTATACTAAATATCCTGTTCAAAACCGGAGAGAACAGAAGTGTGTATCAATTAATGGAATGGGGCAGCGCTGATTTCAAAGATGTCGCTACCAACAATTTCTATTATTATACAACCCAGCTGATTGACAGCTTTGGGCCCGCTACCACCTTGCTTTTTCTCGGATTGTTCCTTGCCGGAATGACTTTACTAAAAACAGCTTGCTATTTTGGTTCCTCTGCCATCATGATTCCACTCCGGACCGGTGTGGTAAGAGACATCCGTATTTTAGTCTATAAAAAAGTGGTATCCCTTCCTCTCGGATTCTTCTCGGAAGAACGCAAAGGAGACATCATCGCCCGCATGAGTGGAGACGTGAACGAAGTGGAAACCTCCATTACCAGTTCATTAGACATGTTGCTGAAAAATCCTATTCTGATCATCTCTTATTTCGCCACTCTCATTGTTACCAGTTGGCAATTAACGTTGTTTACCATTCTGGTCCTGCCTACCATGGGATGGGTAATGGGGAAAGTAGGACGAGCCTTAAAACGTCAATCACTGGATGCACAGAACCGATGGAGTGATACCATGTCTCAATTGGAAGAGACATTAGGAGGGTTGCGTATCATCAAAGCCTTCATTGCAGAAAAGAAAATGACATCACGGTTTGAGAAATGCTGTAACGATTATCGTGATGCCGTAAATAAAGTCGCTATTCGCCAATCATCGGCGCATCCGATGAGTGAGTTTTTAGGAACAATACTGATTGTAGCCGTACTTTGGTTCGGTGGGTCTTTGATTCTGTCCAATCATTCTTCCATCAATGCATCTACTTTCATTTTTTATATGGTCATCCTGTACAGTGTGATTAATCCTTTGAAAGAATTTTCAAAGGCCAGCTACAACATACCTCGAGGACTGGCTTCCATGGAGCGCATCGACAAAATTTTAAAAGCCCAAAATACCATTCAAGACCCCATCCATCCGCAACCGCTGAATAAGGTCAAGGACAAGATTGAATTCAAAGATATTTCATTCAGTTATGACGGAAAGAAAGAAGTCTTAAAGCATATCAACCTGACCATTGAAAAAGGCAAGACTGTGGCTTTGGTCGGACAATCTGGTTCCGGAAAATCAACTCTCGTAGATTTATTACCGCGCTACCACGACGTGCAGCAAGGAGAAATTACCATCGACGGTACCAATATCAAGGATGTGGCCATTCATGATTTACGCAGTTTGATTGGGAACGTGAACCAAGAGGCTATTCTTTTCAACGATACGTTCTTTAATAACATCGCTTTTGGAGTAGAAGGGGCTACCATGGAACAGGTCATTGAAGCGGCCAAAATTGCCAATGCACACGATTTTATCATGGAAAAACCAGAAGGATACAACACAAACATCGGTGACCGGGGAAGCAAGCTTTCCGGTGGGCAACGCCAACGTATCAGTATCGCACGGGCTATCTTAAAGAACCCACCGATTCTGATTCTGGACGAAGCAACCTCCGCCCTTGATACTGAATCAGAACGTCTGGTACAAGAAGCGCTGGAAAGACTGATGAAAACACGTACAACCATCGCAATCGCACACCGTCTCTCTACCATCAAGAATGCAGACGAGATATGTGTACTCTATGAAGGAGAAATTGTAGAACGAGGAACCCACGATGAACTCATCCAAAAAAATGGGTATTACAAACGACTTCATGACATGCAGTCATTATAAGACATAAGTGGAGGGCCTTATAAAAGGCTCTCCACTTTCTGTATGATCTGACGAGGAGTAATCTGATTCAAACATGCATAGTCCCCTCTCAGGCAAGGTTTATTTCCAAAAATAGAACAAGGCCTACAAGGTAAGTTCACTTGTATGGCATTGGCTTCGCTTTGTCCCCATCCCATAAAACCGGCATAAGGATGGGTAGCTCCCCAAATAGACACCACGGGGACACCTGTCAAGGAAGCCAGATGCATATTGCCGGAGTCCATGGCAATCATGACATCCAAATGACTCATCAAAGCCAATTCCTGCGACATCTTAAATTTCCCAGCCACAGAAATCACATGAAGATAAGTCTCTTCCCATTTACTCAACAAAGCGACTTCTTCCTTTCCACCTCCAAAAAGAAATAAAGTGACATTTTCTTTCTTTGAGAGTGCTTGTACAACCTGCTCCTGAAGAGCTATCGGATAAATCTTTCCTTTATGGGCCGCAAACGGAGCCAGCCCAATCCATCGGTCATTTTCACCTTTATATCCCACTTCTTGACGAAGGGAATCAATATTTCCTTTTCGCACTCCATAAAGAGAGTGGAAAGAAATCGGGAATGAAAAACCTAATTTTTGAAAGACACGTATGTAACGGGTAAAAGAGGTAGTCTGAGGCACCAATATCTTATGCTTCTGAGAAACCAGTTCCTTTCTTTTACTTCTCTCCTTGTCTATACAAGCTACTTTCACTCCACTTGTCTGAAAACACAAAGAAAGGAATCTGCTGCGCAACACTCCATGCAGATCGGCCACAAAATCAAAATGCTCACGGCGGAGAAGAAGGAACAAACGAAATAATCCTTTGACTCCTGCATATTCTTTCTTCACATCGACTCCTCTAAACGAAAGATTGGAAGGAGCATTTGCAAATAATGCAGCCATATGAGGCCGACTTAACACCACAATCTGATGTTGAGGGAAAGCTTGTGCAAAAGAATACAGCACTGGGACTGTCATTGCTACATCCCCCAGTGCTGAAAAACGGATGACCAGAATCCTTGCCATAATTTCAAGGAAATGGATTATTTCTTACCATATAATACCGGATTCAAAGCCGGATCGTTGTACATCTTCATCTGTTTGTACACCTTCATGTATTTACGCCCCGCCTCAATGTCAGCAAGCAACTGGTCAATAGCCAACGATAAGTCTTTCTGCTGTTCCAGCAAGACTGCCAGTTTGGCTTCACACTGTTTGTGATGCGCTTCATCCGTATCTGTACGTTCGACTTCTTTACGCATATGATAAATTTTCAATGCCAGAATCGATAAACGGTCAATAGCCCATGCCGGACTTTCCGTATTAATGGTCGCATCTGCCAACGGCATCACATTCTTATACTTATCCAAGAAATAGCTGTCAATCAACTCTACTAAATCCGTACGGTCCTGATTCGACTTGTCGATTCTACGTTTTAGCACCAATGCTTCCGACGGATCAATATGCGGATCACGAATAATATCTTCAAAATGCCATTGTACAGTATCAATCCAGTTCTTCAGATATAAATAATATTCTATGCTTTTCACGGGATAAGGATTATGAATCGGAGCATCCACATTGTCCGTCTTATGATAATCATTGATAGCCTGTTCGAAAATAGGACGGCATAATTCTGTAAAAGTCATAACCACAAATTTAAAACGGTAAATAATAATGAAAAACAAAAATAATGATTGTTTCCTTAATAACCAACTGATAGACGTCCAAAATTATGGAATGAAAAGTCAAGGAAAATACTATCTTTGCAACTCTGCAAAATCAACACAAAAATGAAAGTAATTGTAGACAACAAGATACCTTATATAAAAGGTCTCATCGAAACACTGGCAGAGGACGTAGTATATCTCCCGGGAAAAGAATTCACTCCAGAGATAGTGAAAGACGCAGATGCATTACTCATCCGTACTCGTACGCTTTGCAACCGCCAGCTGCTGGAAGGCAGCAAAGTGCGCTTTATCGGTACAGCTACCATCGGCTATGACCACATTGACACAGACTATTGCCAGAAAGCCGGTATTACGTGGAGTAACTGCCCTGGATGCAATGCCGGAGCCGTAGAGCAATATATACATGCGGCTCTGTTGTTGCTGCAACAAGAAAAAGGAATATCACTCAAAGAATCTTGCCTGGGAATTATTGGTGTAGGACACGTGGGCGAACGTATCCATCAAATGGCAGAACGCATCGGCATAAAAGTACTGTTGAACGATCCTCCACGGGCCGATGCAGGCGAACAAGGATTCACTTCACTGGACACACTGGCTGAGCAATGCGACATCCTAACCTTCCACACCCCATTGATTCGGGAAGGAAAATACCAGACCTTTCACCTGGCCGACCGGACTTTTTTCCAAAAGCTGCAACGGAAACCTTATCTCCTCAACACCTCCCGTGGAGAAGTGGTAGAAACAGAAACCCTATTAGAAGCCCTCGACACGAGCACTGTGGCAGGAGCCGTGATTGACGTATGGGAAAATGAACCACACATCAACCAAGAGTTGCTCAATAAAGTGTTCATCGGTACACCCCACATTGCCGGCTATTCTGCCGACGGAAAAGCCAATGCCACTCGAATGGTACTGGAATCCTTCTGCCGTTTTTTCCATAAACCGATGAACTTCCATCT